>JACCDI011087836.1_pt1 | contig 19106 bp, 14 predicted proteins | sample 7442791 | NCBI WGS metagenome assembly JACCDI01 (sample SAMN15323434, study PRJNA562643) | freshwater metagenome | isolation source: river surface water | place: USA:Blue River Watershed | collected 2017-08-15
AATTATGCTGAACGTGGCGAGCTCTTCGCTCAAGCGGTAAAGGAGAAGCTAGGTGAGTAATTCACGCTCTCTTTTCTCTCGCCCAGCATCCGCGTATTACTTGATTCTGGGAGCAGTTGTTGCTCTCTCTGCTCTGGGATTAGTAATGGTCCTAAGCGCATCGTCAGTAAAAGCCCTCAATGAATCTGGCAATTCTTTTGCCTTTGTTCTGCGCCAGGCCCTCTTCCTTTGTCTCTCGATTTGTATGGCATGGGTGGCGATGAAGTTGCGCGCTGCTTTATGGAAACCACTGGCTCAAACTGCGCTACTTGTCTCATGCGCACTCTTGATCTTGCCGCAGATCCCAGGAATTGGAAAGACTGTTGGAGGAAATACCAACTGGATTGGCGTTGGATCCTTCACCATTCAGCCGAGCGAATTTGCAAAAGTCGGAATCATCCTTTGGTGCGCACTGCGGCTACGAATTCATGATCAGAAAGCTTCGGAAGGATTGCCAAGCAATGCTGCGAGGTTAGTAGTTCCAGGCATAGCGCTTGTAATGGGGCTTATTCTTCTAGGTCGAGATCTAGGGACCGCAGTAGTGGTCGCAGGAATCATTGGCGGAACACTCTTCATCGCTGGCATTCCGATGAAGGTATTCGCAATTCTAGGCGGCGGCATCGGGACCGCATTTGCTTTCTTGGTTTTAACTTCTTCCAATCGCATGAATCGCTTCTCTGCATTCTTTGATCCCTTTGCAGAGGAGAATTACAAGGGAGTTGGTTGGCAGCAAGCACATAGCATTATGGGGCTCGCCTCAGGAGGTCCGCTCGGAACTGGTTTAGGTAGTAGCAAGCAGAAGTGGGGAAATCTTCCAGAAGCTCATACCGACTTTATCTTCGCGGTTATCGGTGAGGAACTGGGGCTATTAGGAACTCTCGCCGTACTAGCTCTATTCGCAATTCTCATTCTTGGCATATTCCGAGTTGCCCTACGCGCCGATAATTCGTTCGAACGATATGCGTGTGCAGGAATTGGATGCTGGTTCGCATTTCAAGTCATCTTGAATGTTGGCACTGTCATTAGCGTTATTCCCGTAGTTGGAGTTACTCTGCCGTTTATCTCCTACGGCGGTTCTTCCCTTCTTGCGACATTCATCGCAATTGGATTTGTCTTGGGCGTATTGCGGCGTGATCCACTTATCGCCGCCGAAATTAAAGAGCGTAAAGCTGTAAGAACTGCGAGAGGATAGGCGCATGGCGCAACGAATCCTCCTTGCTGGTGGGGGAACGGCGGGGCATATTGAACCCGCCCTTGCGGTCGCCGATGAAATCAAGAAATCTCATCCAGATATAACCTGTGAATTTCTAGGAACTGATGGAGCGCTGGAGACTCTCCTTGTTCCCAAACGTGGGTATCGACTTCACCGCATCAGAAAAGTGGTGATGCCGCGCAAGCTCACTCCAGGCACAACCCTTTTTCCCATGCGCTTAGCTCTCGCCTTCGTCCAATGTATTCGAGCGCTCAAAGGCGCAGATCTTCTCATCGGTTTTGGCGGCTATGTCTCTGCTCCTGCATATCTGGCGGCACTGACGAGAAGGATTCCGGTCGTGATTCATGAAGCAAATGCAAAACCGGGATGGGCAAATCGCTTAGGGCGACATATTGCTCGAGTTACCGCGGTCAACTTTGAGAGCGTTCGTCGCCAATGGCCAGGTGCAGTGCTGACGGGAATGCCAATTCGCCATTCATTGTCGAGCCTCAACTCTCTTAGCGATGCAGAAGGTTTTCGTAAATTGCATTGCAAGACATGGGGTTTTGATCCTGCAAAACCTGTTGTCGCGGTGTTTGGTGGATCCCAGGGTTCACTCCACATTAACCAGGTAATCGCCGAATTCCTCAAAAAAAATCCGAACCTACAAATTATTCATGCAGTAGGAATCAACAATCCTCTCCCAGAAGTTCGCACTGGTTATCTGCCACTTCCTTACTTTCACGATATGGCTGCAATCTATGGCGCTGCTGATCTCATGGTGACTCGTAGCGGAGCAGTCACGTGCTCAGAATTGGCCTCACTTGGTAAGTACGCAATCTTGGTTCCGCTACCTCATGGCAATGGGGAGCAAATTGATAACGCCCAAGCGCTGGTTGATGAAGGCGCTGCGCTGATGGTTCTTAATGATGAATTCACAGCTGAATGGTTATCGCAGAATATTCAACAAGCAATTGAAAACGCACGACACTTCACACCTGCACATCGCGGATCGAATGACCAAGCAGCAGCACGGATTGCTCAGCTTGCAATAAATCTTCTGGCAGATGGTTCAACCGGAGGTACTCGAAAATGAAGCGTGATTGGAGCCATATTCACGCTCACTTCGTAGGTATTGGTGGATCGGGCATGAGCGGCATTGCACGCATCATGGTGGCTCGTGGAGCACGAGTGTCTGGGTCTGATTTACATGATTCACCGAGCCTCAATGGTTTACGCGCACTCGGAATAGAAGTCTTTGTGGGGCACAACGCAGCTCAGATTTCCGATGCCGCGATAGTCATCCGCTCCAGCGCAATCCCCGAGACAAATGTTGAGATTCAGGCGGCGAGAGCCGCAGGAATACCGGTGCTGGAGAGAGCGCAGGCTCTCGCGGAGTTAATGGAGGGTAAGCAATCTGTTGCCGTAGCAGGAACTCATGGCAAGACAACAACTACTTCGATGCTCACTGTCACATTGCAACATTGTGGGTTTGATCCATCATTTTCTATCGGTGCGACAGTTCGCAATTCTGGAACGAATGCCCACCATGGTTCGGGGGAGACTTTTATCGTAGAAGCTGATGAATCTGATGGCTCGTTCGTTGCTTATCGTCCTACTGGGGCAGTCATTACAAATATTGAATTGGACCACGTAGATAATTTTGCAGATATCAGAGAGATTGATGAGATTTTTCAAGGATTTGTGAAGACGATTCAACCACAAGGATTTCTTGTTATCTGCATTGATGACGAGGGAAATAAAAGGTTGCTATCGACTCTGCGTTCCCAGAGCATGCCATCGCTTGAAATCATCACCTACGGTGAAGATCTTGATGCTGACCTCAAACTAGATCGACTCTTTGTCACGGGTAAAGAGGCCAGTGCGAGAGTGACTTTTAAGGGCCGAGTTCTGGGCGAGATGAAGCTTGCTATTTCTGGACGACACAACCTCTTCAACGCTGCGGCTGCTCTTGCCACTGCATTAAAACTCGGCGCACCTGCAGTCGAAGCGATGGAAGGGCTAAAGCTCTTTACCGGAGCTCGTCGTAGATTTGAAGTGAAAGGTGTAAGCAAAGGGATAACTGTGATCGATGATTACGGCCACCATCCAACAGAGATTCGAGCAACGCTGGAGACCGCACGAATTTTCGCTGAATCAGGCAGAGTTCTGACCGTCTTCCAGCCTCATCGATATTCCCGGACCCAAGCATTTGCCTCAGAGTTTGCTACCTCGCTTGCGCTTGCCGACCATACCTATCTCCTTGAGATTTATCCGGCTAGTGAAACTGCAATACCAGGAGTCACATCCAGCCTTATTGCCAGCAAAATGAATTCCGATCACGTGACGTACGAACCTTCAATGCCCGCTGTTGTCGAAGCAGTTGCTCAGGACGCACAGCCTGGCGATGTCATCATTACATTAGGCGCTGGAGATGTGAGCTCTCTCGGCAAACTCATACTTAACGCGTTGGATACTTAAGCTAAAACTGCCATGAAGAGTCTCTTAAAGCGACCCCTGCTCATTATCAGCGTGTTAGTTCTTGTCGCAGCTGCATACGTTCTTGGTTGGACAAAGATATTTGTCGTAGAGAAAATAATCATCGACTCAGAAGATAAGAAAATTGTTACTGATGTGATGAGCAAGATTAAGCAAACACCAGCCGTCGTCGTTATCGGAGAACCATTGGCGCGAGTTGATCGCCGAGAGATAGCTTCGCGGTTGCGAGAGTTGGTCTGGGTCGACAACGTTCAACTTGATAGAAGAATGTTCTCCGGTGAACTACACCTCAAAGTGGTTCCTCGTAACCCGATTGGACGCTTGGTGGCTCAAGATAGTTCAAACGTTGATTCCGTAGGATTCATGGATCGCGATCTGGAATTCTTCTACTTGCCCAGAGAAGCCGTCGCACGAGCAGTTGCATCAGGAGAGACTGGATGGGCGACTATGCCAGAGTTATCACTCATCGCCGATAGTGATGAAGTGCGGGGCGACGTACGTTCTCTTATTGAGACTCTGCAGGCTCAGAACAGCGAAATAGAACTTACGATTCAACGGGTTACCGCAAAGGACCAAGAGAGCATCTCCTCGGCGGTGATCAGGAATGGCCGCAAATTAGATATTTCCTGGGGAAGTGTCAAAGAATTGGATCTGAAATTAGAAGTGCTGAACCGCCTCCTAGAATTAAAAGCAAATAAACGCGTTACTTTCCTTGATTTATCTAATCCAATCGCGCCAATCGTTAAATAGTTTTGTAAAAGAACTCCTCTAACTACGTCGGATATCGTGAGATAAAAGTTTCGTGTCGGTGTTTGCCACAACCCTAAGCCGCGCCTACTTTTGCGCGCAGAGATTAAGGAAACTCTAAGTCTAAAGTTGAGAATTAGAGTTCGAGGAGAGGCGACAAAGTGGCAACACCACAGAATTATTTAGCAGTCATCAAAGTTGTTGGCATTGGTGGCGGCGGAGTGAATGCAGTAAATCGAATGATCGATGCCGGATTGAAAGGTGTCGAATTCATCGCGATTAATACTGATGCACAAGCGCTTCTCATGAGTGATGCTGATGTGAAATTAGATATTGGCAGAAAACTTACACGCGGTCTTGGCGCAGGTGCTGCACCAGAGATTGGAAAGCAAGCAGCCATTGATCACACAGAAGAGATTGAGGAAGTACTTCGTGGTTCAGATATGGTTTTTGTAACTGCAGGAGAAGGTGGCGGAACCGGAACAGGTGGAGCGCCAGTTGTTGCAAAGATTGCAAAGGAACTCGGTGCACTCACAGTCGGTGTTGTTACTCGACCATTTAGTTTTGAAGGAAAGCGTCGTGCTACTCAAGCCGAAGAAGGAATTGAGAATCTTCGCAAAGAGGTAGACACACTAATAGTTATTCCAAATGATCGACTACTGTCAATTTCTGATCGCACAATCTCTGCCCCAGAAGCGTTCAAGACTGCAGATCAGGTTCTTCTCTCAGGCGTTCAAGGTATTACCGACCTCATTACAACTCCAGGTCTTATCAATCTTGATTTTGCTGATGTAAAGAGCGTGATGGATGGAGCGGGATCGGCATTGATGGGAATTGGTTCGGCTCGAGGCGAAGCCCGCGCTACTCGCGCAGCTGAACTTGCAATCTCCTCTCCTTTACTTGAGGCATCAATTGATGGCGCTTACGGAGTCTTGCTCTCTATTGCTGGCGGTTCAGATCTCGGCCTCTTTGAAATTAGCGAAGCAGCCGAGCTCGTTGCTAAATGTGCCCACCCAGATGCAAATATCATCTTCGGAACAGTCATTGACGATGCACTAGGTGATGAAGTCCGTGTGACTGTGATTGCCGCAGGTTTTGATGGGGGAGCGCCAAAGAAACTCTCAGTCCCAGTAATCTCCACAGCGACTATCAATGGCCAAGCCGATCCAATTCCGGCTAATGATCCAATTGCAGTAGCCATGGATGCGCCAGCAGCACCAGCTCGTCGACGGATAACTTTCGAAGAGCTCGTTGCTGAAGATGAGATTGATATCCCTGACTTCATGAAGTAGAACTTTCGTAATGTCGAGGTCGTTATTCACCTCGCGCGAAGGTGGCGTGAGTTCTGCGCCTTATCTCTCATTCAATCTTGCAACGCATGTGGGAGATGATGTTGAAGCAGTTCACAAGAATCGAGAGATTCTGGCAGCTTCCTTTGGGATAGTTCGGCATTCTCTTTTCTTCATGAACCAAGTCCACGGTAGAGATGTCGCAGTCATTGATGAGAATTCATCTTCGGCAGATTTGCCTGCAGTAGATGCTCTCTTCACTACCTCTAACGGTATTGCCCTAGTAACGCTCGTGGCTGACTGCATTCCTCTGTTGCTGCATAGTCCGCGAGCAGTTGCTGCTGTCCATGTTGGCAGAAAGGGGCTAATCGCGGGAGTTTTCCAAGAGACGTTGAAACACTTTCACAATCACGGAATCGACAGCTCTGAGATTAAGGCAGAGTTGGGACCATCAATTTGTGGTCGTTGTTACGAAGTAGATCAGATTCTCTACCAAGAGGTAGTCTCGAACTTGCCATCTACATCGACGACTTACCAGTCAACTGCAGGAAAGCCTTCGCTTGATATTGAAGCTGGCTTAATTTCACTTCTAAAGAGCCACGGGATTCAGTGGAATTCTTGGCACCTCTGCACGGTGCACGATTCAGGTTACTTCTCCTATCGTCGAGATGGGATCACGGGACGACAAGCAGGGGTGATCACGCTATGAGACGAGAGGAAGAACTCGCCGCGGCCCTCAAGAAAGCGAGAACTGCCATACCTGAACACGTTACGTTAATTGTCGTCACCAAGACATTCCCAGTTAGTGATGTCGAGATTCTCTATCGACTCGGTGAACGCAATTTCGGTGAGAATCGGGATAGCGAAGGGCTTTCCAAAGCGGAAGTTTTGCCAGATGATGTAATGTGGCATTTCCAAGGTGGAATTCAGAGTAATAAATTGCGTTCAATCGTCTCATGGAGTGATTACATCCACTCTCTTGATGACCTGAAGCATGCAGAAAAAATCTCAACAATTGCCCAGGAAAGTGGAAAGAAACAGAAGTGTTTTATCCAGATCAACCTTGATACAGCGCCAACGAATACTGATCGAAGTGGGATTAAACCTACAGAACTGCTGGGTTTTGCTTTTGCGGTATCAGAATTGCCGGGTATAGAAATTGTCGGAGTTATGGGAGTAGGCCCGATAAATCAGGACCCTCGCCCTGCATTTGCCGAGCTACAGCGATGTAGCCAGCTTCTGCAACAGCAGATTCCTACCGCCGGCTTCATTTCGGCAGGCATGAGTGGGGACTTCCAGATTGCTATCGAATGTGGCGCGACACATGTCCGTTTAGGCAGCTCAATACTCGGCTCTCGCTAGCGCCCACTCTAAAATCCCTCTATGTCTAATGCACTCAGAAGAATGACCAATTATCTTGGTCTGACCGAAGACGATGGCACAACACCAGAAGCTGTCGCAGTTCGCCCCAAGGCAACTCCGGTCAAGCGTCAAACTCCTACGCTCAGTGTTGCGCCGCAACTTCCGGTCGCACACGCTCCTGCTATTGCTGACGCTGCACCTATTGATCGTATCGTTACCATCACGCCTCGCTTTTACAGTGAAGCGCGTGCAATCGGTGAATTTTATCGTGAAGGAAATCCTGTAATCATGAATCTCAGTGACATGGAAGAGTCTGAGCGCAAACGTCTCATTGATTTTGCATCTGGTCTCGTATTTGGTCACGCAGGAACTATTGAGAGAGTGACATCAAAAGTATTTCTCCTCTCGCCACCAAATGTCATGGTCAGCTCTGAAGATAAGACTGCTGCCGCGAACGCCAGCCTTTTCAATCAGAGCTAATTTCATCTATCCGTGATTAACCTCAGTAGTTGGATAGTTCTCGCCCTTAATCTCTTTCTCTTCGCACTCTTTGCGCGATTGATCTTGGATTACGTGCGAATGTTTCGCCCATCGTGGAGACCACGCGGAATCATCATGCCGTTTGCCGAAATCATTTACATGATTACCGATAAACCATTGAGTTTTGTGCGCAGATTTGTTCCGCCGCTTCGCATGGGGCCTGTAGCTCTCGATCTCTCCTTCATCGTGCTCTTCTTTGGAACACAGATCCTGATTGCTTTCTTAAGCTAACTTCTTTCCAACACCCTGCAAGCTCACATAGACTGCGGAGTATGGAACGTTCGGCTGCCATCCACCTGGATGAAATAGATCCGCTTCGAGACTTTCGCAAACGTTTCGTCATTACCGATCCCGATACCTGTTATCTCGATGGCAATTCTCTGGGCCGTCTCCCTCATGCCACAGTCGCAGCAATCCAGGAGTTCCTCACGCAAGAGTGGGGGCCGGAAGTAGTGACTGGATGGGGACATTGGGTAGATGAAGCGCAATCGGTCGGCGACCTCATTGGACGAAGCGCGTTAGGCGCAGCCCCAGGACAAGTTCTGGCATGCGATACAACCTCAGTAAATTTCTATCAACTGGCTTCTGCTGCAATCAAGGCGCGGCCGGGTCGAAAGACCATCATCATCGATGCGGCGAATTTCCCGACAGACCGTTACATCATGCAAGGTCTGGCAAAAAATCTCGGGTTAAATCTCGTCACAATAGATAACGAGAATCCAGATATCGCGACGCACGAGTTAATCACTCCCGAACTCCTCGCGAAATACCTTAATGAAGATGTAGCGCTGGTAAGTCTTGAAGTTGTTCAGTATCGCTCTGGTGCTCGTCAAGATATCAAGGCTTTGACAGATTTAGTTCGAAGTCATGGTGCGCTCCTTCTGTGGGACGCAGCCCATGCTGTCGGCTCAGTCGAAATGAATTTTGACTCTAATGGGGTAGACATTGCTGTTGGTTGCACTTACAAGTATGGAAATTCAGGGCCAGGAGCGCCCGCATGGCTTTATGTTGCAAAGCGAATACAAAATGAGCTTCAAGTTCCTATCCAGGGATGGTTTGCTCAACGTGATCAATTTGCCATGGGTCCAGAGTTTGAGCGCGATGCGAGCATCCGCGGATTTCAAATTGCTAGCCCATCGCTTATGGGGCTGAGATGCATCAAGTCTGCATTTGAGATGATTGAAGAGGCAAGTATTACTGCGATTGAGGCGAAGGCAGCACGCGGTACTGCAATGATGATTGAACTCTACGAGTCTTGGCTCAAGCCACTTGGTTTTGAATTGAATACTCCGACGGATGCAAAGCGCCGTGGGGGACATATCTCTCTGGTTCATCCACACGCCGATCGAATTGCAGTAGCGCTGCGCGAATATGCCAATGTGATTCCAGATTACCGCGTGCCGAATTCCATTCGAGTCGCAATTTCGCCACTAGCAACCTCCTATGTCGAGGTCTATGACGGTTTTCAGCGTTTACGAGATTTAGTGAGCTCTCGCCAATACGAGAAGGTCTCATTAGGCGGATCGCGAGTCACATGAGCGAGAACAATCAGGCCGCTCTCACGTACAGCAGCTACCTCAAGGTTGATGAATTATTGAAACTTCAGCAGCCGCTATCTACCGGCCCAGAACATGATGAACTTCTCTTTATCGTTATTCACCAAACCTACGAACTCTGGTTTAAGGAACTCATCCATGAATTCTCGGCTGCCCAGCGCTCTCTTGAAGCTGGAGATACCCACTATTCACTAGCAATCTTGGGGCGCATCAGAACCATCATGAAGATCTGCGTCGCTCAGATTGACATTCTAGAAACAATGACGCCACTTCAATTCAATTCATTTAGAGATCGACTTGGCGCTTCAAGCGGTTTTCAATCAGCACAATTTCGAGAGATTGAAGCCATCCTTGGAAGACGTGATTCGCGGGCGGCCTCACATCTCTTAGATGCAGATCGCGAGCGAGTTACCCAATTGATGAACGGGCCTTCACTATGGGATAGCACTCTGCAATACGTTAATCACCGCGGATTTACAATTCCAGATTTCATCTTGAATAGAGATTTTTCGCAGCCCTATGAATCGCATGCACAAGTTCAGGACTCTCTACTCCAACTACATCGCACAGATCCTGAGGCGTCCTTAATTTGTGAGCGCCTGGTGGATATTGATGAAGGGTTACAGGAATGGCGTTATCGCCACGTCAAGATGGTCGAGCGCACTATCGGGCATAAGTCTGGAACAGGTGGTTCAAGCGGTGCCGCATATCTCTCATCGACGCTCTTCAACCCAGTGTTTCCAGATCTCTGGGAGATTAGAAGCAAGTTCTAGATTGCGCGCGAACTAAGCCTTGTGCAATTGCAAGGTAAGTCCGAGCTCATCCTCACTTGCTTGCAAAGATGCATCGCGCTCGAATGAGAGTGCCAAGACTTCTTCGCTAATCCATGCAGTTCCGTTTTCGATTGCAATAACGGAATCTGAATCGGCATTCCACTTGACGTGAATTCGATCGCTGACATCAAAACCCGAAGCTTTGCGGGCATCTTGGATTGCGCGAATTGCCTCGCGCACGATGCCTTTAGCGATGAGATCTGGGGAGAGTGCCAAGTCCAGCGCAACGCTTTCACCAGAATGAGATGCGACAGCCCAACCAGAGCGTGGCGTTTCAGTGATGACGAGATCGTCTTCGGTGATGTCCGCGTTCTTATCAGCTGCATAGGCAACAGAGACAGAACCAGCGCTACGAACTTCAGCAACGAGGACGGCGGCATCTGCGCTATTGAGAGCTTTAGCAATAGCTTGGACATCGCCACCAAACTTCGCGCCAAGTGATCTGAAGTTTGCCTTGATTGAGATGTCGACGAGTTCTGATCCTGCGCTAGCAAGGTCATCAAGGTGTTCGACATTGAGCTCATCTGCAATTTGATCTCGAAGTTCAGGGGATAGGGACTTCCAACCAGATGCAGCAATGAGCGCGCGCGATAGAGGTTGACGAATTTTGACTTGAGATTGGGCGCGAGCAGCGCGTCCGAGTTCGACGAGGCGTCGCGTGAGAGCGACATCCTTAGAGAGTTGTAGATCAATCGCACTCGTATCTACAGTTGGAAAATCTGCCAGATGTACCGAGAGAACTTCATCTGGTTCGACTTCTCGAATCAGCTTCTGCCAGACGTGTTCGGTGATAAATGGGACCATCGGCGCCATCAACAATGTGACAGTTTTCAGGCAGTGATGCAACGTTGAGAGTGCAGCTGCATCGCCATCCCAGAATCTGCGGCGAGAGCGTCTGACGTACCAGTTCGAGAGATCATCGACGAAGGTAGCAAGTGCGGCACCTGCTTGCTGTGAATCAAAGTCCGTAAGTGCGGCATCGACGGTGGCAATCAACTGATTGAGTTCGCCGAGAATCCATTTATCCATAGTGGAGAGATGGCCGACTTTGGAAATAGGTTGCGGTGAATATTCAGCGGCAGATGCATAAAGCGATAAGAAAGAGACTGTGTTCCAGTAGGTAAGTAGAGTCTTGCGAACCACTTCTGAGATTGCATCGTGTCCTACGCGTCGCGCGCTCCAAGGTGAACCGGCAGCAAGCATGTACCACCGGACCGCATCGGCTCCATGGCGATCCATAAGAGCCATGGGTTCGAGGACATTTCCTAAATGCTTGCTCATCTTTCGGCCATCTTTATCGAGGATATGGCCGAGGCAGAGAACGGTCTTATAGGAAGACTTATCAAAGACGAGCGTTCCAATTGCCATGAGCGTGTAGAACCAACCTCGTGTCTGATCAATCGCTTCACAGATGAAATCAGCTGGGTAGGCCTCATTGAATTTCTCAACAGAACCTGGTTTATGAGGGTAACCCCATTGTGCAAATGGCATTGCGCCTGAGTCGTACCAACAATCGATGACTTCAGGAGTGCGTGTCATCGTCGCAGAACATGCGTTACACGCAAACGTAACATCATCGACAAAGGGACGGTGCAGATCCAGGCCAGTGAGATCGCGTCCAGCGCGAGCTTGAAGTTCTACGAGAGAGCCGAAGGATTCTTCATGTGAATTCTCGCAGCGCCAGATTGGAAGTGGGGTACCCCAAAAACGATTACGCGAGAGCGCCCAGTCGATGTTGTTGTTTAACCAATCTCCAAAGCGTCCAGTCTTGATTGTCTCTGGGTGCCAATCAGTAGATTCATTTTCACGGAGTAACGCCTCTTTGATTTTGGTGGTGCGGATGTACCACGATGGTTGGGCGTAATAGATAAGGGCAGTATGACAACGCCAGCAATGAGGGTAAGAGTGTTCGTATTGTTGATGGCGATAGAGCGCACCGGAACTCTTCAGTTCTTTCACAAGTGGCTTATCCGCTTCCTTGAAGAAAAGACCGCCAACTACGGGAGTTTGAGCCTCGAAATGACCATTGGGAAGTATTGGATTGACGACCGGCAAGTTATACCGGCGACATGATTGCAAGTCATCAGCGCCAAATGCAGGTGATTGATGGACAAGGCCAGTTCCATCCTCGGTTGTGACGTAGTCCGCCAAGATTACAAAGTGAGAGTCAGGTATCTCGATGTAATCAAATGGTCGCTGGTAATGAGTACGTTCTAATTCGCTTCCCTTAACTTTCTGCAGAACTTCGCTACCTTCGCCAACAACCGAGATAAGAGGTTCTGCAAGAACAAGAACTTCGCTAGCGCGATCTTCGCTGGCAGCTGTGCGGACAACGACGTAGTCCACATCAGGATTGACTGCGACCGCAGTATTGGAGACTAGAGTCCACGGAGTTGTGGTCCAAACAAGTAACGAAGCGCTTAATTCTTTAAGCGGGCCAGATGTGATGGGAAATCTGACGTAAACCGATGGATCAGTAACTGTTTCATAGCCTTGCGCCAATTCGTGATCTGAAAGTCCAGTGCCGCAACGTGGACAGTACGGAGCGACGCGATGATCTTGCACAAGAAGTCCCTTTTTGTGGATCTGCGCGAGCGACCACCACACACTCTCAATGTATTCATTGGACATCGTCCAATACGCTTCATCAAAATCAACCCAGAATCCCATACGCTCTGTCATCTCGGTAAAAGCGCCTACGTGACGTTGCACTGATTCACGACACTTCTCATTGAAAGCAGCGATTCCGTATTTTTCGATATCGCCTTTGCCGGAAAATCCAAGTTCCTTCTCTACTGCGATTTCGACTGGTAATCCGTGACAATCCCATCCTGCTTTGCGAATGACGTGCTTGCCCTTCATAGTGTGAAAACGAGGAAATACATCCTTAAAGACTCGAGCTTCAATGTGATGAGTTCCAGGCATGCCATTTGCAGTAGGAGGTCCTTCGTAGAAAGTCCATGACTCACCGCCGGCGCGAGAACGAACGCTGCTGTGGAATACATCTTGGGTCTGCCAAAAAGTGAGAATGTCATGTTCGATGGCAGGGAGATCAATAGCAGGGGCAAGTGCTTTGTAAGGCGACTTTTCAGCCATAAAAAAATCCCTCCCATAGTTGAAGCTAGTGCGATTTGCACGAGCGTCATATGGAGGGGCGATCAGAGTTGACCGCGGTACCACCCGCCTTGCAACCATGGAGACCATGTTTGCCACTTACTTCACTTACCGTTGGTTCTACGTGAGCATTTCGCTCAGTTCTTCCAACTCGCTCTCAGGTGATTGCCTGGTCGCTGCGAATGTTTGTGTAAGAGGGCAAGTCTAACCCATCACCTCGATAGAGCGGGGCGAATGGCGTTTATGCGGTGAAACCCTTAGCCTTCGCCATTGTGGCATTGAAAAAGAAATTCTCCTCCGCAGTAGCAAAGCTCAAGAAGAAACCTGCCCCTGCCCAGAAGTCAACGGCCAAGAAGTCGCCGGCCAAAGCCAAGAAAGCCCCGGTAAAGAAAACTATCGCCAAGTCAGTTGTGGCTAAAAAGGTGCCAGCCAAGAAAGCTCCAATTAAAAAAGCAGCGGTAAAGAAAGCACCGGCCAAGAAAGCGCCGGTCAAGCCCACGATTGCAAAGAAGGCACCGGTCAAGAAACCGGCGGCAGAAATCATGAAGGGCGCGCATAAGACCGCTCTCACAAGCAGCACTGCCAAAGGCGGAGCAACCACAATTTCCGTCTACAAACCTGAGATTGAAGCAAGTGACATTGTCGTTGTAGAAGAAAAGCGATTAGTTCTCCCGCCACCCGTTAGAAAGCCAAAACCAGGTAAGAAGGCGCCTTCACTCAAGCCAATCAAGGCCGCTCCAGCACCATTTGTCAGTGATGGCGTAGAAAGTTGGACTGCTACCGAACTGAAATCGATTAGAAGTGAGCTTGCAAAAGATCTGCTCCGTCTCAAAAAAGAGTTGGAAGAGATCGAAAGCGAGATGGATGACTTGATTGAAGCATCGGGCGTTGGCGCCGGCGATGATCAAGCTGATGCAGGTGCAAAAACTTTCGAACGTGAGCACGAAATCTCGTTGGTCTACAACGCTCGAGATATGGTCCTACAAACTGAACGTGCCCTTGATCGTATCGACAACAAGACTTACGGACGTTGTGAGGATTGCGGAAGCGCGATTGGTAAAGCGCGCTTACAGGTCTTCCCACGCGCAACTCTCTGCATGTTATGCAAACAGAAGGAAGAGCGCCGATAACGTCGTCCCGTGCAAACCGCGCGCGACGACTATTTATCATTTTTAGCACCGCGATTTTTGCTACTGATTTAGTAACCAAGAATTGGGCCGAGAGTTACCTGCAATATAGAGAACCCGTAAAGCTCATCGGTAATTTGCTGCAGCTTACTTACGGTACCAATCCTGGCGCGGCATTCAATTTTGCAACGGATGCGACGCTTTTACTCTCTTCGTTGAAACTCTGTGTTGCTGCATTCATCATCTTTTACATGCGAAAAGTGAGTAATAGATACTGGGCCATCTCTCTGGGGCTGCTTCTCGGCGGTGTCATCGGAAATCTCTGGGACCGTATGACAAGAGAGCCGGGGGCATGGCGTGGCGAAGTTATCGATTGGATTCAACTGCCAAATTGGCCGATCTTCAATATCGCGGATTCAGCCATTGTCTGCGCGGGTCTACTGATGACCTATCTGGCGATGAGGAACATTCAACCGAGCCACGATAAAGAAAGTGACGCTTCATGAGTATCGAACGAGAGAAGAGATCGATTCTCATAACCGAAGAATTTGATGGCGAGCGAGCTGATAGCGCTCTGTCGAAGATTCTGGAACTTTCTCGTAGCAATGTCGCAGACTTACTTAATGCTGGCGAAGTCATTCAAGGCAAGAAGCCATTATCGAAATCCGATCGCCTACAGGCAGGAGATCGGTTAACGGTTTTATTGCCGGCGCCATTTGATCCGCTGGAGTTAAAACCTACGCCGATGGAGGAACTCGAAATTGTCTATGACGATAATGATGTAGTTGTAGTCAATAAACCTGTTGGCTGTGCTGCTCATGCCAGCCCTGGTTGGCTTGGTCCAACCGTCGTTGGTGCACTCATTTCGCGCGGTTACCGCATTTCAACGTCCGGACCTCAAGAGCGACAGGGAATTGTTCAACGTCTGGATGCAGGCACTACTGGCTTAATGCTCCTGGCGAAAAATGAAAACGCATATATTGCGATGAAGAATCAATTTCGTAGCCGCACTGTCAAGAAGGTTTATCACACACTGATACAAGGACACATTGATCCGCAAGAAGGCACCATCGATGCACCGATTGGTCGACACCCGCGTGAAGATTATCGATTTGCAGTTGTTGCAGATGGAAAACCGAGTATTACTCATTACAGTTTGATGGAGTATTACTCCAGCGCATCGTTATTACGCGTAGAACTTGAAACGGGTAGAACGCACCAAATTCGAGTGCACTTCAATGCCTTGCGCCATCCCTTAGTGGGCGATCTGGCATATGGCGGAGATCCGGTGCTTGCAGCGCGTCTCGAACTCAAGCGTCCGTGGCTCCACGCCATAGAGCTCACCTTCAACCAGCCATCTACTGATGAGCGCATCACACTGAGCGCGCCCCTGCCGGCTGATCTCCAACGCGCCCTCGAGTTGCTCTCCGTCAAGTGAGTGCGGGGGAGTAATCTCGCCGACCGTGAGCAAGGGTTTCGTACATCTACATGTCCATACTGAGTACTCGATGCTCGATGGAGCTGCCCGCGTAGAACACCTTGCCACTGAAGTTGCTCGTACCGGTGACGGAGCGATTGCAATGACTGACCACGGAAATGTTTTCGGGGCTTTTGATTTTTACCAGACAATGAGAAAAGCCGGCGTCAAGCCCATCATCGGAATCGAGGCGTATGTAGCGCCCGAATCACGCTTTGATAAGAAACGTGTTAAGTGGGCTGACGGTGGAGAGGATGATGTATCGGGCGGCGGTGCATATACCCACATGACTCTGTTGGCCGAGAACAACATTGGACTCTCAAATCTTTTCAAGCTCTCTTCATTAGCGTCGCTGGAAGGTTTCTATTACAAGCCACGCATGGACCGCGAACTGCTTGCTCAAAATTCACAGGGTTTAATTGCAACAACAGGTTGTCCTGGCGGAGAGATTCAAACGCGTATTCGTATGGGCGCATATAAAGAAGCTCGAGCTGCAGCAGCTGCCTACCGCGACATCTTTGGAGCTGATAACTACTTCGTAGAGATAATGGATCACGGAATTGAGATCGAACGCCGCGTTAAAGATGACTTATTGAAATTGGCAAAAGAGCTTGGTCTGCCACTTCTTGCCACCAACGATTTGCATTACACCTACGCGGACGACGCTCGCCATCATGAAGCTCTGCTCTGTATTCAATCCGGATCGACCTTGGCCGACCCCAAGAGATTTAAGTTTGAGAATGGCGAGTTTTATCTCAAAGATGCCGCAACAATGCGCCGCCTCTTCAAGGATATTGAGGAAGCGTGCGATAACACTTTGGTGATTGCCGAACGTTGCAACACAACCCTGCGCGAGAATGAAAATCTCCTTCCCAAATTTCCAGTTCCATCAGGTGAAACAGAAGATAGTTGGCTCGTAAAAGAGGCTCATCGCGGCCTGCGCGAGAAATTCACTGGCGAGATTCCAGCAGGACATATCGAACGCTTGAACTATGAACTAGAAGTCATGACCAAGATGGGATTTCCCGGATACTTTCTCGTTGTTGCTGACTTGGTCTCGCATGCCAAGAGTGAGGGAATACGTGTAGGACCGGGTCGAGGTTCTGCTGCGGGATCTCTTGTTTCATACGCCCTCGGAATAACAGCCCTAGATCCGATTAAGCACGGTTTACTCTTTGAGCGATTCCTTAATCCAGAGCGTATCTCGATGCCCGATATCGACTTGGACTTTGATGAGCGTCGCCGAGGAGAAATGATCCGATATGCCACCAATAAATACGGTGATGACCGAGTAGCTCAGATCATTACGTATGGCACTATTAAATCGAAGCAGGCAATTAAAGATTCAACCCGAGTGCTGGGTTATCCCTACGCTATCGGTGAAAAGCTAACAAAGGCTCTTCCACCATCGATTATGGGTAAAGACATCTCACTCCAAGGAATTTTCGATAGAGAGAACGAACGTTTCGGAGAAGCCCAGGAGTTCCGCAACCTCTATGAGAGTGATCCTGATGCCAAATCAATCGTCGATATGGCAAAAGGTTTAGAGGGGTTAAAGAGACAATCAGGAGTTCATGCTGCTGGTGTGATTCTTAGTCGCGAACCTCTGTTAGATGTCATTCCGATTCATCGTCGCGAAGCCGATGGGGCAATCATCACCCAGTTCGATATGGGAGCATGTGAAGCCACTGGCTTGCTCAAGATGGACTTCTTGGGTCTGCGAAATCTCTCAGTACTGGATGATTGCATAGCAAATATTCAGAGCAATCAAGGAAAAACAGTTGTACTCGAGGATCTTCCACTTGCCGATAAGAAGACATTTGAACTCTTATCTAGGGGAGACACGCTCGGAGTTTTCCAACTTGATAGCGCTCCGATTCGCGCACTTCTGCGAGCCATGGTTCCAGATTCATTCGAAGATATCTCGGCCGTTATCGCTCTTTATCGCCCTGGCCCTATGGGTGTGAACGCGCACAATGATTACGCAGATCGAAAGAATAAGCGGAAGAAGATTGAATCGATTCATCCCGAACTAAGCGATGCTCTCAAGGAAATTCTTGATGACACATATGGCTTGATTGTCTATCAGGAGCAAGTAATGGCAATCGCCCAGAAACTTGCTGGTTTCTCTCTAGGACGAGCAGACCTGCTCCGTAAGGCGATGGGTAAGAAGAATAAAGAGATCCTCGATAAAGAATATGTGCACTTCGAAAAGGGTATGCGTGCCAATGGTTTCTCCACAGTTGCGATCGAAGAGCTCTGGAAGACACTGATTCCGTTCTCGGATTATGCGTTCAATCGAGCTCACAGCGCGGGATACGGCGTTGTTTCATTCTGGACTGCGTATCTCAAGGCGAATTTCCCTACCGAATACATGGCAGCCCTATTGACGAGCGTACGCGATGATAAAGATAAGTCAGCTCTCTATCTCAATGAATGCCGCCGCATGGGCATCAAGGTTCTTCCGCCTGATGTGAATGACTCCAACGGTGAATACACACCGAAAGGTGTTGATATTCGATTTGGACTTGCTGCTATTCGCAACGTTGGAGAGAACGTTGTTGCTTCGATTGCAAAGAATCGCCTAGAGAAGGGGCGATACGAATCATTTGGCGATTTTCTGGCTAAAGTCGATGTGCATGTCTGCAATAAAAAGACAATTGAATCTCTTATCAAAGCTGGCGCATTTGATTCTCTGGGACATTCACGCAAAGGGCTCATGAACATTTATCTGGAAGCAATTGACTCAGTAATGGAGACCAAGCGCGCTGAATCAATTGGGCAATTTGATCTCTTTGGTGGTCCCGGCCCTAGCGCTGCTTCCGGAATTTCTGGAGTAGTTCTAGATATTGATGCTACCGAGTGGGAAAAAGCACTTCTGCTCTCTTATGAAAGAGAGATGTTGGGGCTTTATGTGTCGGACCATCCTCTCCTTGGTGTCGAACATGTTCTGCGTGGTGCAACCGATATTTCTATTAGTCAGATTTTTGATGACGGTGTCGGGCACGAACAGGTCGTAACAATTGCTGGTTTAATCACAAGTGTTCAGAGAAAAGTTAGCAGGCAAGGTCAATCCTGGGCGATTGTCACAATTGAGGATTTAGAAGGAGCAATTGACGTTCGATTTTTCTCAAACGCCTACCAACAACACGCTCTCAATCTCATCGAAGATCGAATTGTTGTCGTGCGCGGAAGAATCGATAAAAAGGAGGAGACCCCGCAAGTAACGGCTCTTGATCTCTCGATTCCCGATATCAATCAAGCCCCTATCGGTCCATTCATTATTCGCCTCGAAGCAGAACGCTGCACTCCACCAATTGTCGATCGCATG
>JACCDI012082841.1_pt1 | contig 19103 bp, 19 predicted proteins | sample 7442791 | NCBI WGS metagenome assembly JACCDI01 (sample SAMN15323434, study PRJNA562643) | freshwater metagenome | isolation source: river surface water | place: USA:Blue River Watershed | collected 2017-08-15
AACAAAACCAAGAGTGTTTCTATTTATTTGGTGTTGGTTTTGGCACTCATTGTAGGTTTGTTTTTGTTGCCAGTAATCAAAATTGACATCAGCAGCCAGAGTCGGGGTATTATTCGCTCCAAGACCGATAATGTGCCAGTTACTGCCATCGTGAGTGGTCGCATTAGTTGGTTGGCTCTCAAAAATAATGCGATGGTCAGCAAAGGCGATACGCTTATTAAAATCGCAAAAGAAAGTTTGCTCACAGAGAAGCAAACACAAGATACTTTGTCGGGTGCTACACAACTGTTGTTGGAGGATATGGCAAATTTGCTAGCCAACCGAGAGTCGCATTTAAAAACACCAACCGCCAAAGAGGAATTCTACCAATACCAAGCCCGCAAAAACGAGTTGCAAAGCAAAGTAGCCCAAACCCAAATCAACTTCAACCGCAGCAAAACGCTATTCGACAAAGGCATTATCGCCAGTGCCGAACACGAAAAACAAGTGTATGATCTTCGGTTTGCACAGCAGGCTTTACAGAGTTTTGTGAGCCAACAAAAATCAACTTGGGAAAACCAAAGGAGAGAATTAGCAGAAAGAGTAAAGAGTATAGACGGTACGGTTGCAAAAATACAAGCAGAGGAAAATAATTATGTAGTTCAAGCTCCCATTTCAGGCACTATCGAGAGTTTTTCTGGGCTGCAAGTGGGTTCTTTTCTCAATGCTTCGCAACCCATTGCCACGATTTCGGCTGTAGATCAGCTCATTGTAGAAAGTAACATCTCGCCCAACGACATTGGCTTGATTCAAAAAAACCAAAAAGTAAAATTCCAAATCGACGCCTTCAATTACAACCAATGGGGTTTGCTCGAAGGCAAAGTCATCGACATCGACCGCAATATTACCATTCAAGGGGAACAAGTTTTTTTCAAGGTGCGTTGTAGCTTAAACTCCACAGCAATGAAACTACAATCGGGTTATAAAACCAATGTTTCCAAAGGAATGACACTCACCTCAAGATACATCATCACCAGAAGAAGTTTGTTTGAGTTGTTGTTTGATAAGGTGGATGATTGGTTAAACCCTAAAAAAGTAGGCAGTATTCAGTAAGCAGTTCACTCAGTGGTCAGCAGTGCTCAGCTATAAGTGTTCAGTAAAAAATTAATCCTAAAAATAAATAATCAGAAAATACTATGTAGATTTGTAGAAATAAATTCTATTGTTATGACAGCAGCAACATTAAAAGAAAATTTAATCAAAAAAATTTCGGGTATAAAAGACAAGAAAAAATTATTTTCTATCAATGAATATGTTGAAATGGAATGCGATACATTTCACCCCAATGGAGCAATTCAACTTACTCCCGAAATGATAAAACTTCTTGAAATAAGTGAGGAACAATTTAAAAATGGGCAATATACTCCACACGAACAAGTAATGGCGGAAATGGATATATGGTTGCGCGAAAGAGCATAGTTTGGGGCGATATAGCTAAAATTCAATTCAAAAAAGTAAATCAGTATTATTTCAAAAATGTTGGTAACACTCAATTTTGCGAAAAGTTAATTCGAGAAGTTGACCACACTTTAAATTTAATTTCTGAAAACTATTGGATTGGAAAATCTATTCCAAAGACAAAATTTCGCTCTATTATTGTTTATTCGTATGCAATTATTTATGAAGTAAAGGAAGACTATATCTATTTCGCATTATTTTGGGATACACATCGAGACCCCGAAATCCTTAAAATTCTTTTAACAGAATTGTTTTAACACAATAGTACAAAAGATACATATTATTTTCTGAAAACTCAATTCAGAAAATGGCATTATTCAATAAAATCAAATCACCGCTTTCTTTTGGAGAGGGGCTGGGGGTGAGGATCAAACAACACGACATCAAAGATTGCGGAGCGGCTTGCTTGGCCTCTATCGGCAATCATTACAAAGTCAATCTTCCCATTGCCCGAATCCGTCAATATGCCAATACCGACAAACGCGGCACCAACGTTTTGGGCATGATTGAAGCTGCCGAAAAAATGGGCTTCACTGCCAAAGGTGTCAAAGGCGGTATGGATGCCATTGACAAAATTCCGCTTCCTGCCATCGCTCATGTTGTGGTCAAGGAGCAATTGCATCATTATTTGGTGATTTATTCCGTTTCCACCCCTTCGGGGAGGTCGGGAGGGGAAATTACGGTTATGGATCCCGCTTATGGCAAAATGGAAACCCATACTTTCGAGGAATTTCAGAAAATTTGGTCGGGTGTTTTGATTCTTTTTGCCCAAAATGACCACTTTAGAACTTACAACGAGAAGGTTTCTCCCCTAAAACGCTTTTGGCATTTGGTGCAACCGCATCGAACTATTTTGGTTCAAGCCTTGGTAGGTGCGATTCTTTTTACGGTTTTGGGTTTGGCAATGTCTATTTATATCCAAAAAATAACCGACTATGTTTTGGTCGAAGGCAACCGAAACTTGCTCAATTTATTGAGCGTTTCGATGCTTGTGATTATTCTGCTCCAGGCTTATATTGGTTCCAAGAAAAGTCTTTTTGTAATGAAAACAGGGCAGTTGATTGATGCCAAATTGATTCTAGGCTATTACAAACATTTACTGCATTTGCCACAACGCTTTTTCGACACGATGCAAATTGGCGAAATTACCTCAAGAATAAGCGATGCCGTAAAAATTCGTTCTTTTATCAATGAAGTCGCTATTGAGATGATTGTCAATATTTTCATCGTTATTTTTTCTTTTACTTTGATGTTTACCTATTATTGGAAACTGGCTTTGGTCATTTTGCTGGTCATTCCTTTTTACGGTTTTATCTATTTTTTGCTGAACAAATTCAACAAAAAAGTAGAGCGCAAGATTATGGAAAATGCTGCTGAACTCGAAACCCAATTGGTCGAAAGTGTAACCCACATCCGTACCGTGAAAGAATTTGGTATTGAAGATTTTTCGAATCTCAAAACCGAAAACCGATTTGTGAAATTATTATTCACTACTTACAAATCAGGTTTGAATAGCATTTTCGCTGGCACTTCCACACAGTTTCTAGCTTCTATATTCACGGTAATTTTGATGTGGATTGGCTCGGGATATGTTATCGAGAGGGCGATTACACCTGGAGAATTGTTTTCGTTTTATGCTTTGATTGGTTACTTTACATCGCCAGTGGCTTCCTTGATTGGAATGAATAAAACAGCTCAAAACGCACTCATCGCAGCCGACAGACTTTTTGAAATCATGGATTTGGAACGAGAAGAAACCGAAAATAAAGTGGAATTGCAGCGGGAAAATATTGGCGACATAAAATTTGAGAATGTCAGTTTTAGATATGGCTCGAGAACTGAGGTTTTCAAAAACTTCAATGCTGTTTTCAAAAAGAATGAAACCACCGCCATTGTTGGCGAAAGTGGCAGTGGTAAAACGACTCTGATTTCGCTTTTACAAAATTTATATCCCATCAAGGAAGGCAAAATATACATTGGCGATTATGATGCACAATTTATTCATTATCAAAGTTTAAGGAATTGTGTTGGTGTCATTCCGCAACAACTCAATTTATTTTCAGGAAATATTATCGAAAACATTGCTTTAGGCGATTCTTTTCCGAACATTCAACGCATTTTAGATTTGTCAAAACAATTGGGAATTACCGAATTTGTGGAGAAATTGCCCAATGGTTTTGAAACTCAAATTGGCGAAAACGGCGCCATGCTTTCGGGCGGACAAAAACAACGCATTGCCATTGCAAGGGCTTTGTATAAAAACCCCGAAGTCTTATTAATGGATGAAGCCACATCCTCTCTTGACACGAATGCCGAAAGAATCGTCAAAGAGGTCATTGACGACTTCAAATCACATGGAAAAACCGTAATTGTAATCGCCCATCGTTTGAGCACCATTGCCAATGCAGACACTATTTTGGTGATGGAAAACGGAACGATTGTCGAGTCAGGAAATCATCAAGATTTGATGAATAAAGAAGGGAAATATTTCGACTTGTGGAGTAAACAGGGGCTATTATAACAGTCAAGAATGTTTCTTCTTGAGTTTTTCGGCAATGATATCACAAACTTCGTCAAGCATTTTATAAACCGCATCAAATCCATTTGGCACACCATAATAAGGATCAGGTACATCTACATTTTCATTAGGAAATAATTCATTCAGAATGAGTTGTACTTTTTTGGTTTGTTCTTTATTTTCGGCAAGATTAATTACATCTTGATAATTTGCATTATCCATTACGTAGATGTAATCAAAGGCGTCAAAATCACTTTTTGTAAATTGTCTGCCTTTTTGTTTAGAAATATCTAAGTTGTGTTTTTTTGCAATAACAATAGAGCGTTCGTCAGGTTGTCGACCAATATGCCATGAACCTGTTCCTGCGGAATCTACCGTGAATTTATCCTTAGGAAGTTTTGATGCCAATATTCCTTCTGCCAAAGGAGATCTACAAATATTTCCTAAACATACCATTAAAATTTTTATGGGCATAAAACGTTTATAGCGTTAATTTTTTATTGATGTCGTCAACAAATTTTTTGAACTGTTTGTCTGTAGCAACTAAATTGTCTACCGTTTTACAAGCATGCAAAACAGTGGCGTGATCTCGGTCTCCTATTTGGGATCCAATATTTGCCAAAGAAGCTTTGGTGAATTTTTTGGCAAAAAACATTGCCAGTTGACGAGCCTGAACGATATGTCTTTTTCTAGTTTTTGATTGTAGTGTTTCTATATCTAATTGGAAATAATCAGAAACAATTTTTTGAATATAGTCGATAGAAATTTCGCGTTTTACATTCTTAACAAATTTCTCGACCACACTTTTCGCCAAATCCAATGTTACCTCTTTTTTATTGAAAGAAGATTGGGCTATCAAGGAAATTATAGCGCCTTCTAATTCTCTTACATTCGATTTTATATTTCTGGCAACATATTCGATAATTTCATCAGGAATTTCTACGCCATCTCGGTACAATATGTTTTTCAGGATTGAAATTCTGGTTTCATAATCCGGTTGGTGTAATTCAGCCGATAATCCCCATTTGAAACGAGACAACAATCGTTGTTCGATGTCTTGCATATCAACTGGTGCCTTGTCTGAAGTTAAGATTACTTGTTTGCCGTTTTGATGCAAATAATTGAATATGTGGAAAAAAACGTCTTGGGTTCCTGATTTTCCTGAGAGAAATTGAACATCATCAATTATTAATACATCAATCAATTGATAGAAATGTATAAAATCATTTCGATTGTTTTTCTTTACAGAATCAATATATTGTTGGGTGAAAATTTCGGCCGAAATGTATAAAACGGTTTTTTCAGGATATTTATCTTTAATTTCTACACCAATGGCGTGTGCCAAATGGGTTTTGCCTAGACCAACACCGCCAAAAATCAACAATGGATTAAATGAGGTACCACCGGGCTTATTGGCTACTGCCATACCTGCTGAGCGTGCCAATCTGTTGGAATCTCCTTCTAAGAAATTATCGAAACTGTAATTGGGATTCAGTTGTGATTCGATTTTTAAATTTCGAATACCAGGAATCACAAACGGGTTTTTTAGTTCTGGATTAAGATTTTTGTATGGAGCGTCAACATCTTGTGGTTTCATAGGCACCCGATTAGAACTTGGCAGTTGTTCCGTAAACGGTTGTTTATTGCCATAAGTGTTTTCCATTTTGATTTTATAGAGTAACTTTGCATTTTTACCGAGTTCTTTGGTTAGTGCTACTTTTAATAATTTAACGTAATGTTCTTCTAACCATTCGTAGAAAAATTTACTGGGAACTTGAATGTATAATGCATTATCGGTAAGTTCAACTGATTTGATTGGTTCAAACCAAGTTTTGTAAGCTTGATCTTGAAGGTTGTCTTTAATAAAAGACAAGCAGTTTTCCCATACTGATTGAGCAGTCTTGTTCATGAATTTGGTTAAATTATTTCGTTTTGGTAATGATTTCTTATGAAAAAAATAGGCTGAATTTGTATTGTTTTTCGGGATAGCAAATATGTGAATAAATTTAGCTAAAAAAAAATATTTTAGATGTAATTTTTACAAAATATTATCGTATAAGACTTTTTAAATTTTAATTTTTTAATAACTAATTTAATGGAATATCACAAAACTCAAATCCGTGTTCGCTATTCAGAAACAGATCAAATGAGAGTAGTTTATCACGGTAATTATGCTCAATATTTTGAAATAGGAAGGGTTGAATGGCTTAGAAACAAAGGGATTTCATATAAATGGATGGAAGAAAATGGGATTATGCTCCCGGTAGTTTCATTGTCTATGAATTATAAAAAACCAGCGCGTTATGATGAACTTTTAACTTTAAAAACAATCCTTAAAAACCGGACAACTGTTAAGATTGAATTTGACTATGAGCTCTACAACGAAAGTGATGAGTTATTAACAACTGGCAATTCTATTTTGGTTTTTGTAGACATGAAAACGGGTAAACCTATAAGTCCTCCTAAATATATTACAGACATTTTGAATAGAGTTTAATGATAGGACAATTTTTTTGTTAATTTTTTAAAAATAACTCTTTTTTTAGATTTTCTTAAAGTTGTTTAATTTTGACTTCAAACATAGTATTAAAAATCTCGAAAATCAATTCGGCATTTTTTTTTCGGGTATGAATTTCTATTTCACAACCCATTTCCATTTTTTGAGAAACAATTTCTATGTTTTTTTCTTTAATTTTTCGCATCACCTTATTGATGTTTTTATAGTCGAATGAAATTAGAAAATGAATGTTTACTGTTTTTTCGATAATTTCAGAAGATTCCAATGTCATTTGAGCAGCAGTTCTATATGCAGAAATTAATCCGCCGACACCCAATTTTATTCCTCCATAAATCCGAACTATTACTACCAAAATATTGGTAAGCCCTAAAGATTGAATTTGTCCATAAATGGGTATTCCCGCCGTATTTATGGGTTCTCCATCATCGTTTACTCTATATAAAATGGTGTTGGTGCCAATTTGATATGCATAACAATAATGTATTGCTTGTGGATGTTGTTTCCGTAAATTGTCAATAATAGGTTTTACTTCGAGTTCAGATTGTACAGGATAGGCATATCCAAAAAATTTACTGTTTTTTTCTTTGAAAAGTATTTCCTCTGATGGAAAAGCTATAGTCTTATATATGTCTTCCATCTTAATGACAAAATTCAAATTCAATGGTAAAAAGCAATGGCAATATCAAATTTTAATAAGAAATGAATTGATTTGGATTGTTAGTTTTTATTCTTTTTGCTGTCATTGTCATTGATATTGTCATTGACTTTTTTTAAAGTTCAAATTCTTTTTTCTTAAACAAATCCACTACATCTTCTTTTCCAACTTGTAAATTCCAAACTTGTAAACCTAACGAAAGAGCCGCATCAGTATTTTCTTTTTTGTCGTCTATGAATAGAGTACGTTTTGCTGATAAATTGTGTTTTTTTAATACATAATTAAAAATCTCGGCATCAGGTTTTCGCATTCCTATTTCAAACGAGAAATAGACTTTTTCGAAACATTGATAAAAATCACTATAAAAAGAAACTCCATTTTCTCGCTCAAAAGTTTCTATATGAATTGCATCGGTATTGCTCAATAAAAACAGACGGTATTTTTTGGTAAGCTTTTGTAGAAATTCCAATCGGTACAATGGAAAATCTAATAAAATGGCATTCCAAGCATATAAAATTTCTTCGATTGAAGCATTAGGAATAATTTTTTGCAAGCCTAACAAGAAATTTTCTTCTGAAATTTGCCCTTTTTCAAATTGAAGATTTAATTGGTTTAGCTCTTCATTCCATTCAATCAATCCTAATTTTTTCAATAATTTGATGGGAGCTTCTTTGTCTAGATTGATAAAAATATCTCCAAAATCAAAAATAATTGTATTAATCATTATTTCTAGAAATTAGTAGTTTGTCTTTCTCGATACTGTGTTTTTCGAAATTTTTTAAAGCAAAAATAGGCCCCTTAATTCCGGTTTCAAAACTATGATTTCCGATAAATATTCGGGCTTCATCCCAAAGATTTTCTTCAATAAAAGTTTGCAATGTCATAGTACCTCCTTCAATAATTACCGATTGAATTTGGTATTTATATAATACAGTTAATATTTGTTTTGCAATATTTTGTTTAAAATCGATTACTTCAAAGATACTATATTCTTGATTAATTCTGGTTAATGAATTTGAAAAAATGATGGTTTTTACTTGATTGTTAAATAGATAACTGTCTTTTGGGATTCGATTGTTTTGGTCTAAAATGATTCTAATAGGATTTTTTCCAGTCCAATCTCGAACATTCAATTTTGGATTGTCGTCAACAATAGTCTGTGTTCCTACGAGAATAGCTTGTTCTTCGCTTCTCCATTTGTGCACACATTGTCGTGAAAATTCATTGGTTATCCAAATGGGTTTTTGTTCCAATTTGTCCAAAGGAGCTATAAAACCATCTTGGCTTTCAGCCCATTTCAAAATTACAAACGGTCTTTTCTTTTCGTGAAATGTAAAAAAACGTTTGTTTAATTCTTTACATTCTGTTTCTAGAATACCAACAATTACATTTTTACCTGCCTCTTTTAATTTTTTTATTCCATTTCCTGCGACTTTTACATTCGAATCTATTGTTCCGATAACCACATTAGGAATCTTGTTTTCTATAATTAAATCACAACAAGGAGGTGTTTTTCCAAAGTGACTACAAGGTTCTAAATTGACATAAATGGTTGAATTTTTCAATAAAGATTTGTCTTTGACGGAATTCACAGCATTGACTTCGGCGTGCGGTTCTCCCGATTTTTTATGCCAGCCTTCTCCAATGATTTTGCCATCATAGACAATGACGCTTCCTACCATCGGATTAGGATAGGTTGTTCCCAAACCATTTCTGGCTAATTCGAGACAGCGTCGCATATATTTAGTATGATTTTCCACAAATGCAAAAGTAGTAATTTTTGAGTTTAGGATTTAGTTTTGAATCTTTGGATTAATCTAATAAACAATACTTATTTTTGTGTGACAAAATCAGTATTTCTTGGAAAATGGAAAATTGGATTATCAGAAAAATTGAAAAAAAAGACAATCAAGCGGTAGCTCAATTAATACGAGATGTTTTTGACGAATTAAATATTCCAAAAGTAGGAACTGCTTACGTTGATGCGTATTTGGATTTAATGTTTGAGGAATACAGTAAACCAAAATCAGTTTATTTTGTGGTTGAAAAGAGCGGTAAAATTATTGGAGGAGCAGGAGTAGCACCATTGGAAAACGAAGCTGAAACCATTTGTGAATTGCAAAAAATGTATTTTCTACCAGAAGCTCGAGGTCTAGGAATTGGAAGCCAAATGATGGAAATTTGTTTGAAAAGTGCCAAAGATTTTGGTTTCTACAACTGTTACCTCGAAACCATGCCTTTTATGCACGATGCCCAGAAACTCTATAAAAAAGTAGGTTTCGAATACATTTGTTCTCCAATGGGAAATACTGGTCATGTTTCATGTCCAGTATGGATGTTGAAGGAATTAGTCCCCTAACCCCCAAAGGTGGAATTTAAAAAATATAGTAATGAATATCAAACAATACAGAGCCCAATTCATTCAGGAACTTTCATTAATTTACGATATTGGCGAAGCAGAAAGTTTTTTTTATTTGATTTTGGAAGAGAATCATCAATTGAAAAGAATTGATTTGGCCTTGAATCCTGATTTTACTTTTTCGAATGAAGAAATCCTGATTTGGAATTCGATTTTACATAAACTTAAAAATGAAATTCCAATACAATACATATTAGGAAAAACCAGTTTTTATGGTTTAGAATTTGAAGTTAATTCTACTGTGTTGATTCCAAGACCAGAAACCGAAGAATTAGTAGATTGGATTATTCAAAGTTGGAAATCAGAAGTTGGAAGTCAGAAGTTGTCCTTCGACTCCGATCAGAATGACAATAGGAAGATTAAGATATTAGATATTGGTACGGGAAGTGGGTGCATTGCCATTTCATTGGAAAAAAACATTACAAATGCTCAGGTTTTTGCTATAGATGTTTCTGAAAAGGCTTTGGCTACAGCCCAAAAAAATGCTGTTATCAATGAGGCAAAAGTAAATTTTATTCAAAAAAATATCCTTGAAGTTGTCATCTTGAGCGAAGTAGATGGGCAACTTCCCATTTATTTCGATATAATTGTTTCGAATCCGCCATATGTTCGAGAGTTGGAAAAACAGGAAATAAAGAAAAACGTTTTAGAGAATGAACCACATTTAGCACTTTTTGTAGAAGATAATGATGCCCTTGTTTTTTATAAAAAAATTGCTGAATTGGCCCAGAAAAACCTATCTCCAAACGGACAATTATTTTTCGAAATTAATCAATATTTAGGAAATGAAATGAAAGAGTTACTAGAAAAAATGGGTTTCAAGAATATTGAATTACGAAAGGATATTTACGGAAATGATAGAATGATTCGAGGCGTGAAGTGAGATGTAAAAATTTCGAATTTCGTACTTTCAATTATTCGTATCGCAATGCCTCAATTGGATCTAATTTAGAAGCTTTCACAGCAGGATACAAGCCAGAAACTATAGCTACTGCAAAAGTGGTTATAAACGCTGCCACAATGGCGCCCCAAGGAATTACAAAAACAAAGTCGATGGCTGTTGCAATAGCAAAACCAATTGAAATCCCGAAAATTATCCCCACCAAACCTCCCATCTGACCAATAAGTAATGTCTCGATAAAAAACTGGAATGCGATAGTGCTTTTTTTGGCACCAAGTGCTTTTCTGACCCCAATTTCGCGTGTGCGTTCTGTAACCGAAACTACCATAATGTTCATTAAAGCAATCGAAGAACCTAGAATTGTAATTATACTAATTACCCAAGAAGCTATTCCTAGATATTGAGTTATGCTTAATATTCTATTTATTAAATCATCGCTTCGAACAATGGCAAAATTATTGTCCTGAATTGGATTTAATTTTCGAACTCTACGCATGGTATTGTTTGCGTTATCGATAGCTTCTTCTAAAAATTCTTTTTTAGCCACCATTACACTCATCATATAATTTATATTAGGCGCTGTAAATAAGGAACGAGCAACTTGAATAGGGATTAAGACTCTTAAATCTTGACTGTTGCCAAAAGTAGCTCCTTTTTCTTTAAGTACTCCAATAACTTTAAATTTAGCTCCACGAATCGAAATCGTTTTATCTATTGGGTTTACATTTTTTAGTAATCCTTTTTCGAAATCAGAACCCACTATACAATTATAAGTGTTGTTTTGGATGTCGAAACTTGTGAAATTTCTCCCAGAATTAATTTCTAGACCCGAGTTTATAATAAAAAATTCATCTACACCAACAATTGTATTTTCTGGGTCGGTTTTGGTCGATTCGTATTTGATTTCAGCGTTAGAAGTTGCAGTAAAAGAGATGGATGTTTCGGTAAGTGGAAAGTTGTATTTGTTTTTGAAAGCTATTGCTTCAGGATAGGAAATGATAGGATTTATGATTTCTCTTTCATCACCACCACGTCGTCTCGAAACATTTTCGTATTGATTAATATTAAAAGTATTGGCTCCCATTGATGCAAAATCTGAAGAAAGCGTGTTTTCTAAAGCTGAAACTACCGTTAGAATACCAACTAAGGCAGTGATTCCGATGGCAATAATCAATACTGTCAATATGGTGCGCAAAAATTGTGTTCTAATAGAACCAAAAGCAATTCGGACGTTTTCTCGGAATAGTTTAAACATAGTGAGTATTTGACACGAAATTACAATTTTTGTTACAAGTTTGCTTTAGAAGATGGGATATTTATTTTAAAAATAGGATATTTGCAGAGCGAAAAGGGAGTTAGAAGTCAGAAGTAATATTGCTTCTCTTCCCTCTCCCTGCTTTCCTCTTCTAACTTCTAACTTTAACAAATGGCACAAAAACCCAGTATTCCAAAAGGAACTAGAGATTTTTCACCAGCTGAGGTGGCAAAACGTCAATACATTATAGCAACCATTAAAAGTAATTTCGAGAAATTTGGTTTTCAACCAATAGAAACTCCTTCGTTCGAAAACTCTGAAACCTTGATGGGAAAATACGGGGAAGAAGGTGATCGATTGATTTTTAAGATTTTGAATTCTGGGGATTATTTGGCGAAAGCCGATACTGCATTACTGCAAAATAAGGAAAGCAATAAATTGACTTCAAGTATTTCTGAGAAAGCTTTGCGTTACGATTTGACTGTTCCTTTCGCTAGATATGTGGTGCAACATCAAAGCGAGATTGAGTTTCCTTTCAAAAGATTTCAAATCCAACCTGTATGGCGTGCCGATCGTCCGCAGAAAGGGCGTTTTAGAGAGTTTTTTCAATGTGATGCCGATGTAGTGGGTTCGAAATCGTTGTGGCAAGAAGTAGAATTGGTTCAATTGTACGATTCGGTTTTCACACAATTAGGATTAGAAAGCGTTACGATTAAAATCAATAATCGAAAAATCCTTTCGGGAATTGCCGAGGTTATCGGTGCCAAAGACAAATTAATCGATTTTACGGTGGCTTTGGACAAACTCGACAAAATAGGCGAGGAGGGTGTAAAAAAAGAAATGATTGAAAAAGGTATTGCGGAATCGGCGATAGAAAAAGTGCAACCATTGTTTCATTTTACGGGAAGTATTTCGGAGAAAATTGAAAAACTTTCAGTATTATTAGCTCAATCCGAAGAAGGAATGAAAGGTGTCGAAGAGTTGCGATTTATTTGTGACAATGTGACCCATTTGGGTTTACACAAAGCTATTTTAGATTTAGATGTGACCCTAGCTCGCGGATTGAATTATTATACGGGAGCTATTTTTGAAGTGGCTGCGCCCAAAACTGTTTCGATGGGGTCTGTAGGAGGTGGTGGAAGATATGATGATTTGACTGGAATTTTCGGATTGAAGAATATGAGCGGAGTAGGAATTTCTTTTGGGTTAGACCGAATTTATTTAGTTATAGAGGAATTGAATTTATTCCCGGAAACTGTGACTTCTACATCAAAAGCATTGTTTATTAATTATGGTGAAAAAGAAGCTTTTTATTCAATGCAAGCCATCACTAAATTGCGCAGTTTTGGAATAAAAGTAGAACTATACCCAGATAATGTGAAGGTAGGAAAACAGTTTCAGCATGCTGATAAACGAGGAATCCCATTCGTGGTGATTGTTGGAGAATCCGAAATGAAAGTGGGTAAATTTGCCTTGAAAAATTTAATTTCTGGAGAACAGGTTTTGCTTGATTTTGAAGAATTGAAAAAGCAATTGGAATAAATTATACCAATTGTAGAAATAAAAATTGCCTCGATATTTTCGAGGCATTTTTATTTGCAAAAGCAAAATTATGCTTTTTTAGCACAACATCTTTTAGCTTCTGTTTTGCACTCTTTTTTCTCATTAGCAGAGCAAACTTTACCTTCAGCTTTGCATTTTGCTTCGCATTTTGATTTTTCTTCAGCGGTCATTGATTTAGCACAACAAGATTCTTTCTTAGCAGCTTCTTTTTTTGCTGGTTTGGTTTCTTGTGCATTAATACTAAGAGTAAATAGAGCAAAAGCTACTACTGTAAATAATTTTTTCATTATAATATAGAATTAAATTGTTTTTAAAAAATAGTATTCCTTGATATGTAACAAACAAATGTATTAATAAAATTGCAAATTGTATTGGTAAACTCGTTAATGTTTCCTTAAAAGGTATTTAGATTTTATAGAAACAATTGTTAGAGGAAATGCAAATCAAGTAAGTATTACTTTAGATAATCTTTTTAAGTATCAACTTTTGTTTCCGTCAACTGAAGAACAGAAAGCCATAGCCAATTGCCTCTCTACTTGGGACAAAGAGATTGAAAAACCCACTGCCTTAATTGCTCAAAAAGAACTTTCTAAAAAAGCTCTGATGCAACAATTGCTGTCGGGTAAAAAAAGATTGAAAGGGTTTAGTGAGCATAATGATTTTCATATTATTGGTCACTTTATTAAAGAAGTATCTGAAAGGAATAAGGATTTGAAAGTTACAAGAGTTTTATCTGTAACAAATTCAAGAGGATTTATTAATCAATCTGAACAATTTGATAGAGTTGTTGCAAGTGAAGATGCAAGTAATTATAAAATAGTTAGAAAAGGACAATTTGCTTATAATCCATCACGAGTTAATGTTGATTCTCTCGATCTTCTCAAAAATTTTGAAGAAGGAATTTTAAGTCCTATGTATGTTGTTTTTGAAGCTATACCAACTAAACTTAATTCGGATTTTCTTTATCATCATTTAAAATCGTTTTGGTTTTCAGGACATATTTCAATGTTTGTTCAAGGCAGTGTAAGGGATTCATTAGCATTTGATGGTTTAAGTGGTATGAAATTTTTTATTCCATCAATTGAAGAACAAACCGCCATCGCCAATGTATTGCAAGTGCTCATACAGAAATTCAGTTATTAAAAAACAAACTTGAGCAGCTCAAAGAACAGAAAAAAGGGTTAATGCAGGTTTTGTTAACGGGGAAACAGCGGTTGAAATATTACAACCACAAACAAGCGGTTTGGATTACTATTTTATTACAGCATATTATTTAGAAAAACGATTTGGAGGGCCTAATATGATTAAACAAAAATATAAAAACAGAATACCAGAAGTGCTATAAACCGCAAAGTCCGGTACACTTCTGGGCGTATCGGACTTCGTAATTCAATTCTCCTAGTATGGTAGAATTAACACCGCAAATATATAAACATTTTTATATTTCTCTATATTTATTAACATTTTTTTTATAAATAAAACTATTTCAAATGAATACAGCCTCCTTCAAAGAAGATCAAATTTCTCAAATTCCTGCCTTGTAAATCTTACATTATGCCAATATACAATTATATTTGTTGACAAAGAAATTGGGTTGTCTCAATGAATAGAAAAGGGTTGAAGAAGGTTTTGTTAACAGGGAAAAAGCGGTTAAGTTTTTAATTGAACAAAAAGAGTATGAGCGAAAAAAAGAAATACGTTTTATTTATGGACGAAAGTGGCGATCACGGTTTGGTAAATCTAGATGCCAGTTTTCCGGTTTTCTTGCTTTGTGGCGTCATCACGGAACAGTCAGATTATGAGGCTATAAAAAACGATTTCAATGCTATAAAAAATGCTTTTTGGAAAAATAAAGAAGTCATTTTTCACTCACGAGATATCAGGAAATGCGACAAAGAGTTTAGTGTTCTGTTTGATTTGGATATTAAAAAGGAGTTTTATGAAAAAAATAAATCACTGTATTACAAACAGTAACTTTAAAATCATATCGTCTTCCATACAAAAGGAAATTTACATCAAGCAATACGGAAAACTTTCAAACGATGTGTATGAATTGGCATTATCATTTGTTATCGAAAGAGCTGTTTTTTATTTGGATAGCCTTGGCGATTTTCAAAAAAAAGTGGAAATAGTTATTGAAAAAAGAGGAAAGAAAGAAGATAAAAAACTAGAAGAACATTTTCAGCGACTTTTATCAAGAGGTACAGGATATGTAAGCCCAGAAAGGCTAATGAATTTAGAATTGAAGATACTATTTAAAGACAAGAAAGAAAATATAAACGGCTTACAATTGGCAGATTTATTGGCGTACCCAATAGCACGATATGTTATGGAACCCAAAAGAGCGAATCCAGCTTTTGATATTTTAAAAGATAAATTTTATTCCAAAGGAGGTAAACGATATGGACTTAAGCTATTTCCATAAAAAACAAAAGCCAAACACTAGGCTTGGCTTCTGCTCGACCGGGGACACCCCAATCCTTTTATTTTCAAGCTGATTATGGGTTCAGCGTTAAAACCTTTGTAGGTTCCAAACCAATGGTAAAGAACACTGCAAATATAGAAACATATTTGAGTTTTCAATTACTTATTAACATTTTTTTAAAATAAATATTATTTTAAATGAACACACCATCCTTCAAAGAAGATCATAGTTCTCAAATTCCTGCCTTGCAATTGTTGCAAAAGTTGGGCTATACTTATTTAAGCCCAGAAGAGACAGAAGTGCTTCGAGGCAATAAAACAGGTCAGGTTATTCTGGAACCTATTTTGAGAAAACAACTCATAGAAATCAACAGTATTCAGCTGAGTTCTTCTAAAATGGCTTTTTTTAGTGATGCCAATATCGAAAACGGTATTCAGGCACTCAAAGATATTCCTATGAATGAAGGCTATATTGCCGCCAGCAAAAAAGCATATGAACTGGTTACGCTGGGTAAAGCATTAGAGCAAAGCATTGATGGTGACAAAAAGAGTTTTACGATGCAATTCATTGATTGGAAAAACTTGGCCAATAATGTTTTTCACGTTACGGAGGAGTTTAGTGTGATGCGTACCGGCAGCAAAGAACATTATAGACCCGATGTAGTTTTGTTTGTCAATGGAATCCCATTATGTATAATGGAGTGCAAAAGGCCAGACATCAAAGAACCGATAACCGAAGCGATTTCGCAACATACCCAAAACCAGCAAGAAGACGGAATTAGACATCTTTATATTTACAGTCAATTGCTGTTAAGTTTAGCTACTTTTCAAGCCAAATATGCCACAACCGATACCAAAGAAGAATTTTGGGCATCTTGGAGAGAAAGTAAGGAAGAAACTGAAAGAGAAATTTTTGAGTTAGTCAATCAACAATTAACGAAGGAACAAAAACAAAAACTGTTTTTAAATAGAAAAGAGTGGGAGCAACGGATTATTGAGTTAAAAGAAAAGGATAGTATTGCAGTTAGCGAACAGGATAAGTACCTGTATTGGTTGTGTCGTCCCGAAAGATTATTGTCATTAATAAAAGATTTTGTGCTTTTTGAAGGTGGATCTTTCAAAAAAATTGCACGTTACCAACAGTTTTTTGCCATTAATAAAATCATCAAAAGAATACAGTCAACTGATGGAGGAAAAAGAAATGGCGGTGTCATTTGGCACACACAAGGAAGCGGAAAGTCGTTAACAATGGCAATGCTAGCCAAGAAAATTTATTTAACGGTAAGAAATCCTAAAATAATTCAGGTTACTGATCGAACAGATTTAGATACACAAATCACAGATACATTTCATAGTGTTGAGGTTCCAGTTCATAATGCAAAAACAGGAAATCAATTGGTAGAACTTTTGCAAAGTAAGAGCGATGCGGTGGTCACTACTATTATAAACAAGTTCGAAGCTGCCGTCAATCAGTTGGGATCTTCTCCGCTGGAAAGTAATAATATTTTCGTTCTGATTGATGAAGGACACCGTACCCAATACGGAACTTTCAATGTCAAAATGCAGAAGGTTTTGCCAAATGCTTGTTTTCTGGCTTTCACGGGAACTCCTTTGATGAAAAAAGAAAAAAGTACGGCGCAAAAATTTGGAGGAATTATTGATGCTTATACCATCATTCAAGCCGTTGAAGATGGCGCTATTGTACCTATTATTTATGAAGGAAGACAGGCCGTTCAAAACGTGAATCAAAAAACATTAGACAGAGGGTTTGATAATGTTTCGGAACCCTTGTCCGAATATGAAAAAGCAGATTTAAAAAAGAAATTCAGCAAAGCCAATCTAATATCAAAAACCGAACATCGTATCGACGAGATTGCCAGAGACATATCAGACCATTACAAACACAACTGGAGAATTGACAAAACAGGAGAAAGAAGTGGGTTTAAGGGAATGGTGGTAACACCCGATAAAGCAACGGCTGTTAAATACAAAAAAGCATTTGATCTAATTGGGAAAGTTTCAACAGAAGTGATTATGTCCGCTCCAGATTCTCGTGAAGGCAATGATGATATTCACGGAGAACCGATTAATGAAGTGGTTTCTTTTTGGAAGCAAATGGAAACGAAATATGGAAAAGGATTTGATGAAAAATTAATCAATCAATTCAAGAAAACAGATTACCCGGAGTTATTGATTGTAATCGATAAATTATTGACTGGCTTTGATGAGTCAAAAGTGGTGGTAATGTACGTTTGTCGTAAATTGAAAGACCATACTCTTTTGCAAGCTATTGCAAGGGTAAACAGAGTAGCTCAAGGAAAAGAATACGGTTTCATTATAGATTATGAAGGAATCATCGGAGAACTCGATGAAGCTATGAACACCTATTCTGATTTTAATGGATTTGACGAAGCCGATTTACTTGGAACTTTCACCGACATCAAAAAAGAGATTGCCAATCTGCCACAACTGCATACGGAATTGAATGATATTTTCAAACAAGTCAAGAACAAATGGGATATTATCAGCTATTCGGATTTGCTGAAAGATGAGGCAATACGTGTGGAATTTTATCAAAAATTTACAGCCTTCGCCAAATGTTTGAAAGTGGCGTTGTCTTCAATTGATTTTGAAAATAATACACCCGAAAAAACAAAGGAATTATACATTCGACATATTAAATTCTTTACGGAGTTGAGAAATTCGGTTGTAAATACCGGCAGTATGTCTAAAGCTGTATAGTCCATAATTTTTATCCATTTTAAAATGGTCTTTGACAATTTTAAACTTTTTAGAAAAGTAATCTCTACGATTATTTTCTTCTGCATCCCAATCCCCACCTATTGCTGTTGGTGTGAACAAATAATGATTATTGTCCATTTGGGTCAAATCAGGTAATAAATCGAGGATTTTTTGTGGGATGATTTTAATTTTAACGGCTTTATTTTTTGCTCGTACAAAAAGTTTTTTACCTTCCAATCTAGGTCGCCAATTTTAAGTCGGTTTACTTCTACTGGTCGTAAAAAATTATATGTAATGAATTGAATATATAGTAGTAGGACTGGATCGTTTACTTCTAAATGCTTTTGAATGTCGCTAACTTGTTTATTAGTAAAGGTTTTGTTTCTTTCAGGTTTGGATTTTAATATGCTAATACTTTTTACAAAATTGTTAGTCACTTTATCATTATCAACTAAAAGTTGGATCAAGGAACTTAAATCCGCTCTAGGCAACCTCTAAAAACTTAATTTTTAAAATTAAGGCTCAAATATTTTTTTAAACAATTATAAATCAGTATTTTGCGTTCATTATGAAAACATTTAAAAGATACAGAGATTATGGTTTTTTTGACC
>JACCDI010828308.1_pt1 | contig 19086 bp, 18 predicted proteins | sample 7442791 | NCBI WGS metagenome assembly JACCDI01 (sample SAMN15323434, study PRJNA562643) | freshwater metagenome | isolation source: river surface water | place: USA:Blue River Watershed | collected 2017-08-15
CAGCGCGGTAGGCCTTGACCATTTCATCGCCCAAACCTTCGCCCAAGCCTTGTGTAGCCAACTTGTCGGCGTAGAGCTTGCGCGTGCCGGGGTGAGCAGCGATTTTTTTGTACATCAGCGGCTGAGTCAGCGCTGGGGTGTCTTGCTCGTTGTGGCCGAGTTTGCGGAAACACACGATGTCAATGACCACGTCCTTGCTGAACGTCATGCGGTATTCGAGGGCCAACTGAGTAGCCAACACGACGGCTTCTGGATCGTCACCATTGACGTGCAACACAGGCGCTTCGACCATCTTGACGATGTCGGTACAGAACACGCTCGAGCGCATGTCGCGTGGGTCAGAGGTGGTGAAACCGATTTGGTTGTTCACGATGATGTGCACCGTGCCGCCTGTGGTGTATCCACGGGTCTGAGCCAAAGCCAGCGTTTCTTGGTTCACGCCTTGACCGCCGAAAGCGGAGTCGCCGTGCACCAACACGGGCAACACTTGTTTGCCATGTGGGTCAGCGCGACGGTCCATGCGAGCGCGCACAGAACCTTCCACCACAGGGTTGACGATTTCCAAATGAGATGGGTTGAACGCCAAAGACAAGTGCACAGGGCCGCCTTTGGTCGACACATCAGAGCTGAAACCTTGGTGGTATTTCACGTCACCGGCTGGCAGGTCTTCGGGCGCGGTGTGGTCGAACTCTGCAAACAAGTCGGCAGGCAACTTGCGCATGGTGTTGACCAACACGTTCAAACGACCACGGTGGGCCATACCGATCACCACTTCTTGCACGCCTTTGAGACCAGCTTGCTGGATCAGCTCGTCCATCGCGGCGATGAAGCTCTCGCCACCTTCGAGCGAGAAACGCTTTTGACCCACGTATTTGGTGTGGAGGTAACGCTCCAAACCTTCAGCTGCAGTCAAGTTCTCGAGGATGGTTTTCTTTTGGTCTGAGTTGAAGTTGGGCTTGCTGCGAATGCTTTCCAACTTCTCTTGCCACCAACGCTTTTCACCCATCTCTGAGGTATACATGAACTCGGCACCCAAGGTGCCGCAGTAGGTTTCACGCAAAGCATTGAGCAACTCGCGCAAGGACATGCTGTTCTTGCCGAAGAAAGTGTTGCTGGTGTCGAACACGGTTTCTTGGTCGGCATCAGAGAAGCCGTAGAAAGCGGGATCGAGGTCAGGAATATTGGGGCGCTCAGTGCGCTTGAGTGGATCGAGGTCTGCCCAGCGCTGGCCCACATTGCGGTATGCGGCGATGAGCTGTTGCACAGCCGTGCGCTTGCGGCCCATTTCGGCGTTTTCGCTGGCCATGACAACTTTGGTGCCACCCGCTTTGGCGCGTTCAGCAAAGGCGTTGATGACGGGCAAATGAGGCACGTCTTTGGCATTCGAGCCATCGACTGCGGGCACATGCGACAGCGCATCGAAGTACTCGCGCCACGAATCGGGCACGCTACCAGGATTGGCTAGATAGTTTTCGTACATCTCTTCGACGTAAGGGGTGTTGCCCCCGAAGAGATGGGTATTGCCTGAATAGGCTTGGTAGACGGTTGTCTCACTCATTTGCGCTGACCTCCGTTCCCCTGCAGGGAACATTAGTTGGTTGAAAAAAAACCTCTGCGACACGGCTGGACCGGTTAGCAGATGCGACTTTGATCAGGATTGATCTAGTGCACCCGAGATTGTGCCATCGAAACCCAGCCGTGAGCGCCTTTTCTTATCGTTATCGCGTCTTCAAGCCCCAAATCAAACGATTTGGTCTTTGATTTGTTGTAAAGCGGTGGGGTCGTCGATGGTCGTCAAGTCACCTGGATCACGTTTTTCGCACACCGCCTGGATGGCACGGCGCAGCAATTTGCCGCTGCGGGTCTTGGGCAAGGATGTCACAAAGATCACGCGTGCAGGACGCGCCACAGCGCCGAGCTGGCCGTCTACCACTTTCATGACTTCGGCTTCCAAGGCTTTGTGAGCGGCGTCGTTGGTCAAGCCAGAAGCATCCTTGGCAATGGCAAACGCCATGGCCACCTGGCCTTTGAGCTGATCGGCCACACCGACCACCGCCACTTCGGCAATGTTGGGGTGGCTAGAAATGCTTTCTTCAATCTCGCGGGTGCCCAAGCGATGACCGGCCACGTTGATCACGTCATCGGTACGACCCAAGATGAAGTAGTACCCATCTTCGTCGCGCACAGCCCAGTCAAAGGTGCTGTACACGAGCTTGTTAGGCACGGTTTTCCAGTAGGTATTGACGAAACGGTTGTCGTCACCCCAAATGGTTTGCAAGTTACCGGGAGGCAATGGACCTTCGATGGTCAACACACCTTTTTGGTTGGCGCCTGTGAGCTCTTCACCGGTTTGGTCATCGACCAACTTGACGTTGTAGCCGTACACCCCCTTACCGGGTGAACCGAACTTGCTTGGGGCTTTTTCCACGCCATTGCAGATGGTCAAAATTGGCCAACCAGTTTCGGTTTGCCAGTAGTTGTCGATGATGGCTTTGCCGTTCAGGCCTTCAGAAATCCACTTGGCCGTTGGCTCATCCAAGGGCTCGCCCGCCAAGAACAAGGCCTTGAGGGTGGACAAGTCGTACTTGGTCAACAACGCTGGGTCTTGCTTTTTCAGTACGCGAATCGCGGTCGGAGCGCTGAACATGACGGAGACCTTGTACTTCTCCACCAAGCTCCACCAGATGCCGCCGTCTGGGCGAATGGGCAAGCCTTCGTACATGATGGTGGCCATGCCGCCAATCAGTGGACCGTAGATGATGTAGCTGTGCCCCACCACCCAACCAATGTCGCTGGTACAGAAGAAAGTCTCACCAGGCTTGCCTTGGTAAATATTGGGGATGCTGGCTGCCAAAGCCACGGTGTAGCCACCGGTATCACGCTGCACGCCTTTGGGCTTGCCTGTGGTACCTGATGTGTACAAGGTGTAGCTGGGGTGAGTCGATTCGACCCACTCACAAGGCACCACCGTATCCATGTGCTTGGCGCGTTCGGTGGCGTAATCCACATCGCGACCTGCGACGGGTGTGAATGCTGCCAATTTGCGGTCGACCATGATGACACTCGATGGCTTGTGAGCAGACAAGTTGATGGCTTCGTCCAGCAATGGTTTGTAAGGCACGCCCTTGCCGCCGCGTGAGCCTGCATCCGCGCTGATGATGACCTTGGGTGATGCGTCTTCAATGCGGGTCGCCAGCGAGTGCGATGCAAAACCACCGAACACCACGGAGTGGATCGCGCCCAAACGGGTACAAGCCAACATCGCAAATGCAGCCTCAGCGATCATGGGCATGTAAATGAGAACGCGGTCGCCTTTGGTAACGCCCAAGTCTTTCAAAATAGCGGCCATACGCTGCACTTCAGCGTGCAACTCGCGAAAGCTATAGGTGTGCTCTTGGTTGGTTTCGGTCGAGACGAAGATCAATGCGGCTTGGTCGGCGCGGTCTTTGAGGTGACGGTCAACGGCGTTGTAGCAAATGTTTGTTTTGCCACCGACGAACCACTTGGCAAACGGGGGGTTGCTGTAATCGCAGATTTGTTGAGGCTGGGTTTCCCAATCCACTAATTTGGCCTGCTCAGACCAAAAAGCGTCGCGGTCCTCAATGGAACGGCGGTGAAAATCTGCGTAAGCAACCATCTAACACTCCTCAAAAGATAAAACTTGTTCTGAATTCATAATTATGAGAAGGGCGTACTTGCAAGAAGCTGACTTTTCCTGCGAGGAAAAACCCTTCCTCACCCAAATGGTCAGACTGACTTGACCAACGCCTGAATTTCCTTAAATGGGTCGGCATCAGCTGTACGCAGCCATTCAAACAAAACCATCTCGGTTGTGACCAGCTCGGCGCCAGCGCCTGCCAAACGATCAAAAGCGGCGTCGCGGTTGCGCTCGGTCCGTGAACCACAGGCGTCGGTGACCACCCAAACCGAGTATTCCTCTTCTAATAAATCTAATGCGGTTTGAAGCAAGCACACATGCGCCTCACAGCCTGCAATCACAATGCTTTGGCGCGTGGGCTCTTGCGGGACCGCTTTTTGCAAATGCTTAGGCAAGCTGCGAGCATTGCCTGAAGGTGCCCGAGCTGCCGGACGCAACACCTCGCTCAAACCATCCGGACAAGCACTGAAGCTCATCTTGGGCAAGGTGCGTCGACACAAAGCTCGCAGCTCAGCGGGGTTTTGTCCCAGCTTGTCTGGGTTTTGCTCTGTGCCATAGGTGGGCACCTCCATCCAATGCGCGGCTTGTGCCAAGCGCATGGCATTGGCCAAGACCAAATCAGATTCAAAAATAGCGGGCATCAGGCGTGCTTGGTAGTCCACCAGCACGAGTTGAGATTCTTGGTCGTCGAGCAACATGCAAAATTACAAATAAGTGAATGAATACCTCAAGTATCGGTGATCGGCCATCCACCCCGCGTCAACACCGTTTACTTTAGAATTAACCCTAGACAAATCAACAACTTACGAGGTTTACTTGATCATTTTTACCAGATTAATCGGTTAGACTAATAAGTTATGTTGAAACGCACCCTCCTCATTCTCTGCTGCGTCGCCAGTGCACATGCTGCACCGTCGAACAATGCGGCAGACGATATTGAGCGCTATTTGGCCGAGCGCGGCATCGCCGCGCAAATGGACCAAGTGCGTCAATCCGTGGGAGACAAAGCGTCAGACTTGGTCGGTAACGCCATGACCTTCTTGGGTGTGCCGTACCGTCGCGGCGGAACGAGTGCAGCCACAGGCTTTGACTGCAGCGGGTTTGTGCGTTCGATGTTTGAGCAAACCGTGGGTAAGGTCTTGCCCCGTCGTGCCAGCGAACAAGCGGCCGTGACCGAGAAAATTGACAAACAAGATTTGAAGCCGGGCGACCTCGTGTTCTTCAACACCATGCGCCAAACCTTCAGCCACGTGGGCATTTATGTGGGTGACAACAAGTTCATCCATTCGCCACGCTCTGGCAAAAACGTGCGTGTGGAAGACATGCGCGACGCTTACTGGGAACGCCGCTTCACGGGCGCACGTCGTGTACCCGCTGCAGGCAACAATGACAGCAACTAAGCTCGCGACTTTTTTGCGAGTGGGCTGAATTAAGTAGCTTAAAAACGCTCACCCTCGGCCAAGTAGCGCCAAGCCCCCTCCTCCAAATCACCCAAATTCACGCGCCCCAGACGTATGCGTCGAAGCGCCATTATTTCTAAGCCGGCCAATTCGCATAGGTAAGCCACCAAGCCCAAGTGTGATCCCTTCACCGCCAAGCGTAGCTTGCTTCGCTCGCCGTTGGCGCTGCCTACACTGATTTTGAACTCGGGCAAACGCAGACGCTCATCTCGCTTCGCACGCTGGATGCGGCGCAAAACATCAGGGCTAACTTCACCGCGCACATCCACAATAAGTTCTTGTTCGATGAAAGCCATGTCTTCCATCAACTTGCGTTGCACGCGAGAGTCTTGGGTAAAGGCCACCAAACCACTGGCCTCGTATTCCAGAGGCACACTGGCATCGAGTCGGGTCAAGTGGCTTTTTAAAAATCGCACACCGCTGTGGTCGTGCTTGCTGTGGTGTTCCGCCGTAAGCAAGGTGCGCAGGTTTTGTGGGCCCTTTGGTGCTTGTTGTGATGCGCGTTGTGGTGCACGAGATGGCGCACCACGGCCGACGGCGGGGGGGCGCATGACTGGCTTTTGCGGTGGCAAAGGATCCAAGCCATCGGTCCAACCGACGGGCTTGTTCACGATCAAAGTGACTGACAGCAGGTTGAGCAAACTGGCGTGTGCATCTACCGCCACGTTTTGCGTGGTCACACGACTCTGCGGCTCTTGCACCACCACGCCATCCACGCGGACAAAGCCCGCCTCAATGTATTGCTCGGCCTCACGGCGCGAACACTCGCGCAGTTGCATGATGCGCTTGGACAAGCGCTCACCCTGGGTGGGCGGGTGTCTCATAGGTTGACTGGAATTCATAAGGGCTGAATCCTCCCACAGTTCGTCGTTGTATCGTTCAGGCATTCACTTCTTTCTGGAGAGATTTCGTTGAACTTGGCCTATTTACTCCAACGGATGGCGCGTCAATACCCCGAACGGGCTGCGATTTTTCATGGCACACAGGTGGTAGCCACCTATGCGCAGTGGGCACAGCGTTGCGCACATTTGGCACATCAGTTTGAAGGCGAGGGGCTCAAGCCCGGCGACCGCGTGGCTTTGTTCATGCACAACCACCCGCGCTACCTTGAGGTGATGTTTGGCGCGTGGTGGGCTGGGTTGGCGGTGGTACCCATCAACGCCAAGCTGCATGTGCGTGAAGCACAGTGGATCATTGACAACGCACAAGCCAGCTGGGCCTTTGTGACATCTGATGTCACCACCGACACAGGTGAACAACTGCAAGGCATACAACGCGTGATGGATGTGAACTCACAAGAAGCGAATGAGCTGTGGGTCATCCCCTCACAGGCCAACGAAAAGACAACCGCCTCCATCAAGACCATCACCGAGCGCCAGCCAGACGACCTTGCCTGGCTGTTCTACACCAGCGGCACAACGGGCAGACCCAAAGGCGTCATGATCACCCACCGCAACTTGATGACCATGGGCCTCGCTTATTTCACGGATGTGGATGCGGTCAACCCGCAAGATGCCATCGTCTACGCGGCCCCCATGTCACACGGTGCAGGCTTGTACGCCATTCCACACCTCATGGTTGGTGCACGCCATGTGGTGCCAGCCTCTGGCGGCTTTGACGCCGCAGAACTGTTTGAGCTCGGGCAAGCCGTGGGTCCCCTGTCTCTGTTTGCCGCCCCCACCATCGTCAAACGCTTGGTGGACCATGCCGAACAAAGCCACCTCACGCCTGTCGATTGCGCACGTGATTTCAAAACCATCGTCTATGGCGGTGCACCCATGTATGCCGCAGACATTCAACGCGCACTGCGCGTCATGGGGCCGCGCTTTGTGCAAATTTATGGACAAGGCGAAAGCCCCATGGTGGGCACCGCCCTGTCTCGATTTCATTTGAGCGACACCAACCACCCCGAACACGCGCAACGTTTGGCCTCGATTGGCGTGGCACAAACGCCTGTGCAAATTCGCATCACCGATGAGCAAGGTCACGATTTACCCTTGGGCGAAGTGGGTGAAGTGCTTCTCAAAGGCGACAGCGTCATGGCCGGTTACTGGCGCAACCCAGAAGCAACTCAAGCTGCCATTCGCGATGGGTGGCTGTTCACGGGTGACATGGGCTGCTTAGACGCGCATGGCTTTCTCACCCTCAAAGACCGCAGCAAAGACCTCATCATCAGCGGCGGCTCCAACGTGTACCCGCGCGAAGTAGAAGAAGTCTTGTTGCAGGCCCCGGGCGTCAGCGAAGTGGCTGTGGTGGGTGCGCCCGACCCTGAGTGGGGCGAAACCATTGTGGCGTTTGTCGTGCTTCAACCCGGCGCAGCAGTGAGCGCCCAAGACCTTGATGCGTTTTGCTTGAACGAAATCGCACGCTTCAAACGCCCCAAGCGTTATGTGCTGGTTGATAGCCTGCCCAAAAACAACTACGGCAAAGTACTCAAAACCGAGCTGCGCCAAAAGCTCAGCCAGACCTAGTGGTATCGTGCTGCACCATGCAAACTCAAATTGATCACCTCGTCATCGTTGCCAAAACCTTAGAACAGGGTGTGCAATGGTGCGAGGACACACTGGGCATCACGCCCGGCCCCGGCGGCGAACACACGCTGTACGGCACGCACAACCGCTTGTTCAAAATCGCCTCGCCTGCCAACCCCATGGCCTATTGCGAAATCATTGCCATCAACCCCGCGGCTGTGCGACCCAAACGCGCCTGCCCCACACGTTGGTTCGACATGGACAACCCCGCTTTGCAAAAGGCCGTGGCCAAAGAACCGCGCTTGGTGCACTTTGTGGTCAACACCCCTGACATCCGCGCTGCACGCATGGCCATTCGCATGCAAGGCATCGACCGCGGCCCCGCCGTGCACGCCAGTCGCAAAACCAACCGTGGCACGCTGAACTGGCAAATTTCGGTACGCGCCGATGGCCAACGCCTGTTTGACGGCTGCATGCCCACACTCATCCAATGGGGCAAGCCAGATGCCACAGACCCACTCAAGCTTCATCCCCGCAACACCCTCACCCGCTCTGGCGTGACCTTGCAAAGCATTGAAGTGACTCACCCCAGCGCAGCCAAACTACAAGGCGCGTTTGATGCAATTGAACTCAAGCAAGCGGCCATCACAGAAGGCCCTGCCAACCTCAAGGCCAAGCTACAAACACCCAAGGGCCTTGTCGTACTGGAAAGTCTAGGCCTTTGAGGGTTCGTGATCTTTGGGCAAGGTCGCCAACAACGCCATACCAAGTGCCATCACACCTGCTGTGAGCCACAAAGCCCCTTTGAATGAGCCCGTGCTCTGCGCCATATAGCCCGCCACCACGGGGGCCAAGATTTGCGCAACGCCATAACTGAGTGTGAGCTTGGCCATGGCTTTGCCTGGGTTGCTAGGTGCTTTGCGGCCCACCAAGGCCAAGGTCATGCTCACAATGCCAATGAAGGTCGCGCCATACCCCACTGCGCCGGCCAGTGCTGCCCATAAATCGCCCGACATAGCGGGCAAGATGACCGAAAGTGTTTGCAAACCAAAGGCCATCAACAAAGCGGCTTTGTCGCCAAAGCGGCGTGCCACCAAATCCCAAATGAACACCGCAGGCATAGCGGCTAAACCCACCATTGCCCAAGCGAGTGGACCCAAACCCGCCAATGCAGGCTCGCGCTCCACAATCGCCACGGTGAACGTGGCACTGATCACAAAGCCCCAACCCGCTGCAAAGTAGCTGGTGAGCATGGTCCATGTCCAACGACGAGAACCAAAACCACTGGCGGCCTCATCATGCGACACCACCACTTGCAGCGGCACAGGCGGACGCCACTTCCATGCTGGCACAAAAAACACCAAGCCCACACACGCGAATGCCAACCACTGGTCAGACCAAAGAGGCCACAGCTGCGACAACACCCACGCGCCCAACGCCGACACCACAATGCCAAGCCCCAAGCCAATGAAATACAAGCCCAGTTCAGGCCGCCGCCCCTGCCGCATGAGCCAACCGAGCACCAAGCCCGAGCCCAGCAACATGCCCGTTGCACCGCACAAACCACCGATATAACGAATCAAAGCCCAGGCAGGCATCCAAGTGGTCAGCGCCATGGCGGCCACCGTGAGCAAGGCCATCCACAAACCTGCGCTGTACAACCAATGCCGCCAACGCACGTTGTCAATCCATGTGACTGCCAAAGCGCCGCTCATGTAGCCCGCGTAATTGATGGCAGCCAAACCGCCAGCGGCGGCATCGGTCAAACCTGTTTGAGTTTGCAAGCTCGGCAACAAAGGCGTGTAGGCAAAACGCGCCAAGCCAATGGTCAACACCAAGCCGCAAATGCCACCCGTGATGACTTGCCAAGGATGAAGGTGTTTGTACGACATGAAACTGCGAGTATGACGCGCATAGAACCACACCCGTCCCGTTGCTGTCACACGTGTGCGCAAGAAAAGTCAGAAAACCAAGCGTTGATGTCTTTGGGGTTGGTCAAGGTGCGTACATGCATGTACGCGGCTTCAGCTTCGGGGTAATGCTTGCGCAAAAAGTTCAGCCACTGTTTTAAGCGCCCTGCTTGGTGACGCTCGCTCACGTGTCCCGACACAATTTGCCAAAACGTGTGCAGGTGCGGTGGCAGGTCTTGCCAGCGCACCTGCGCTTGGATTGCGGGCAAACCTTGCACCGCAGCATCATGGGCTTTGATCGCCCAACCCAATCCAGGGTTAGTCACGATGCCTCGGCCCAACATCAAATCAAAACACCCCGACTCCGCACGAGCACTGAGTGCGTCTTGCACATTCCAGATTTCGCCATTCGCCACCAACGGCGTTTTGACCTTGGCTTTGATGTCGGCAATGCGGTGCCAATACGCAGGCGGGCGATAGGCATCGGCCTTGGTGCGGGCATGCACCACGATCTCGCTCGCACCACCCGCCTCTAGCGCCAAGGCACATTCTTCGGCGGTGCTGTCGTCATTGAAACCTAAACGCATCTTGGCCGACACCACTTGGTGCGCTGGCACAGCGGCACGGACAGCTCGCACAATTTGGTACAGCACCTCAGGGTCTTGCAGCAGCACCGAGCCCCCGCCGTGGCGGTTGACTTGCTTGGCGGGGCAGCCAAAGTTCAGGTCCACCCCATCGCAGCCCATACCAGCCACGCGCGCCGCGTTGTCAGCCAAACAATGGGGGTCAGACCCCAATAACTGCGGCCGCACTGGTACACCCGCAGAGGTGCGGCCGCCATTCGTCAGCTCAGGAACAATACGCAAAAACGTGCGCTCGGGCAGCAAAGTGCCGCTGACGCGAATGAACTCGGACACGCAACGGTCTACCCCGCCAATGCGAGTCAGCACATCGCGCAGCACAAAGTCGAGCAAGCCCTCCATTGGGGCAAGAATGAGCATGGGTTGGAGTGTTTGAGAAAGAAGGCTGCACGCAGCGAAGGCACTACTCTACCTAACTCTGAATCAAGGTCGATTTACTGGGACAATAACGGGCTTTACTGAATTCTGAATTGTTCCCTGCATGTCCGATCTGACAACTGTTGAAGTCCGTCCCGCCACCCTGCGCGACGCCGCGAAAATTGCCGAGCTTTACGCGACCACCGCCAAAGAAGCTTTCAAGACCATGCAAACTGGCAGCAAAGTGCTGCCAGTTCCTGAAGAAAAAAACACCGTTTACTGGCGCGAAGCCATTGAGTTCGCAGAACCTCAAGTCCAAGTGGCTGTGGACGGCAACAAGATCGTGGGCTTTGTGGGCTTTGACCGATCCCGTGACAAAGGCACCCCCAACACCATGGGCGAAATTTGGGACATCTATGTGGATGCGGCCTACTGGGGCCAAGGCGTTGGCCTCGCCCTTTGGGACGCTGCCCGCGAAGGCCTGCAAGACGAAGGCTGCACCCACGTGTCTATTTGGGTTCCCATCGCCAACGACCGCGCCATGCGTTTTCACGAATTGGCAGGGTTCAAACGCGAAATGTCGAGCGCCAAGACGGTACCCATGGGCCCCGTGAAGGTCGAAGAAATTCGCCTCAAGCAGCCGCTTTGATATTCTCAACCGCTTTGAATTTTTAAGAGCTACACGTGTCCGAACACTACGCCGCCCTTGGACTCAAAAGCGATGCCACGCTGTCGGACATCAAACGCGCGTTCCGTCAAAAAGCCTCCCAATTTCACCCTGACCGCAACAGCGATCCAGATGCGCCTGCGCGTTTTCGTGAAGTGCAAGAGGCTTATGACATCCTGTCTGATGACGACAAACGCAAAGCCTACGACGACAACCGTCGACGCAACTTGCTAGACGACCCTGCACAAACGGCTCGCGAAATTTGGAGCGCTTACTTTGCCCACATACTCAACCGTTGATTGCTTCACCGTTCATCAAGCGCCACGCCACAAACACCATGAACATTTCACCTTTTTTCCAAGAACTGCGTTCTGCTTACCAAGCCGAGCTGGACGACTTGAATTCAGACTCTGAAGGTCACTACATCCTCGACCAGCGCTTGGCTGAAAAACGCAAAGAGCTGGACTTTTTGTTGCAAATGATGGACCTTAACCCCGAGATGGTGGCTGTGGTGTTGCACCAAGCGTTTGAGTTCCATGAGCCTGAGTTGATGGACCACTTCATCACCTTGGATGCTGACGATTTACTGAGCTGGGACACCTTGTCTGAAGGTGTGCGCATCGCATCGTGGGCACAATCCATCGTTGACCAAATCTTGGCCGAGCCCGTGGGCGCATGGTTCATGAGTGTGGCGGCCGCCTTGGAATACATGCACGGCACTCCAATGCGTGGCAGTACGGCCACCAACGACGCAGATGCTGACGAAGACTTGGAAAACGTCGAACGCGGCGATCACAGCGAGCAAGACGAAGAGCGCGAAGCCCGCGAACGAGAAGAAGCTGGCAACGCATGGATGGTTGAACAAGGCTTTGACAGCAAAGAATAAGGAAACGCCATGACCGACAAAACCAACTCAAATGCCAACGCCATTGCACTGATTACCAAAACGCAAAGCCTCATCGCCGCTGGCGACATCACAGGCGCAGAAGCAGCTTTGGTCGAACTGGCCGATGCCGAAGGCGATCAAGCGTTGATGGTGGTGCTGGAGCAACTGCCGCCTAAAGACATCTTGGCCGTCATTCGTGAATACGACACGTCCAAAGAATCGGTGATCAACCTCTTGGTCACGCCCGAGCAATTTGCGCGTGCCGTCGTCATTGAAAAACAATACAAAGACCTCACACGCACCCACTTGCGCGGCATGATGAACGCCATCATCTTTCGTGACGATGCAGACCCCATTGAGTTCCTCACCGCCATTGGCGACTTGGAAGGCGGCGCAGAAGCGCTGGCCGACTACTTCAGCGAGAAGTGGAGCCGCATCGAAGCCTTTGCACGCACCGGCACGTTTGACACCATGGAAGACGACGGCGACATGCTGTCTGAAAGCGCCCTGCTCGGCTCAGCTTATGTGAAGCCTCGCGTCGAAGAAGACGAAGTGGCCGATCAAGACTGGATGCAACTCGCTTGGATCTTGCGCCACAAAATTCCAGACCTCTTCATTGAAATGCTGTTGGTGCTGCGTGCCAAAGCACGCGCCCACGACGCCGGCTTGTCTGAGGAAGAAGAGGAAGAGGACGACGGCAAGGTCGAGACCAGCGCCACCGACCGCGGCCAAGCCACGCCTGCAGCCCGCGACTCGGACGAAGAATCTGCCATCTAAACAAAGACCATGACGCAATCCATCGCCATTTTTGACAACCGTCCTTTCTTTGAAAAGGCGCTGGCCTATGGCGTGCAGCATGGCATCTTGGATCAAACCAAACTCGACGCCATTCAAACCGATGCGCCCAAAGGGATGGTGCAAATTGCACGCTACTTTGGCAGCGAGTTTTTGCGCCCTGAGCTTGAAAAGGCCAAAGACCGCATCGTCAACTTGGTGAGTCTCACGCTCGAAATTCAAAGCAACGGCGACTTGCGCGAAGCGGCCGAACATCTGCGCGAGCACTCATTCATGTCGCGCTCCAAGGCCGCATCGGACATGCTCAAAGCCCTCATCACCATGCCACAAAGCACACACTTTGGCATGAACGAGCATGGTGGCTTCAGCGACAAACACATCCCACAACTGGCCAAGTGGGCCTTGTGCAATTTGGCCGATTACCAAGCCGAGTTGGCCAAGCGCCAACAAGTGGCCCACGTCATTGATGCTGCCATTTGGATGGCCGACCAACTGGGCCTACATGCTGACGATTTAGAAGAAGCCGGTTGCGACGCAGAAGCCGTCATTCGCACCGCGCTACTCGCCGCTGCTGCAAAGCACAAGGAAATGCCTGATTGGGTAGCGTTTCAAAAAATCATTGCCACACTGCGTAAGCCCAGCGCCACCAAAACCATCAATTTGGCAGCATCTAAGAACTTGCCTGCTGAGTTCAAAGCAGCAGTAGAGCATGTGCGCCAAAGTGTGGAAGCTGACTTGCCCAAAATTTTGGACAGTGCCATCACGTGCCAAAAACTGTTCAACCAAACACCCGCATTTGTAGGCCGCTACTTTTGGGTAGAAGACGGCTTGGCAGAGGTCGATCACTTTGACCGCCAAACCTCTGCGGCATGGAGCAAAGCAACGGGCGGCCACAGCGACGACAGCTCGCTGCTCACCCTCTTCTTGTGCATCGCCACTGGTAGCGCAGGTAAAACACTGCTGACTGAAAAAACTGCAGCCACGCTGATTCGCAAAATTCGCAAATCAGGTGTGAAGCCTGAACTCGCCACTGCGTTCATCCAAGCCAACGCACCTGCTGAACATCAAGACGATTACATCGACATGTGGGAGTCGTTCATCGACGATGCACTTGCCACACTTGAGAGCGACCACGATTACAAACTGCACGACGCGTTGGCACTGCTGCGCCGCGAGTGCAATGTGGCCGACTAAGCTTTAGCGCTGCTAGCCTCTCACGTCGACCCCTCGTGTCTATTGACTTGCCTCACGCTGTTTCTCGTTTACGCGCTGCCCGCCTAGCCCGTAGCGTCAAACCCTTCCTGGCCCGTGGCGGCCCCAAGGGCGAGCGCTGCGCAGGCTGCCGCTTGGTTCCCACGCATTGCATTTGCGCGCTTCGCCCCGTCGTACCTGCACGTGCAGGCATGTGTTTGCTCATGGCCGACATTGAGCCACTCAAACCCAGCAACACCGGCTGGCTGATTGCTGATGTGGTGACTGACACCTTTGCCTTTGCATGGACACGCACCGAGGTTGACCCTGCTTTGCTGACGCTCCTGGCCGACCCACAATGGCAAGCCTATGTGGTGTTTCCGTCGGAGTTTGCCGCACCCGAACGCGTGGTGCACGAGTTGCCTGACACAGCCTCTGCACATGGCAGGCGTCCTCTGTTCATCTTGCTCGACGGCACATGGGACGAGGCACGCAAGATGTTTCGCAAAAGCCCGTACTTACAACACTTGCCCGTACTCAGCCTGCACCCAGAACAACTGTCACGCTACCAACTGCGCCGCGCACAAAGCGACAGCCATTTGTGCACCGCAGAAGTGGGGGCGCTGTGCCTCAATTTGGCCAACGACACACAAGCAGCACACGCGCTTAACGCTTACTTTGACGTGTTCACCGACCACTACCTCAAAGCCAAGCAACAACTGCCGGTCGATTGGGGTGACGACGTTCACCTCCAACTGCAAGCGGCCACACGCGCCGCTTGAACGACAATCACCGCTATGGCTATTCAATGGTTCCCCGGGCACATGCACCTCACGCGCAAAGCGATTGAGGAACGCATCAAATCAATCGACGTCGTCATCGAGATGCTCGACGCACGCCTGCCCGGCTCCAGCGCCAACCCCATGTTGGCCCAGCTCATCAAAAACAAACCAGGCCTCAAAGTACTGAGCAAGCAAGACTTGGCCGACCCCGCACGCACTGCACTCTGGCTAGCCCACTACAACGCACAGCCACACACACGCGCCATTGCGTTGGACACCAGCATGGTCTCCCCAGCCAAAGCGTTGATGGACGCGTGCTTTGAGCTCTCTCCCAGCCGAGGCGGCATGGCCAAGCCCATGCGTGTGTTGATTTGCGGCATTCCCAACGTGGGCAAGTCCACCCTCATCAACACCCTCAAAGGCAAACGCGCCGCGAAGACGGGCGACGTGGCGGGCGTCACCAAAACCGAGCAACGCATTGACATTGCCAACGACTTTTATTTGTTCGACACACCGGGCGTGCTGTGGCCGCGCATCATCGTGGCGCAAAGCGGCTACAACCTCGCGGCCAGCGGCGCGGTGGGTGTGAATGCGTTTGATGAAGAAGAAGTCGCGCTGGAACTGCTCAACTACCTCATCACCGAATACCCCGAGGCCTTGCAAGCCCGCTACAACGTCACCGATGTGGCCGAGCACACCGACGAAGAAATGCTTGAGGCGATTGGCCGCAAACGTGGGGCGATGCAAAGCGGTGGCCGCGTCAACACCACCAAGGCTGCACACATCGTCATTCAAGATTTTCGATCTGCTGCCTTGGGCCGTTTGACCCTCGAAACCCCCGAGCAATTTGCACAGTGGTTGGCCGAAGGCAAAAAAGCTGACGCCGAACGCGCTGTTCGTAAAGAAGAATTTGCGCAAGCCAAAGCGGCCAACAAATCGCGCCGTGCCGTCACGCGCCGCTAAACCTGCACGCGCCATCACGTATCTCATGCAGCGCCCACACATGCCAGATAAAGAGGCCATCGCCCTCTTGCCTTTGTTTCCACGGCTGGGGCTAGACCGCATCAGCTTAGTCAGCACAGGCGCACAAGCCCGCGCAGCACAAGCGCAACTCATGCAAACCCACGCATGGGGCTTTGACACCGAATCTAAACCCACCTTCCGCGTGGGCGAAAGCTCTGACGGACCACACATCTTGCAGCTGGCCACAGCTGAGCGTGCGTGGGTCATTCAACTCCACGAGCCTGAGTGCCGTACCGTTGCTGCCGAGTTGCTAGCCGCACCCGGCATTGTCAAAGCAGGCTTTGGTTTGGGCGACGACCGCAAACGCATCGTGCAAAAACTGGGCATCGAGCCTCTTGGCATTGTGGAGCTCAACACCTTGTTCAAAGAGCGCGGCTATCGCAAAGAAATGGGCGTCAAAGGTGCCGTGGCTGTGCTGTTTCACCAGTGCTTTGTGAAATCTAAAAAGGCCGCCACCAGCAACTGGGCCAATCCGCGCCTGAGCGAATCGCAGCTGGTGTATGCGGCCAATGATGCGTATGCGGCCTACAAGGTTTGGGCTGCACTGACACAAGCCAGCACTTGAGACACATGTCTCATGCGTGTCTCTAATGGGGCGACTTTTTCCTTCAGATGAATTAAATTGGTCTTAGACAAATTTAATTCATTGAGGAGAACACTTTGCGCATCGCTACTTTCAAGCTCAACGGTCAACGCCACGTGGGCCAAGTGTCTGCGGACGGCAAGCACATCACCGCTTTTGCACTCACGCAAGACCAAGCGCATCTGGGCGCACAACCCATCATTGATGCGTTGGTCGCTGGCCATGCGCTGCCAGAGCTGGCAGGTACACCACACGACATCACACACGTTCACCTGGAAGCGCCTTTGCCTGTGCCTCGCCGCAACGTGTGGTGTGTGGGCCGCAACTACCACGCGCATGCCAAAGAGCTGCAAGCCTCGGTGTTCAAAGACAGCAACACCGACACCCAAGCCTGGCCCATCGTCTTTACCAAAGTACCCGAGTGCGTGATCGGCCCACATGACGAGGTGCATTTGCCAGGTGCGGCCATCTCCGACCAAATCGACTACGAGGCCGAGCTGGCCGTGGTGATCGGCAAAGGCGGCAAAAACATTGCCGCCAGCGATGCCATGAGCCATGTGTTTGGCTACACCGTGGTCAACGACGTGACGGCACGCGACGTGCAAATGCGCCACCAACAGTGGGACATGGGTAAGTCGTTCGACACCTTCTGCCCCATGGGCCCTTGGATCGTCACCGCTGACGAAGTGGACGGGCGTAACACCCGCGTGCGCTGCTGGGTCAATGGCGAGTTGCGCCAAGACGGCCCCACCGAAAACATGATCTTCGACATCCCCACCTTGATCGAAACCATCTCACGCGGCATCACGCTCTACCCCGGCGATGTCATCGCCACGGGCACACCTGCTGGCGTGGGCATGGGCTTGAACCCACCGCGCTACATCGCCAAAGGCGATGTAATTCGCGTGGAAATTGACGGCGTGGGCAGCATCGAAAACCGTTTCGTTTAAAACTAAAAAAGCAGGCAGGAATTCCCCTGACCTGCTAGCGAACAACCGAAGGAGACAAGACATGAAACGACTTCAATTCATTCGCGCGGGGCTTAGCCTGGCATTGGCAGTTCCTATGGCGCTGGCCAGTCTCACCGCCACAGCACAAACCTACCCTAGCAAACCCATCACCATGGTTGTGCCGTTCCCACCAGGCGGCGTGGCTGACACGGTAGGTCGCCCTGTGGCGGAAGCCATGTCGCGCTATCTCAAACAAAGCATCGTAGTAGAAAACAAAGGCGGCGCAGGCGGTGGTATTGGCATGGCACAAGTGGCCAAGTCCAAGCCTGATGGCTACACCGTGCTCATGTCTCTGTCTTCTTTGGTGGTGCTCCCAGAGGCAGACAAAATTTTGCAGCGCACGCCCATGTATCAGGTGAGCCAACTCAAGCCCATTGCACGCTTCACCGCTGACCCTACTGTGCTGGTGGTGCGCAGCGACAGTCCTTGGAAAACCTATGCCGAGTTCATCGCTTACGCCAAGGCCAATCCAGGAAAAATTTCGTTTGGTTCATCTGGCAACTACGGCACCATGCATGTGCCGATGGAGCAGTTGAAATCAGCCACCTCCACCTTCATGTTGCACGTGCCCTACACCGGCGCAGGCCCTGCTGTGTTGTCGCTGCTGGGCAGTCAGATTGAGGCCTTGTCCACTGGCCCAGCCAGCGTCAAACAGCACATTGCTTCGGGTCGTTTGCGCGCATTGGCACATTGGGGCGACGGCCGCTTGGCCAGCATGCCGGATGTACCCAGCTTCAAAGAACTGGGCGTGCCTATTCAGTACTCACAGTGGTCAGGCATGTTTGTGCCGGCCGATACACCTGCCGCCGTAGTGGACAACTTGCGTCAAGCCGCTAAGTTTGCAGCACAAGATGCCCGTGCTGTGGCTGCATTGACCGCTTCTGGCACCTCATTCATGTACCAAGACGCACCCGACTTTGAACGCTTTGTGCAAGCCGATGCCAAAGACATGAGCGGACTGGTGGCACGCATTGGTAAAGTGGACTAAATCAAAGAGCTTCAGCGGTCGTACACACACCGAAACCCGATGTACACGGCATAAAAATCTGCAGGCTTGAATGCCTGCACATCGGCTTTCATGTTGAATGCGCCGTACCACCACGAGCCACCCACGGTGCGTCGTTCACGGCCTTTGCCGTCGGTGGTGTCGGTGGTCCACTCCCACACGTTCGCGCCCATGTCGTACAAGCCATTCACGCCTGGCTTGGTGGCACCTGCAGGTGCTGCGCGCGGCCATGGATCGGGGTCACTGGTGTTGGCGCCTTGCGGACTGTCGCCTGTGGTCCGCGGGTAAGTGCGACCTTTGACCCACGGCGCAGGCGGTGCACCGCGCAGCTCGGTAAAGCCTGCCAGCTGCCACTCGGCACCTGTCGGCAAACGGCCACCCGCCCAACGGCAATAAGCCTGTGCCTCGGAAAAATCTAAATGCACTGCAGGCATGTCGGCATGCGTAGCGTGTCCATCAGGCTTGCGCCACGACCACCCGGGGCGGCGCTCCCACCCTGCGCCGTATTCAAAACCACCGCCTTCTTTCTCGGCCCGTGTGACTGTGCCTGTGGCACGCACATAGCGCTCAAACTGCCCGATGGTCACTTCGGTTCGGTCAATCGAAAAATTGGGCAACACCACTTTGTCACCCACTTGGGCGTGCG
>JACCDI010040068.1_pt1 | contig 19079 bp, 19 predicted proteins | sample 7442791 | NCBI WGS metagenome assembly JACCDI01 (sample SAMN15323434, study PRJNA562643) | freshwater metagenome | isolation source: river surface water | place: USA:Blue River Watershed | collected 2017-08-15
CAAGAGTATCTGCTTGTTGGAAACCACCAGATGGAGTAGCGGTATAACCTTGATTTAAACCAGGACCTACATAAGTGCGTTCAATGGGTGTTTCATTACTACGTATTTGTGAAACTTGATAACGATCTAACATATAACCATCAAGATTGGAAGTACCATAAATGTTAGTGACGTTCTTTTGGGGTTCAAAAATAGGCCCTTGTTCTTTTTTCTTTTGGTAGTTATCGTTGGTACCGGTAAATGTTTCAAAAATACCTCGAGTGGCAAATTCGTCAAGATTTTGTTTCACACCACTTCCGAAGAAGGGTTGCATGTTGTTATGGGTGAAATTGTTGGGATTAATAGCATCACCTGTTAAAGAAATTCCTTTAAAACCACCACTTTCGGGGAGTTGTTTATTATTCTTGCTAAGATTTTGGGGTAATAAAGATGCTTTTTCGGGATCTCCTAAATCCGCAAATGAACTTTCGTACGATGAGAATTGATTAAATTCGATAGGAAGAGATGATTCGGAATAATCAACTTTATTATAAATCTCTTTATATGGGGGACCCGCAGCAATAATGTTGGTATCTTGAGGTTTGGCACTTTTTGCCTTTAAATCATCTGCCATGGATTGTTCTTTTTGCCATACTTGAAAAGCGCGATTTGAATCATAAACATTTTTTGAGGTAGGAACTTTTGATGCTTTAACGTCTTGTTTAATATATTTGGGTTTATTATTTTTTTGATCGTTTCCTTGAGATTGGAAAACAAATCCTAATCCTAAAATACTTGCTGCCGCCAAATATTCCATATTGTATTTTATATAAATAATCTATATTTAATTTAGATTAATATTTTTATTTTTATTTTTAACTTTATTTTTATATTTTTTTCTTCATATTTATAATATTTTACTTTATTTACATTTCGATTTACGTTACTATTTATTTTTTATAAAAATAAAGATCGTTATAAAATAATATTTTTAATACATATAAGATCTAAAAGTGGTTAATCTCTTCTTTTAAGAATAGATTAACGTAAATGATTATAAAAAAATTTACCAATAAGAAAAGATATATCAAATAGAATATAAAAGAAGAGTATTCTATAACTGTAATCGTAAATACAATTTACTTACAGTTAACAAAATGGCATCTCTTCTACTTTCGGACTACAGTGGTATTGAGTTTACTCATTACTATTGTCACCCATATTGTGATGAAACCAGTAATCGTGTATTTTCTCTTTTTGATACTGATTTTACACTAAATGCTACAAAAGCACTTATTGAGAGTCATATTGATGAGATGTTTAATCATGGTGCTGATGATGCGTATTTTATTCTATACGAAAATCGTGGTACTTCCAAGTATGGAACTTCTATGAGTATAAAGGATCTTTTAAATATGATTGGTGGTGAAAACTACTATGATGAAATTTATGATCGATTTGTAAAAATGGATTTTCACAGTCAGTTATATGGTATGTCGATTGAAGATCTAGAATCTATGAGAGATTGCGTTTGTGAATATCACGGATCAATCATTCAAGAATATATCGATGAACTTAAAGCAAAGATTGAATCTTAATTGTAAAACAATAAAATATAAAAACAAACAACAAAAACAAAAACAAATAAAAAATAAAAAATAAAAAATATTTTGTAAATATTTATACTTGTTATTGTGCGTTATAAAAAAATAATTACTTCAAACTTTTTAACTCATTTTTCCCTCGAATATACCATAAATATTCGGCACTATAAATCATCATAATACACATTATAAAATATCCTAAATTTTCATAATTATAAATTCCTGAATCACATGTATTTTGATCTATTTGTGAATAAAAAGTATATAGTATATATGGCCATAAAAGCGGCATTCTAAAATAGAGAAGATAAAAGAGTCTATATTGAATACAATATTTTGTCAATTGTTTATGTTGAAATATATTTGCTAATAGTTTAAATCCAGAAACAATCGAAATACCTTCAGATAAACATATATAAGGTACAATTTGATATAATCGATAATTTTCAATAAAAGTGGAAGCAAAAATGGCAAGAATGTGATGTAAAAGTAAATCATAACGTAATTTCTTCTCTAAACCTAAATAATGTTGATAAATGAGTAATACAGTATCATAATAAATATATGCTAAAAAGAAGTAAAAAAGATCACGTTGATCGGAGTGATATTGAGTACAATCCATAGAAATACCGTGATAAAAAAGGGATTCATACGATTGTGAGAAGATCATATAACAAGCAACGGAACGCATTAAATTGACGCTATAACGTTCGAAGTACTTTTGTTCAAGATGGATGTATTGGAGGGGATAGTGAAAGAGTAGTGTTAAAAAGAGGAATGAAGAAATATTTATATAAAAATCGAATGGATACATTTTTAATGATTTAATTCTACTATAATTTCTATATAATAATTATTATATAGAAACTTGATTTTTTTTATAAATTATATTTTTATTTATTTACGAGTTGTTGATTTCTTTTTAGTAACACGTTTTTTAGTAGTTGTTGATTTCTTTTTGGTTGTGGATGATTTCTTTTTAGTTATGATTGATTTCTTTGTGGTAGTTGTTGATTTCTTTTTAGTTGAAGTCGATTTCTTTTTGGTTGATGTTGATTTCTTTTTGGTAGTAGTTGATTTCTTTTTAATACTACGTTTTTTAGCACCACCCATACGAGGTCCTACATGAGTAGTTTCTCCAGGAGTAGTTTCTCCAGGAGTAGTTTCTCCAGGAGTAGTTTCTCCAGGAGTAGTTTCTCCAGGAGTAGTTACTTCAGGAGTATTTCCTACAGGAGTAGTTACTACAGGAGTAGTTTGTTCTACAATTGGAGTGATTCGTCTAATATAATTTTCACTTTTATTAGCGTATTGTTTAACTTTACCACAATAAAGAGGATCCTGAATTTTTTTTCCAGTTTCACGTACTGATTCGCCATAACGGTAACCTGTGCCTGCTATTGTTTTATAATAAGAACGTACTTTACCTGTTTCATTTACAATTTCACATAATTTTGGTGAAATTGTTGTTTTTTCACGTACATAACGTTTTTTTGGTTTTGTTTTATTTAAGTTATTTTCACCGACAAATTTTGGGTCTGTTAAATTATATAAGAATGGCGGTAGTAGTGTTGTAGACATTTTTTTGTTTTTATATATTTTTTATTTAGACAATATTTTATAAAAAATAAAAAAATAATAAAATCATTGAAATTTATTATTTTCCTAACAAAAAATAAACGCAAAAAAATAAGGGTTTAAACAATCGGTTGTTGTTCAGCGCCAATTGCTTGACCACTACCACCACATGCTAAATTAATAAAATTACCTGATACACAAGTTGTTCCTTTTCCTTCTAACATAAAGTTTAATACACGAGAACTATCATTGGTTGCTAATTGTTGAGGATTTTGAATTATGGGTAATAAATCGCAATTAACGCATACTAAACCATTTCGTAAAATAGTGCGTTTCGCAGATTGTAATTGATTCGCAATTCCAAAAGCAACACTCATTAAATACGAAAGATTTGAATTTGTAAAACGAGCATTTGCGGTATAACGATACATTAAATATAATTGATTGGGAGTTAATGATACAACAGGTACTGAATTATCGACACCGAATTTGGAAAGATATGTTAAATTATACAGATTTCCTGAACCTCCATTTCCTATATATGTATAAGCAGTTCGAAAAGCACGATTTAAAAATGATAATTGTTGGATCATCGAAGGATTTGCTATAATATAATTTCGAACATTACTGAGATTACGACTTATTACATCAGCATATATATCATTGGGTAATATAGCAATGTCTATTTGAGAATCACTGTATGATGACGGTAAAAACATTTTAAATACTATTGTTAAATAATATATTTTTTCTTTTTATAAAAGAAAAAATATAGCAAAATCATAAAATAAATTTCTACTATTCTTACAATTTCATACAATATATACTATATACATATTTTGTACTATTTACATTATATATAATTTATACTATTTACATTACATACATTCTTTTTACTTACACTATATACAAATAAACAAACAAACAAAATTAAACCTTATTATTTAAGTCTTGAAGATTTTGAGGTAAATAAAGAATATGAGTATTGTAGGTCTTTTGAATGTTTGATAGTATATTCATTTCATTATGACCCACAAAATTAATTGCTAAACCTTTTCGACCAAAACGACCACTGCGACCAATTCGGTGAATATAAGTTTGAGGATGTTTTGGCATATCATAATTGACAACGACAGAAATTTGCTGTACATCAATACCACGTGCCATTACATCGGTTGTTACTAAAATACGAGTACTTCCAGATATAAATTCATTTAATACTGCTTTTCGTTCCTTTGGCATTAAATCACTGTGAAGAACATCACATTTGAAATTATTGTCCATTAATTGACGTTTAATTTCATCCGCTTTTTGTTTCTTGTTACAATAAATAACACCTTGTGAAATTCTTACATTATTTAATACATCCATTAAAGCATTCATCTTATAATTTTCACCAATATCCGCATAATATTGCTTAATACCATCCAGAGTTAAATCATCATCTTTTACTAAGATGGATACATAATTCTTCTTTAAAATATATTGAATTAAATCGGTCATTTCTTGAGGAATCGTCGCACTAATCAATACAGTTTGATAAAGTTCATTTTGAATAGATCGGAATATCATTGATACTTGCTTCTGAAATCCAGATGATAACACTTCATCTGCCTCATCCACAATAATCAGTTTAATATTGCTTGTATCAATATATTTGCGTTTAATCATATCACCAATACGACCAGGAGTACCAATAATAACTTCATTACGAATAGTTCCTGCCATATACTTATTTGACATATCGCCTCCAATACATAAATAAGATGAAGCATTTGAATAATCCGCTAATGATCTGAATACTTTTTGATGTTGTTCAGAAAGTTCACGTGTGTTCGAAATAATAATCACTTGAGGAGCTTTTAAAGATAAATCAAGTGTTTGTAAAGCGCCAATAATAAATGTTGCCGTTTTACCCGTTCCCGAATGCGATTGAATCACACAATCATAACCATCAATAATTGGTTTAATCGCAATACGCTGAATTGGCGATGGGCGTTCAAAACCAAAAGAAAAAATACTGCGAATTACATCTTCGCGAAGATTCATATCTTCGAATTTATCATAATATTTCAGATCAATGTTTGTTTCATAATTCTCAAAAATATAACTGTCGTTTTTTTTTAAATCACCGTTTTCCATTTTTTATAAAATTGTCTAATGTATATTCTTTTGTTACATTTTCTTTATATTCAACACATTTTTAATATTTTATTTTTTTTATTTGAATTTGTTAATAAATATATTTTTCCTTTATATTCAAACTATTTTATAATATATAAATAAATCATTTTTGATTATTTTATTTTTTTCTAAATTAGATATTAAACAATTATTTTTATTTTTTCTTTTTCTGTATTATTATCTTCTTCTCCTTTTTAATAGATGGTTCAGAAATAGAAATCGAATCCATATTTTTTAATAATTCTTCTAAATCATTATACAAATCAATCATGTTTACATCTTCTTGTAAATCAAACTTTTTATTTGGAAGATATTCAATATAGAATTCTTTTGATAATATATATTCTGGATCAATAAATGTAATCCAATATTGAACAGATTTAATATCAGATAAATTATCATAAGATACATGAAATCGGGCAATCGATGTTTCATCAATACCCCATTTTCGATTATTAAATACTTTTGACGAGTTCATTACTTCGAAATCATCGCGTAGTAAGTTTTTCATAAATCCTTTCGAATCACGTTCATTTTTATCATTTTTTTTTCTTGTAGTGTGTTCAAAATCAGAAATTTCAAAAGGTTTTGTTTTTACAATCTTTTTGAATTTGTTCTTCATAAATTCTTTAAAGATCTTCTCATCATAATCAAAATATTTTTCATATTTTTCATATAAATCATTTGACAATAATAATAAAAAATTGTCAATTGTATTTTTAATTGCTGTTAAATCATTTGATCTCACATAATAAATACGCGCTCTCTTATTTTTCTCACGAAAGTATTCATGTGAACTAATTTTTTCATATTTTGATAATTCACAAGACATACGTTCCATATTACATATCATATCCTTAATACTATTAAAACCTAGATGTTTATTACGATATTTTTTAATAGTATGCGAATTTTGTGTAACAAAAATTATTGGAACACAAAAATTTGGTAATTTTTTAAAATTTCCACATAAACGTCCAACCAATTGATAAGCAGTACTATCATCATTAATAATAGGTGGTAAAATACCGTGTGTAATCATCATTTTATCACTTGAAATAGTGATACCTCTGCTAATACAAATATTACCAGTAATAGCAACTTTTTGATTTTTAAGATTGTATTTTTCATAAATAAAACCTAATTTTGTAGCAAGTTCACCATAATCTTTAATATCATCAAGTATACAAATAATTTTGTCTTGATAATATAAAGCTTTTGACTCTCCATTAATAAGAAATACATAGAAATTTTGAGACATTAAATAATTTTTAATATCAATATGAGATGATGTTTTTGAATTACCTGGTATAAACCAAACTTCTCCATTTTTACTCTCATAAGTTGATATTACATATTTAATATTGACAAATGTATCTTTTGTTTTATTTTCAACATATTCAAAAATACTATCCTTAAACATATGATATGTTTCAGGATTGTAAGAATCTTCAAGTGTAAATATATTCATAACAGAAAATTGTGTTTTAAAATGAGTATCTGGAGTAGCAGTAATAAAAGTAATCTTTTCTACATTTTCCATTTGTACCCACTTATTTAAATAAAACGATTTCATTTTATCTGTAAATGTTTTATCTGACTCATCAATCCATAAAAAGAATTTGATTCTTTCAAAATTAATTAATGAATTACTTTTAGTATTTAATAATTTATCAATTTGATTAATTCTACTTCCATTTGCACATGTAATAATATTACTACATTTATTTGAAAATATTGATGTAAATAAAGCATCATATGATTTTACGTTACTTTTAGATGATAAAATAACAGATATTTCACCGTTTTTATCAATAATTTCAGTTAATTCATTATCATTATCATCATTATCATCATTATCAGTTTCTTGATAATTATTCATTTTAGTTACAATTTTATTTAATTCATCATCATTCTCAATTCTGTTTTTTAGTTGTTCAGTTTGAAGCAACGAATTATCGCAGAAAAAGATATGAATAACATTTTTATCATTCGATTCCATTTGAAACAACCGTTTAATCTCGTAAAGAAGAACAAATGTCTTCCCTGATTGACACGGTTTTACAATGAGATTGAATTTATTGTTATTCTCCATCTTTAAATAAAATATGATTTACGTTAAATAAAAATTACAAAATATAATTTTATAATCTAAAAATCATTCTATTTAAAATCATTTTTATTTAAAAATCATTTTTTTAAATAAAATCAATTAACGTAAATAAAAATAGAAATAAAAAAATGACAGAAATCTTTTTATATAAAAATAGATAACAAAATAAGATTACAACAACTATCCTGACTTACTGCTTACGATTTTAATCTTACGATTCCAAAAATGAGCTCCCGTTACGATACCTACATTTATGACTTCCGTTTCCTCGATTTTCTTCAGAAAAAGAAGAGAGATGAAGAGATGACTCAACGTATTTATGGTCAGAGCTGTATTGCTCTGATCAGCGAAGTCATTTCGATTCATGAATCTTTGACCGAATCGCTTAGGTCAATGAAAATGGCCGAGTACTTCTACTACGAAGCCAAACAAACTCTCGTTGATGAGATGCGTGACGTAATGGATACCCAAAACTACCAATACGGACACAAACTCTCCGATCACCTTGATACTTGTATTGAGGAGATCAAACGGGTATGCCGCAAAGACATAGAAAATGTGACTCGACTGCTCGAGCTTACCGGCGTTACCATTCGCGACATTGATCGCGAGTACGTCTTCGGTTTGAGCGCCAACCGCACAGAAATGAGCGCTGTTACCGGAATCAAAATGATTCAACAATTTCTTGGTTACCATTAATTTGGTCACCCATTGCTCATTATATTTTTGTTCTATAAAAAAAAACAAAATAAAAAGTTTATATAAAAAAAAAACAAAATAAAAAAAATCATAAAACATATTTCTAAATTCATATTTTATTATTAAATCATAAATAATAAAATCAATGAACGTAAATAAAAAAATATTTAATATTAGCGGGAGGTTCAAAAGGAACCGAAGCGGTTCCTTTTTTATCCACATTTATTAAATTGATACATATTTCCTACATAATTGGCACATACATCACCTTTAAGTGGAATACAAGGTAAAGGTCCCATATTAGGATTCATATCATTAATATGAGGTCCGCGTCCACGAGGTTTATAATTATCTTTTGCCATCATACGGGAATCTACATTTACTTGTGTAGGAATGAATATGTTTGATTGGGGATCTAAACATAAATCTTCAAAACGATTGATGCCGGTACCGCGTAAATTACAAGAAGGGTTGCTTAAACGGGTATCTTCAGTAGGAAACTTTTCACAAGTAAAATCTACCATACGAATCATTGATTTAGGATCAAAAGTACGATCTTCAAAATCATTATTTCCTAATGAATCTAAATTGGATGGTGTATATTTCTTTGTAGGACAACGACTTGCTACACGATGTACACCCATTAAATCGGATTCAATATCAACTGGACCAGTATAAAAACGCCATTCTACATCACGGGGCATAGATACACCGTTATGTTGATTGATAATTCGGGGGTTTTCTTGTAAACAATGGGTAGTTAAAATGGGAGGTTGAGTAAAATAAGAAGCGGCTTTCGCACTGCTATTTTGGGATAAACGACTATCTTCGGAATCATATTTAAGACGATTAAAACTCATTTTGAAGTGATTATATATTTCTATATTTAAGAAAGAAAAAATAATTTGATTTTATTTTTATATTTTATATCTTATATTTTTTTTATTATTCTTTATTCAATTATAAAAGAAAATCCAGTATAATTTTGACAATAACAACATTTTGGTGTTTCATTACAACTTTCAAGATAATCTTGTAAACATGATTTATGAAATACATTTTTACACATATTACACTTTTGATAAGTACGTTCATTACTATCTTCATCTAAACATATATTACAAGTATAACTATTTTTACAAACAACTTCTCCATTGATCTTAATATTTAATAGTTTTTCTAATTCATCAATAATCATTATTATTTTATCATAATTTTCGCTATCTTTTACTCGTTTATATTGATAACTATTTTCATTATTCATCGATTTATATAAACTCTTTTTTGTATTATAAATATTATTGATCATTTCATATTGTGAAAAAATTTCAATTTTCATTGAATCATCAATCGTTTTTAAAAATTCATATAACGTATTTATATTATTATTACTAAATGATGTACATGTTAATATAATCATTGAAGAAAGCGGTACATCTATATCATATTGATATACTACGTTTTTTTCATATTTATTAAATAACATATTTAGAATAATCTCTTGAATATCGTCGTTATGATTTAAAAATAGCATATGTTGAAGGAGAAGATCGGAAAAGGTAAAGTAAATATTTGAAATTACTTTTTCATAAATTTCAAATTTATAGGATGATTCTTTTAAACTTCTTAATGTTTGATAAATCGTAGTATAATTTTCTTCATTTTTAAGATGTTTTACTATATTTTCTATTTTAAAAATTTCATTAAAATAATAAATATCCATATCACACATTCCATAACAGAGTATTGATTTTGACAATAGGAGAAATCCATGTTTTTCATAATCGATTTTATTTGATTCTATCATTTTATGAAAAATATTTTTATAACCACTTTCCATAATATAATGAATGAGTAATTTATTATTATTTACATTTATAAAATTATAATCAATATCAAAATGATCAAACATATATTGTACAAAATCAACTTTATTTAAATGAATCATTTTTATAACTATTTTATGTAAATCTTGATATGAAAGAGGTAAAAGTATATTTAATGAATCAATCATTTTATTCATATTATTTTCAGATGCTAAGTTATTTAAAAAATCATTATATTTTAATTGATATAGTTCTAGATATAGTTTTTCATATATTTTTTCTTCTTCAAGTTGTATAGAATAAACTTTTTCATATAAATTTTTATATTTTTGATAATTCATTTTTTTAGTAATAAAATATTTCTTTTCTAAAAAAGGAAAGTAACTCTTTTTTAGAAAAAACAAATCCTTTTTTTTATTTTTTTATTATATTTAGAAATTATAAAAAAATATATTTCTAAAATATAGAAGAAATAAATATATATCAAAAAAAATGAGTTCAAATCGTCTTATGTATGATGCCTGTACTTATGAAACACGCGTAAAAGCATCTTCTGGTCCTTATAACTACGCTCTTTACAACGGTAAATTTGAAAACTCTTCAAAATGTACCATTGAACGCAATATTATTGGTGGAAATCATGTAAGTCTTTATTCAGGAAATTTAGTCGATCTTGAATCTGATCTTCGTGGACAAACTCGTCTTGCCAGTAAATGCCCCACTCGCAAATATATTCCCAAAACTCTTGATATGACATCTCATCACTCTCTTAATCACGTACAAAATTGCGGTAAAGCAATTTAAAATATTAAAAATAAATAAATATATAAATATATATAAATAAAATTATTAAAAATAAATGAATATAAAGGGAAGATATGTAATATATAGTAAAAAAGATTTACTATATATTTTAAATAAAAATGGGAAATAAAATTTTTGGTGGACCTTCTATGGTAATTGATCGTATTGTTACAGCGGAACCTTATCCAGTATATGTTGGAGTAAATGGTGCTGTGGGACAAGAAGGAAATCCTTATAAAACACAAGTGATTCGAGTGAATAATGGACCGCTTAAGTCTCTTATTAATTTTACAGAAACAAATAATTCATTGATTTATGATTTTGAAGATAATGTAAAACTTCAACTTACGAAAAGAGATAATGATATTGTATATCATATTAAGACAGAAGATATTGAATATACAAATAATATACATCCTGTTGTAAGAAATCATTGGAAAACAATTAGTCTTGCTTCAGAAGAACTTGATAAAATTGCGACTTTTGTAAGACCCTTAGAGAGCAACTAAGAAAAAATCATTAAATACTATTTTTTTGTAAAAGTTGAACAAATGATAAATAAAAAAGAGGAGGTTCAAAAGGAACCTTAGGTTCCTTTTACGAAGTGAAAACAAACAAAACCGTTAATACAATTTTTATTTTGAGGTAATTTCCTATGTAAACCATTTTCATAAGAAATCAGTACATCACCTTTTTGTCCAGGAAAAGTTTTAATATCATCACGTTTAATTCCATTTGCTTTACCACTTGGTGTATGACTATTTTGAATAAATGATGGTGTTCCATAAGATATATCAGGTAAATTGGATAAATAGATCATAACACGAATTACATCTTTTAAACCATCACTATGATAACCGGTTGGATTTTTCACATTGTTTGAAATATGAATATTAGAGCGATCTAATCTCCAACGTGATGATGTTGTTTTATTTAAAATCGCTTCAAATGTTTTTATTTGAAATATTTCATATAAATTAGGAAATATTTTTTGTGCTTGATGAAAATCATAAACACCGATATCAGTAGTGCGATTTTTGGCACCTCGGTTTTCGAAAACGGGTTTTTGATATCGTATATTTTTTTCAAAATTATCCATTTGACTATATGTATTATTAACATAAAAGTTTTCCAAATCCATATCCATGGGTTTCTGTAAATACATCATTACCTGATTTTTTGTAAAATAATCATTCATTTGAAGATTAAATTGTTCAATCACATCGCGTTGAAAAACATTTTTAAGAAATATATATCCTTGGGTTTCTAATATATAATTCGTTTCACTCATTTTTTTATAAATAGTATATATTTATAAATTATTTTTTAAGACAAAAATAGTCGCAAAGAAATTAAAAATATTATTTATGAATAATTATTTTGTAGAAGAATAAAAATATTGATTTTCATAAATAATATGAAATTGAAATAAATATTGTATTAAAAAATTGATTTCTATTTCTTGATTTGGATCAAAAGATATATTTTGATGATATTCTTTTGCTTTTTGATTTAGTAAATTTGCTAATTCATTTGTAAGAAAAATATATCTTTTATACATTTTTACTTTAATCATTTCTTAATAAATCAAAATAATGATATTCTTTTTATCACTTTTTTTAACATTTTTATATTTTATCTATTTATATAAAAATGAATTTAATAAAATATATATAATTATCATTTACTTACCTCCTAAATTTTTTATATAATCAGAATTTCTTACCACAGTACGAGTGCTCATACCTCCACGAACCCAATGTTCAGGAATAATATGTTCTGTATTTTGAACACTATCCGCAATACAAGGGATTAAAGGAGTGAAACGATCAATCGTAATACCACAAGTAGGAGCAGTACTCTTTTTTACATGGGTTTGCTCAGAATTCATAAGACGTGATTTAACATCAGGATTTTGAAGTGTGGATGAACCATTTCCCATAAAAGGAGGTCCCGCAAATAATACTGTATCTAATGTCTTCGCAACACGACCTTTCTCTGAACAACGTTGACCAGTACGTAATTTACTTTCATCATTTACATATTGACCTTTTCCGTCATAATTATTACGATATAAACCGCGAATTTCAGCATGGTTTAATGAAGAATCATTGATTTGACGAGAATCTAAAGCATATTGAGAAAGACGAGCATTTGTGGATTCAACACCTGAACGATAGCATTCATCATAGGATAAACGAGTATCTTGATTAATTACAAAAGTATTCATATTTATTTTCTATATATTCTGAAGTATAAATAGATTTTATTTTTATATAATTTACTTTTATTTTTCTATATTTTTTTAAATAGAAAAGAATTTATTTGAATCTTTTTTTTGATTCTTTTATTCTTTTATTCTTTTATTCTTTTATTCTTTTAATCTTTTATTTTTAAAAATAAAAATAAAAAAGAAAAACAAAAATAATCTTTATCAAATATAGAAAGATAATATAAATTAAATATGAATACTTGTTTTCAAAATAAAATTCCTCAATGTAATGCTTTAAATCCTAACAAACCTACTGTTTTTATTTATAATGATATTACACATGACACCGTTTGGACAAGTGATAAAAATTGGGTACTTATGAATTGTATTCATGTGATTAATAACTCCGTTTTAGCAATTGAAGAAGGAACCATTATTTACGCAAATAGTCCTGATTATTCAGATCCTCGTAATCCTCCTTCGATTATTGTAACTATAGGAAGCAAACTTTTCGCGGAAGGTTCTTGTAAATGTCCTATTATTTTTACTTCCATTTTACCTTCTTGTGTTATCTTTGCCTTAAATAATAAGAAAAATTGGACCTATAACGGTGGATTAGGTCCCTTTTCCGCTCTTTGGTCTGGTATTTATGTTTGTGGTAATAATGTTACAAATCTTACACTTGTCGAAGAATCATCTCCTATCAATTTACCAGGAACAAGTGTTACCTATGGTGGAACTATAACAAATACAAACAATTGTGTTTTATCCTATGTTCGTATTTACTATGCTGGTGATTCATCTTTAACAAATTCAAACTCTTTAACAATCGCTGCTCCTTCTTACAATTGTACTTTTAATAATCTTGAAATCTTATATGGTCAAGGCGATGGCATCTGTGTTTATGGTGGTGCTGCTCTTATTAAAGATAGTGTTGTCGGTTTTAAATATAAAGGAAATAATGTTTCCTTAAAAGATGGTGCTCAAGTATCTCTTGTACATAATATTTATCTTGATGGTTATTCAACACTCAATCCAACATATCAAGATGATATTCGTGCTTTTGTAAATATTCAATCTGTTACAGATTCTGAAATTAATGTTTATCGAAATTCTGTTGCGAATCTTTCTGCTTCTACATTTTTATCACTTGGATTTATGAAATATCACGTTTATACAAACAATTTTGGTGTATTTAAATCCGTAAATAATGTTCATATTGGACCTTGTACTTGTGTTTACTACGTTCCTGATAGTGTAACTTCTCCCTATACTTTTACAACCACTTATCCATCATCTTTTGTTCAAACTGAATTTTATTTAGGTCCAATTGCTTATGAACAATGTAGTGGTGATCTCTTCTGTGGACCTGCCGAAACTTTACAAAATAGTTATAATGAAAGTGGTCAACTGTTACTTAAAATCACTTATTTAACAAGTGGTTATAATAATGAACTCTTATCTTGTGGTAAATTCCTCAATATTGCTCCTGTTCCTACATCTGATGTTTATAAATCAATTACAGGAGATGTTGCTAATTCACATGTTTTACCCTTTTTAGCAAATGGTTTCTTTGATTCAGATGTAAATCTTACTTTTGCTTTACTTTCCACCAAAAAATCATTCCACGCATCCGGCGCTGTTGAAAATGAATGTGATGAAGATTATTGGTGTATTGGTAATTTTGGACGTTTCCTCACCATTTGTCATGAAGATAATCATCCGTGCTGCTTCCAACATTGTAAACCACACGTACCTTGCGAACCTATACAAAATCCTTGTGTCCCTTGTCCTCCTCACCCTTGCCCTCCTCACCCTTGCTCTCCTTCATCTTATACATCATCTGAATCTTGTTCATTAGATTCTGATCATATTGATATGAATTATGATGAAAATAATGAAAATAAGATGAATGATATGATTACAAAAGGACTTGTTGTAGCAAACGCCGCCGTTATGGGATACTTCTTATTAAAAACAATCACCAAATCATCCCGCAAATAAACACTATTTTATTATTTTTATATTTGAATTTGTTAACAAATAATAATTTGTTAATAAAATGATTTTTAACGTGTTAGAGATATTGTTCGGGGTACAAAAAATATTTTTTTACATTTTCATATTTGTATGTTCGTAAGCATTTGATGTATCAACATATGGTATAGGATTAAATTCAGGTGCGCAATAAATGCTTCCTTCTTTACAAGTTTTATGTGGAATACCATAAAGCCATTTCGCAAATGTTGTTTGATCATTGGGAATTGTCGTAGCAGGCATAGTAACATATTGTCTTTGACTATTATTCTTACCATATAAATCTGAAGTATCCCTATATAAATTATAATTAAATTTATCTTCAATATCTGCCATTACTTTATCGTTATTCCAAGATGGAGTTGCTGGGGCACGTGCGCGATCATCAGTAATTAAATTAATATTCATGAAGGGATTATTTACAGTAGGTTTTACGGTTTCGGGTGTTAGTAACTCTTTTTCGTTAATGGCGTTATCTAAACTGTCGTAATTGTTAAAGTAGGTTTCAATATTTTCGCGTTGTGTTTTATACATAAATATAGTAAAAACGGGTACTAAAAATGCTAAATATAACCAATTATAATTAGAACTTACAATATATAAAGCAATTCCTAAATAAATTGCTAAACGGGTAATTGCGTTTAACTTTTCAATAAAGGTCATTTCATAAGTAGGGAAGAATTGAGCAATACGATCACTTTGAAAAAGGATCGAAGGTTCATCTAACCAAAAAGGATCGGATATTACGGATTTATTTTGAATCAATTGACGAGCATCGCGTTTAATTTTTCGAACTTCATGAGTTTCATTTTTATTGATTCCATTTAACTCTTCTAACTCCATTTTTTATTTATAAATAATTACTATTTATAAATAAGATATAAATTACTTCTTGATAAACATATTTTTTTTATATTTTTATATTTTTATATTTTAGATATAAAAAATGAAAATAAATTCATTATTTGAAAATAAAGAATTTATAAAATTAACTCAAAAAGTAGAAAAATGTAAAAAAAAACATTGTAAAAAAGAGTATAAAGAATTTCATAATAATATTGATAAAGGTACAAAAAATATTATTAAAAAATGTTCTTCAAATTCAAAATCTTTAAATAAAAAATGTTTAACAAATGAATTAAAAAAACAAAGTATAAAAAGTAAAGATATTTCAAATAAATATACAAAATGTATTCAAAGTAAATGTAATAAAGAAATAAAAGCAGCAAAAAAAATGTTTTCATAAAAAATAATTATAACATCTTTCCTAAAAGACTTATTTTAACCATAGTTATTGAAACTTTGGATAATTCACTATTTTCTTTAACCCTATTTACTAGATTTTCGATCTTTTCATATTGTGTTTGAATTACTGGAGTAGTAAAAGAAGATGCTAAATATAAATTACATAAAATATCGATCTTTTTTTGATTCTTCTCCACAATTGCTTCCTCAAATCTTTCAATAATTGTTTCAAAATTCATTTTATAAAATCTACTCTATTTTATAAAAACTCTTTTATATTCAAAAATAAGTATAACGTAAACAAAATTATTCAAAAAAATGATTTTTATATAAACAAAATATATAATCCTTATAAAAATAATTATAAATTATTTTCTATCATTTTATTTACGATGAGTACTGAAACAAAACCAACTACTACTGTTAGTGAAAGCACTGCTTCCACAAAACCGGCTCTAAACATTAGTTTAGACTATTTAGTACCTACATTAAGTGCTATTGGTGCTGGTATCATTCATCATATTTGTAACAAAAAAGAAGCACTTACGTATGTAGATGTTCTTTTGATTATTAGTCCTTCATTACCTGTTTTATTAGGTACAATGATTAAAATCATTGCTTTTATGATAAATTGGATTGCAAATGGCACTCAAAATATGAATTTGGGATTTTTAGGAACATTTATTCAAAAAATAAATGCTTATATGAATTTCAAACAAAAAGTAGATAATACACACTCTTTTGACAAAGAAGGTCGCATTATTTTTCACAAATATACTGTAGATATCGATATTTCGAAGAAGATGACTGAATGGCAAAAAGAAGGATATTATATAAGTATTTTAAAAGAAATTAAAATAGAAACTGATATATCATCTAATTTTTGGAAAGTATCTGGAATTATATCTTATTTTACTGGATTTACAATTTTACGTGATAACTATTTTGTTAATTTTTATCATGAATTTATGATAGAAAATGATAAAGTAATTATTTATTGTGAAAATACTAAAAATTTATATAATTTATATATGCTAAGTTCAAATAAAGATTATACAAATTATATTATTGTTTTTAATAAATTATTTCCTAAAACATATACTGAAAATACTTCGTATTATCGTATTTCTCGTATTTACAATGAATATCGTAAAGAATTACTTCATACCATTCAAATGTATAAAGAAAAATCGATGAGTAGGCGCAAAGTTTGTATGAATTTCTGTTTTGCGGGTCCTCCGGGAACGTCCAAAACATATGCTGCTCGTGCGATTGCCAAAGAGTTAGGTCGTGAAATCTTTGAAATCAATCTTTCAAAGATTGTTTTTGAAGAAGAGTTTTTAGCACTCTTTACGGAGGAAAATATTAAAAAATATGTTTATCTTTTAGATGAAATTGATTTAATGTGTCCTTCAAGAGAGTTTGATGATAAACTTATCAAAAGTGCCGAAGAAACACGACTTACAACTTTTGGTGTCAATACAAAAAGTATTGCTACGGAAAGTGAAAACGAAGAGAGTAGTTTAACGGAAGAAGATGGTTATGGAAATGTAAATAAACAATTACTCCATAAAATCAATCTTCTTCAAGAAGATATTCGAAAATTACACGAAAAGATGGAGAAAACATTTGATTTTCAAGAGTGGTTAAAGAGCTATTTGACACATTTTTGTCAAACAGCAATGGAATTTTTGTATATAATTGTATGTAAATCGTGTAACGTAAATCTAAAAGAAATAGTTGAAACAAATTTTTTAGAAGGATATAAAAATAACTATTTCACGGAGAGCAACGGTATTACAAAAATAAAATCAAGCTTTATCGAAGAAAAAACCATATCTTTTTTTAATCTCAATACTGGTTTTACATCAAATACTTCAAACAGTTCTTCTGAACCTAAAAGTCAAGACAAAACTCCTTTTACTCTTCGCACATTACTCAACTTCATTTCGGGTGGAAACACCCACGATGATTTGGTAATCATTGCGACAACAAATCGTGTTAAAAAACTGGATCCTGCGTTAATTCGTCCGGGTCGTTTGCGACTTGTTGAATTTAAGAATTTGCGCAAAGTTGACGCAGTATCAATGCTTTTGGAAAATTATCCGGAGCAACGTGACGCGATTGAACGCGGTTTAGATGAAATCGGTTATGAAGATTATATGTCGAATGGTGCTTTATTGGAGGCAGTTATGTCATCCACTTCGACACTTGAGAAGACATTACAAACTTTTCAACGAGAGCTTTCAAACATTCAAAACTATTAATTTACTTTTTTTATTTAAAAATAAATTAAAAAAATATTATAAAAAAAATATTATAAAAAATAAAACATTTTTATTCTTTCTTTCCACCTTCAGGATCTAAACTCTTTTGTAACTCTTTACCTAAACCCTCAAAGATACCCGCAAATTGAGAAAAGTCAGGAACTTGATCCAAATTACCATTTTCATCCATACTGGGTGGTTTCATTCCTTCCATTGCTTTAAGTGGATCAATTCCAGTTAATTTTGATAAACCACTCATCATACCTGATGCTTCACTCATCAAATCATCTTGAGTAATATTTGCCGTATCTAAACTGGTTTGAACTTCCGTCATGACAAATTTAATTAAATCACCTAATCCATTTTCACCATTTGGATTTGTTAATGATGCTAAAAATTGACTTGGGTCACGTAACATCGGGAAATCATTTTCACTCATCTTTGTACTAATATTCTTCGCAATTTGTCCAATCTTTGAACTTTCAAGATTCTTTACTAAATTGTCACCAGCACTCTTCGTAAAGAATCCAAAGG
>JACCDI010612360.1_pt1 | contig 19078 bp, 18 predicted proteins | sample 7442791 | NCBI WGS metagenome assembly JACCDI01 (sample SAMN15323434, study PRJNA562643) | freshwater metagenome | isolation source: river surface water | place: USA:Blue River Watershed | collected 2017-08-15
AAGAAGCGCAAGCTCTGCAGAAAAAAAAGGGTTATACCTTCATTCATCCGTTTGATGATCCCGATGTCATCGCAGGTCAAGGCACGATTGCAAAAGAAATACTTGAGCAGCATCCCCAAAAAATTGATGCAGTATTTGTTGCGATTGGTGGTGGCGGCCTCATCTCCGGTATCGGCGAATACATAAAGGCAGTCCGACCCGAAATAAAAGTAATTGGTGTACAAACCATTGACTCGGATGCAATGAAGCAATCGCTTCGCCTTGGAAAGCGTGTTGAATTAAAGGAAGTCGGCTTGTTCTCCGATGGCACCGCGGTAAAGATGGTTGGTAAGGAAACGTTCAAAATCTGTCAACGCGTTATTGACGATATTGTGTTGGTGGATACCGATGAAATTTGTGCGGCCATCAATGATGTTTTTACTGATACGCGAAGTATTTTGGAGCCGGCTGGTGCGCTCGCAATTGCTGGCGCAAAGAAATACATTGAAAAAAACCATCTCAAAAATAAAACGCTTGTAGCCATTGCATGTGGTGCAAATATGAATTTCAGTCGCTTACGTTTCGTTGCTGAGCGGGCTGACGTTGGTGAATTCCGAGAAGCAATTTTTGCCGTCACGATTCCAGAGGAGCGCGGCTCATTCAAGGCATTTTGCAAAATGGTCGGCAAACGCAGTGTCACAGAATTTAACTACCGGATTGCAGATCAGAAAAAAGCACATATTTTTGTTGGAATTGGCACTAGTAAAGCGGGTGATAACAAAACGATCGCGCAGGCGTTTCAAAAGGCTGGTTTTGCAACGATTGACCTAAGCCACGATGAATTAGCAAAAACACATATCCGTCATATGGTTGGAGGAAGCTCGGCGCTTGCTAAAGATGAGCTGTTGTATCGCTTTGAGTTTCCAGAGCGTCCTGGGGCATTAATGCGTTTTTTGGATAGCCTTGCCCCTAACTGGAATATCAGCCTGTTTCACTATCGCAACCACGGTGCTGATTACGGACAAATCCTTGTTGGTATTCAAGTTCCACCGAAAGAACAATCAGCATTCAAACATTTTTTAGCAACCTTAGGCTATCCTCACTGGGATGAAAGTAAAAACCCAGCCTATCGCTTATTCCTAAAATAATATGTCGTATACGCTTGCCGGAAAACTAGTTGTTGCGATTTCATCTAGAGCACTTTTTGATTTTGAAGAAGAGAACCGACTCTTTGAAGAGAGTGATGACAGTGCCTATATGAAACTTCAACTAGAACGTTTAGCCACTCCTGCGCAAATGGGTGTAGCTTTTCCGCTTGTCAAGAAATTACTGCGTTTTAATCAAGATAAACCGCGTGTTGAAGTGGTCATTCTGTCGCGTAATGATCCTGTTAGTGGCTTACGTGTATTCCGCTCTGCAAAACATCATGGGCTTAGTATCGAACGTGGTGTTTTTACTCGAGGCAGACCGCCCTATCATTACTTAAAATCCCTACAAGCAAATTTATTTTTATCAGCGAATGAAGAAGACGTCCGCGCAACTTTGGATGCGGGATTTCCGGCAGCCCGTGTTTATCCAGAGTCAAGCAAAATGGCTGAACACAACCCCAATGAAATTCGGATTGCATTTGACGGTGATGCTGTTTTGTTTTCGGATGAAGCTGAACAAGTTTTTCAGGATCATGGTTTAAAAGCGTTTGTGGATCATGAAAGTAAGAATGTTTCTACCCCGCTGCCACCCGGACCCTTTAAGCCACTCTTAGCCGCCCTGCATCAATTGCAAACAGATGCTGAGTCAAAAAATGAGATGCGTATTCGCACCGCATTGGTAACAGCGCGCTCGGCTCCTGCTCACGAACGTGCAATTCGCACTCTGATGAACTGGGGCATTGATGTCGATGAGGCAATGTTTTTGGGTGGCCTATCCAAACGTGAGTTTTTAAAAGAATTTGAGCCTGACTTTTTCTTTGATGATCAAACTGGGCATTGCAATGCTGCATCGAGCGTAGCACCAACGGGTCATGTCATCTCCGGTGTGAGCAATAGCCATCGAGCAAAACCTTAAATACGTTTATGACTCAATTTGTTCTAGGTCAGCAAAGCACCTACCCGAATCAATACGATCCCAGCTTACTTTTCCCAATTTCTAGGAATCAGCAGCGCTCAAAACTTGGAATATCAGATTCTGCTAATCCCCCCTTTTTTGGCATAGATATTTGGAATGCGTATGAACTGAGTTGGCTCAATTCAAAGGGGAAGCCTCAAGTAGCCATTGCTGAGTTCATTATTCCCTCGCAATCGCCCAACATGATTGAATCCAAATCATTCAAGCTGTATCTCAACAGCTTGAATCAACATCGTTTTAATGATCTATCAGCAGTCCGTGATTGCTTATTAAGTGATTTAGGAAAAGCTCTGGATAGCTCTTTGCAAATCAAACTATTTGACCCAACAACATTACAGACAAGTGCAACTCGTCCAACCATTCAAGAATTCGAAGGACAACTGCTTGATCGACTTGATATTGATGTAACCGATGGTGATGTTGCTAGTCCAAGTCTTTTGAAAGCCGATGAAAATTTGTCACCCATTACCCAAACACTGGTTTCACATTTACTCAAATCAAACTGTCCTGTAACGGGACAGCCAGATTGGGCCAGTGTTCAAATACATTACCAAGGTAGACCCATCGATGAAGAGGGTCTACTCCGGTATTTAATTGGATTTCGTCAGCTCGGAGAATTTCATGAGCACTGTGTTGAAAAAATCTTCTGCGATATCAAAACACATTGCAAACCAGAAAAATTATCGGTCTATGCACGTTATACGCGACGCGGTGGACTCGACATCAATCCCTTTCGCACCGACTTTAATGCTGCCTGGCCCAACAACATTCGTCACGCCAGGCAGTAAATCTAAAACGGTATATCGTCGTCCATAGCGTCCAAGGCATTATTGCTTGGACTTGAAGAAGCTTCTGCAGACTTGGAACGGCTACTAGACTCGCCAGAATCTCCCGATCCCGTCATTCTTGCCCCTAGCATTTGCATGCTATCGGCAATGATTTCAGTGGAGTACTTTTCCTGTCCACTCTGATCAGTCCATTTGCGAGTCCGCAAACGTCCCTCGACGTAGACTTGAGAACCCTTTTTTAGATATTGGCCGGCGATTTCAGCTAACTTACCGAAGAAGGCAATGCGATGCCATTCGGTGTTCTCCTTCATCTCACCCGTTTGCTTATCTTTGTAACGATCCGAAGTTGCTACTGAAATATTGGTAACGGCATCCCCGCTGGGCATATACCGAGTTTCTGGGTCGCGACCCACATTACCAACGATGATGACTTTATTGACTGAAGCCATTTTGTCTCCCGAAGAAAAAATTAATTAAAAAGTGTGGCTAAAGCTACGATGCGTTTTGCGAAGATGAAATATCACGCATTGGCCATGCAATTATAAGCCACGCAATGATCAAAATAACCCCTCCGATAAACACTGAAATATTGCCAAACAACTGCATCAATAGACCCCCTAAAGCAGCGCCAGTAAACAATCCCACAGATTGAGTGGTGTTGTAGATACCTAATGCTGCTCCCTTTTCATCCTTTGCCCAACGAGAAACTAGAGCAGGCTGCAAAGCTTCCAAAAGGTTAAAGCCGACAAAGTAAATTAGTAATGCGCTAACAATTGCAGGTATCGAATGCACCTGTAAAAAAATAAATTGCGCGACCAATAAGATGACAATCGATGTCAGTAGAACTAAACGTAATTTCTTCTTTTTTTCACCATAAATAATTCCAGGGAGCATCAAAAGAAAAGAAAAGATGACGACTGGAAAGTAAATTTTCCAGTGATCATCGAGCGGTAATCCCGCATCAACCAACAAACGTGGCACAACTAAAAACATCGCAACTTGCGTGGCATTTAAAACAAACACCCCGACATTCAAACGAAACAGTTCAGGTCTTAAAAAAATTTGCTTCAATGGTTGGGGTTGGCTACGAATTAATTTTGGTGGATTAGGAACTAGCAACCATGCAACCAAAAAGCCAATCAAACCCAAACCGGCCAACAGTAAAAACATTCCATCCAAACCAATGGCACGATAAATCGGTGTGGCGATCACCAATGAAAGTGCAAACGATATTCCAATACTTCCCCCCACAATTGCCATGGCCGCAGTGCGAACTTGCTCCCGAGTTAAGTCTGCAACCCAAGCAGATACTGCAGCTGAAATAGCCCCAGCACCCATTAAGCCTCGACCAAGCGCAATCCAAAGCAAATCATCGTGACTTGCCGCAATTAAGGCGCCCGCAATAAAAAGGCTTAGGCCCCAGAGCACGACCGGTTTTCTGCCAACCCGATCGGATAGGGTTCCCAAGGGAATATGGAAAAAAGCCTGAACGATATTAAAAATTCCGAGTGCCAAACCAACCCACAGGGCATTCTGACCACCAGGTAAATCCTTGGCATGCAAGGAAAAAACCGGCAAAAGTAAAAACAAGCCCAACATCCGCAAGCCAAAGATGCCGGCTAGGGCGACGGTTGAGCGAAGTTCGGAAGAGTTCATGGGAAAAGGCTATATTAACAAGTTACGCATAAAAATCATGAATAACGAAATCAAAATCCGCGGTGCGCGCACCCACAACCTAAAAAATATCAATCTTGATATTCCTCGTGAAAAACTGGTTGTCCTAACAGGGCTCTCAGGCTCAGGGAAAAGCTCCTTGGCATTTGACACGCTTTATGCTGAAGGTCAACGCCGTTATGTGGAATCTTTGTCTGCTTATGCTCGGCAATTTCTGCAACTCATGGAGAAGCCCGATGTTGATGTGATCGAAGGTCTATCCCCTGCTATTTCAATTGAACAAAAAGCCACCAGCCACAATCCACGATCGACGGTCGGTACTGTAACTGAAATTCATGACTACCTTAGGCTTCTATACGCTCGCGCAGGCACGCCTTACTGCCCCGATCATGCATTACCCCTTGAAGCTCAAAGTGTTGCTCAAATGGTCGACACAGTCATGGCCATGCCCCCTGAAACCAAATTAATGATCTTGGCTCCGGTGGTTAGCGAACGCAAAGGCGAGTTCGTTGATCTTTTTGAGAACCTACAAGCCCAGGGATTTATTCGTTTCCGCATTCGATCCGGTGGCGGTACTAGTAATGCAGCCAAAGCAGAAATTGTTGAAGCCGATCGTCTTCCGCCACTCAAAAAAAATGAGAAGCATTCAATTGAAGTGGTGGTTGATCGAATTCGCGTCAAAGAAGATATTCAGCAACGTCTTGCCGAATCCTTTGAAACCGCTCTTCGCTTGGCGGATGGCAAAGCCATGGTGGTCAACATGGACACTGGAGAAGAAACAATCTTCTCGAGCAAATTTGCTTGTCCGATTTGCTCTTACTCCATCCAAGAGTTAGAACCCCGTTTATTCTCATTTAATAATCCTATGGGAGCATGCCCCAGTTGCGATGGACTCGGACATATTTCCTTTTTTGATCCCAAACGTGTAGTGGCACACCCAGATCTCTCTTTGGCTGCTGGTGCAATTAAAGGCTGGGATCGACGCAATCAGTTTTATTTCAAGCTTTTGCAAACTCTAGCAAAATATGGCGGCTTTGATCTAGAAAAGCCTTTTGAGAAACTTTCCAAGAAAGCGCAAGATCTGATTTTGTATGGCTCTGGTGAAACCACGATTCCTTTTGAGTATCTCAATGAAAAAGGGCGCTCAGTAATTCGGGAGCATGCTTTTGAAGGCATCTTGGCAAACTTTGAACGACGCTATCGTGAAACTGACTCTGTCACCGTTCGTGAAGAATTAGCTCGCTATCAAAACATTCGGGCCTGTCCTGAGTGCAGTGGCACCCGTTTGCGAAAAGAAGCGCGTTTTGTTAAGGTTGGCGATGGTAAACAAGCCCGCGCTATTTATGAAATTAGCGCCCTGCCTTTGCGCGAGGCTCAAGATTATTTCAACGCTATTCAACTCAAGGGCGCCAAGCGCGAAATTGCCGATAAGATCATTAAAGAGATTGCGTCGCGTTTGCGCTTTTTAAATGATGTTGGTCTTGATTACCTCTCCTTAGAACGTAGTGCCGATACCCTCTCAGGTGGTGAGGCGCAGCGCATTCGTTTAGCCTCCCAAATTGGTTCGGGTCTTACCGGTGTGATGTATGTATTGGATGAACCATCGATTGGATTACACCAGCGAGATAACGATCGACTAATTGCAACCCTTAAACATCTGCGTGATTTAGGTAATAGTGTCTTAGTAGTCGAGCATGATGAAGATATGATTCGTGCCTCCGATTATGTGATTGATATCGGCCCAGGTGCTGGAGTTCATGGCGGAAAAATTGTGGCAACCGGAACGCCAACGGAGGTTGAGAATAATGCGAACTCATTGACTGGATCCTACCTATCTGGAAAAGAAGAAATCGCCGTTCCTGAGCATCGCATAAAAAACGACGGTCGTTTTCTAAGCATCATCGGCGCTAGTGGAAACAATCTGCAAAAAGTTGATGCTCATATCCCCGTTGGCTTATTGACCTGTGTGACAGGAGTATCCGGTTCCGGTAAGTCGACATTAATTAATGACACTTTATTTCATGCGGTTGCACAGCATCTGTATGGATCGAGTGCCGAACCCGCTGAACATGAACGGATTGATGGTATTGAATACTTTGATAAGGTAATCAACGTAGACCAATCTCCGATTGGGCGAACCCCCCGGTCCAATCCAGCAACATACACCGGTGTGTTCACTCCCATTCGTGAACTATTCGCAGGTGTTCCCGCTGCGCGTGAGAGAGGTTATGAGGCAGGACGATTCTCTTTTAATGTCAAGGGTGGTCGTTGCGAAACTTGTGAGGGTGATGGCGTTCTTAAAGTTGAAATGCATTTCTTGCCAGATGTTTATGTTCCCTGCGACGTCTGTCATGGCAAACGCTATAACCGCGAGACTTTAGATATTCGTTACAAAGGGAAAAACATTCACGAAGTTCTATCCATGACCGTTGAACAGGCGCATGAGTTCTTTGAAGCAGTTCCGGTAGTAAAGCGCAAACTCAAAACTTTATTGGACGTCGGTTTGGGATACGTTTGTCTTGGGCAGAGTGCAACCACGCTTTCAGGTGGTGAAGCACAACGAGTCAAACTATCGCTCGAGTTATCAAAACGTGATACCGGAAGAACGCTCTATATTCTGGATGAGCCAACAACCGGTTTGCACTTTCATGACATTAAATTACTGTTGGGTGTTATTCATACCCTCAAAAAACAAGGCAACACGGTTGTGATTATTGAGCACAACCTAGATGTGATTAAAACGGCAGATTGGTTAATTGATTTAGGTCCTAATGGTGGGGCTGGTGGTGGACGAATCATCGCCACAGGTACACCTGAAGAAGTAGCCAACCATGCATCAAGCTTTACAGGCAAGTATCTAAAGCCCCTACTAAAAAAGCAGGGTGTTGCCACCTCTCCCAAGAAAAAAGACTTAGAAAAGGTTGGCCTGTAGGTTTTATTCGCCCAGATATGAGGATATGAACCTTGCCCTCCATGATTTAGGAGGGTAGTCAGCATATACTTATCCCCATGAACGCCAAGAACCAGCGGGCCTTAGAGTTGGCTTGCTCCACTTTAGACCTTGAAGCAAACGCCATTCATCAGATGCGGGAGCGCCTTGTCCAAAACGGACAATCCGCGTTGCTGCGATCCGTTGAGCTTCTTGAACAATGCAAGGGTCGCATTGTTGTTTCCGGTATTGGTAAGTCAGGACATATTGCCCGCAAAATAGCTGCAACTTTTGCTTCAACAGGCTCCCCTGCTTTTTTCGTGCATCCTGCCGAGGCCAGTCATGGTGATTTAGGCATGGTGACCCGTGACGATGTATTTGTTGCTATTTCAAATTCAGGTGAAACAGAAGAACTGCTCACCATCGTGCCAATCATTAAACGCACAGGTGCCAAACTTATTGCTCTAACAGGCGAGCCGAATTCATCACTTGCAAAACTTGCGGATGCTCACCTCGATGTCAGTGTTGATAAAGAGGCGTGCCCTCTAAATATGGCACCAACCACAAGCACGACTGCTGCACTAGCAATGGGTGACGCGCTTGCCGTTTCGTTGCTGGACGCAAGAGGATTTAAAACAGAAGATTTTCTACGCTCCCATCCCGGAGGTCGCCTTGGTCGCAAATTGCTGATTCATGTATCCGAGGTCATGCGAGATATTGCCAATACTCCAAAGATTAATGGAACTGCGTCCTTTGCTGAAGCATTAAACGAAATGAGTCTGAAAAAAATGGGCTTAGTAGTTATTGTTAATGACCAGAATAAAGTATTGGGAATACTCACCGATGGTGATTTGCGACGCCTGATGGAGAAGAAAGTTAATCTTTCCACCATAAGCCTTACCGAGGCGATGACTCCCAACCCAAGAACTATTCCGCCCGATTTAATTGCCGAAGAGGCAATTGAAATGATGGAAAAACATCGCATCAATCACTTGATTGTTGCCAACTCTGACAAAACTCTGCTGGGCGCCCTAAACTTACATGATCTTTTTGCGGCAAAAGTGATCTGATCGATGTCGCCAACCTTAAATCCCCATCTCACCAACCCGTATTCAAACTATCCCCAAGCACTTGAACGAGCAGCCGATGTACGGCTCCTTGTTTTGGATGTTGATGGTGTTCTAACGAGTGGCCAAGTTTTTTTTGGTCCCGATGGCAAAGAAATGCTCAAAGGTTTTGATATCCAAGATGGTCATGGGATCAAATTACTCCAAAGCGTTGGGATTGAGTGTGCAGTGATTACTGGACGTCATTCAAAAATGGTCTTGGGTCGCTGCGATGAACTCGGAATTCAACATGTATTTTCTGGTGTCAGCGATAAAAAAAATGCTCTTGAGGAATTGCTTAAGCGAATAGCGCTTACTCATGAAAATGAACTTGCGGTAATGGGTGATGATTGGCCGGACCTGGCAATCATGCAAAGAGCGGGTTTAAGACTAGCCCCAGCTCAGGCTCATCGGGAAGTTCGTCAAATTGCGCATTACGTGACTAGCGCAAATGGTGGTAACGGTGCAGTTCGAGAGGTTTGTGACCTTATCCTAAAAGCACAAAACCGCTATGATTCGCTTTTAGCCAAAGCAAAGAGCTAAAAATGTTGCGTCGACAAAAAATCTATTTATTTCTGTTTCGCGGACTTCTTCGCATCCTGCCATTTTTACTCATGGGCGGACTAACCCTTGCCACATTCTGGTTAGTAAAGCGCAGCGCTCCCCCCGAATCACTTGCATTAGCTCGCGTGCCCCAGCATGTGCCTGATTACATCTTAAAAAATGCTTCTCTATCCAATCTCGATGAATTCGGGCAAACAAAATACCGCATTCTTGGAAGAAAACTAGTGCACTATGAGGATGATGCTTCTATGGATTTAGAGCGCCCCAGAATGCGAGTATTCCAAGAACAGAGCGCCCCAGTGACTGTTCGTGCTGATCGTGGTCATATCGATGGTGATCTAACCATTTTGGATCTGTATGACAATGGGGAAATATTTCGGCCCGCTCAAGAGGCCAGTGGCAACAGAAAAGCTGCGCCTCAACTATTGGCTCGCTCTAGTTATTTTCAGGTATTAATTAACGATGATATTGTTCGCACAGATAAACCTTTGGAACTTCAGCAAGGTCTCTCCATCATGAACTCAACTGCTGGCGGAACTTTTAATAATGTTGACTATAGTGTCAGCCTCAAGGGCCAGGTTCGCGGAAGAATTGAGCCATCTGAGCAAAAAGGTCGAAATTGAAAGCACTTCTTTCTTTTCTAAGTCTTGCCCTGATTTGCTTTAATGCCTTTGCGAACAAAGCCGATCAGGATAAGCCTCTCATTATTAATGCGGATCGTGTTGAAATGAGCGACGTGCAACAAAAGTACACCTTAACCGGTGACGTCTTACTCATTCGCGGCAGTATGGTTGGCAAAGGAGAGCGCGGTTTTGTCCAAGTAGACCCTCAGGGCTACCAAATGATCGACTTAAATGGAAAGCCTGACTTACCCGCATCGATGCGCCAAAAGCGCGAGGGTTTGAATGACGAGTTTATGCAAGGTTTTGGTAAAGACATCACTTACGATGATAAAAAAGAGCAAATTGTTTTGACTGGAAATGCAATTGTTAAACGTTTGCTCAATATGCAAATGCTCGATCAATTACAAGGCTGGCAAATTGAATACGAAGATATCCAGGAAAGTTATCGAGTTAAATCGCAAAAAGTGGATCTAACCCGCCCCCCTCAGTCACGTGCAATCCTTGCTCCACGTAAAAAAGTTGTTCTCAAACAGTAAGTATGGCAAACAAAGATTCAAGCTCGGTTCTTCAAGCCAATTCATTGCAAAAACGCTACGGCTCTCGTACCGTCGTACGCGATGTCAGCATTGAAGTAACTAGTGGTGAAGTCGTTGGGCTACTGGGTCCCAATGGTGCTGGTAAAACAACTTCGTTTTACATGATTGTTGGACTTGTTCCTTTGGATGGCGGTGATATTTTGCTAAATGGAAAAAAAATCAGCCACCTTCCCATTCATCAGCGCTCTCGTATGGGGCTCTCTTACCTACCCCAAGAAGCCTCTGTATTTCGTAAGTTGAATGTTGCCGAAAACATTCAAGCGGTACTTGAGCTTCAATTAAAAAATGGTAGGCCTTTAAGTAAAAAAGAGATTCAAGCGCGCTTGGATGAATTACTTGGAGAGTTGCAAATTAGCCATCTCCGCAACAATCCTGCTCTCTCTCTTTCTGGAGGGGAAAGGCGGCGAGTTGAAATCGCGAGAGCTCTTGCATCCTATCCAAAGTTTATTTTGTTGGATGAGCCATTTGCGGGGGTTGATCCTATTGCTGTCGGCGAAATTCAGCGGATTGTGCGGTTTTTACGAGATCGCCAAATTGGTGTTCTGATTACGGACCATAATGTCCGTGAAACGCTTGGTATTTGCGATCATGCTTACATCATCAGTGAAGGAAGCGTTCTGGCGGCTGGTAAACCCGATGAGATTATTCAAAATGACGCGGTTCGAAGGGTCTACTTAGGAGAGAATTTCCGAATGTAGTGCACCAATTTGGTGAATTTAGCCTTTTGCTTGAGGCTCTCTCTTCCTAGAATGGGCTTATGCACTTCTCCATAAGTCAGCGCCTTCGTCAACAAACCGGTTTAAGCCCGCAACTCCAGCAGGCAGTGAAATTACTGCTGCTCTCAAGCCCAGAGTTGGAGCTTGAACTCGAAAAAGCGGCTCAAGAAAATCCCATCATTCAGTTCGAACCCTCGGGGTCTCGGTCTGGAAATATCAACATCGATGATTTTGGAGATACTTCGTCGCGCCCGTCCTTACATGCTGCCCTCACCCAACAAATTAATCTACTGAAATTAGATGCCAAAACAAAGGCGGCCGTTTACTACCTCGCCTCTTGTCTCGATGAACGTGGTTATTTGGATGGCACTTTAGAGAGTATTACCCTGGAAATTGCCGAGCGGTTCCAAGAACAATACACCCTAGCCGAATTACAAGACGCTCTTTCACAGCTTCAGAAACTAGATCCGATTGGTGTTGGAGCTCGAGATCTCAGCGAATGCTTAACGTTGCAATTAGCCGATGAACTTCATTCGAGTCATCATCTTGAATCTGATGATCGTGAAATCACAGTACTAGCCATGCAAATTTGTAAATCACATCTATCAAAAATAGCAAATCGTGATTATGGAAAGTTACGGGTTCTACTTGGTAAATCGGAACGCTATATCGAGCTTGCGGTGGCTAAGATCAAAACCTTAAAGCACAATCCAGCCTCCGAATTTAGCGATGAAACTAATACGCATATCACCCCTGACATTTTGGTGAAAAAAAGAGGAAGCCTTTGGATCGCTATGCGAAATGAGGAGACGGTGCCAAAAATCTCATTAAATCAAGAATATATCGAGATACTCCATGAATATCGTGATCAACAAGGGATTGGTGCAATGCGCCAAAAGATCACGGAAGCAAAATGGTTATTAAAAAATATTCAACAACGGGAAGAAACCATACTGCGCGTGGCTTGCGAGATCGTTGCACGGCAGCAATCCTTCTTTAGTTCTGGGGATATTGCATTACGCCCATTGGTTTTAAGAGAAATCGCTGATAACCTAGAGTTGCATGAATCTACTGTATCTCGTGTAACGAATCATAAGTATTTAAGTTGCCCCTTGGGTTTATTTGAACTGAAACACTTCTTTAGTCAGTCTATTACCACTGAACAAGGTGATCGAATTTCCACAACTGCTGTTCAAGAAATTATTCGTCGCATTGTTGCGGATGAATCTCCAATGAAGCCCGTTTCTGATCATTCGATTGCCAAAATTTTGGAGCACCAAGGTTATGTGATTGCACGACGTACGGTAGCAAAATACCGGGAGTCACTGCGCATCCCCGCCATGCATTTGCGTAGGCATTAATCATGGAGGTTTTTAATGAATTTGCGTATTAATAGCCGTCATCTTGAAGTCACTCCAGCAATCCGTAGCCACCTTGAGGTTCGCCTCGAACGAATTCGCAAGCATTTCAATCATGTTATCGATGCTTCTGCTTTTTTAATGGTGGATAAAGCTAAAGAAAAAGATTTACGACAAACCGCCGAACTAACCCTTCATTTAAAAGGTAAAGAATTGTTTGCAGAAGCACATCACCAAGATCTCTATCAGGCAATGGATGCGGTGGTTGATAAACTGGATCGACAGTTGCTGAAGCACAAAGAACGCATTCAAGATCATCACAACCGAAACAAAACGCAAAACTTTGCTCAGTAGCCGCCTATAATCGGGAGTAATGAGTGTCCTAAGCAGCCTTTTTGATACTGACGGCATTAATTTGAATGTCCTGGCTTCTTCCAAAGCTCAGGCATTTACCGATGCCAGTCAGTACTTTGCTACAAAGTTTCAAATTCCAGCAAAAACAGTTATTGAATTTTTAAATGCTCGTGAGCAATTGGGCTCTACTGCTCTCGGAGACGGCGTCGCCATTCCTCATGGTCGAATCAAGGGACTTCATCAAGCGCACGCAGCTTTATTTCGTCTGAAACATCCGATTGATTTTGGGGCCCCAGATGGCCAACCAGTCTCATTACTCATCTTTTTACTAGTTCCAGAAAAAGCAACCCAAGAACATCTAGAGATTCTGTCCAGTATTGCCCAATTGTTAGCAGATCCACAAACTCGGACACAGTTGCAAAATGAACCAGATCCTGAGAAAGTTAGGGATCTCATCTGCCACTGGGAAGCACTCCAATGAGTCAACAACTGCTACTGGAAGACGTAACTGCTCAACAAATATTTGATGAAAATATTGCTGACTTAAAACTATCCTGGATCAGCGGACTAGAAGGTGCAGACCGAAAATTTAATGCCCAAGCGGTTAAGTCCGCGGCAGCATCCTCCGATCTAGTGGGTCACTTAAATATGATTCACCCCAGTCGAATTCAGATCTTTGGTAATCAAGAAATTGAATACCATGCCAGACTATCGAGCGCTGATCGTCAAGCTCAAATCTCAGCACTAATTACGAGCAATCCCCCATGCATCATCGTTGCAGATGGCTGTAAGCCCGATGAAGAGTTACAACTCTATTGCCAACGCTCATCAACTCCTTTGTTTGCAACCAATACATCTGCGGCTGAGGTGATTGATCATTTGCGTTTTTACCTAACCAAAATCGGTGCACCTTGTATCACGATGCATGGTGTATTTATGGATATATTAGGTTTAGGAGTATTAATTACTGGGGAGTCCGGACTTGGGAAAAGTGAGCTAGGGCTCGAACTAATCTCTCGTGGTCATGGATTAGTTGCTGATGATGCAGTTGACTTCACCCGACTTGGGCCAGACTATATTGAAGGTCGTTGTCCAGAAATTCTGCGTGATTTACTAGAAGTTCGCGGATTAGGTTTATTAGATATCCGAACAATTTTTGGTGAGACTGCGGTGCGTCGCAAATTAAAATTACGATTAATTGTGCAACTTGTTCGTCGCAGTGATGGAGAATTTGAGAGACTCCCCATCGAATCACAATTTATTGAGGTGCTGGATATTCCAATCCGTACCGTCAAGATACAAGTTGCTGCCGGACGAAATCTAGCAGTTCTAGTCGAGGCTGCGGTCCGCAACACGATATTGCAATTACGCGGAATTGATACCCTTAAAGATTTTATTGAGCGCCAGCGAAATCAAATGAACGCAGATAGCGAAGCCAGTAAATCGCAGGGCCGGCTTTTATAAGAATGCAAATACAACTCATTACTGGTATTTCGGGGTCTGGAAAATCGGTGGCTCTGCGAGCCTATGAGGATGCCGGCTACGACTGTGTTGATAATTTACCGATTTCACTAATCGAAAAATTAGTGGAAACGATGGAAATAGAACAACGACAACAAATTGCAATTGCGGTCGATGCAAGACGTGGTGAGTCCATCTCTCAGTTGCCAACATTAATCCAAAAGCTACGAGAAAAACATTCTGTTGAGGTTTTGTTCTTAAATGCTGACACCAATGCTTTAGTGCAACGGTTTTCAGAGACACGGCGTCGCCACCCGCTATCCCGCCCGACACAATCCAGTACCTTGATCGACGTTATTGAACGTGAGCGTGAATTACTCGCTCCGTTAGTCGATCAAGCTCAACAAATTGATACCAGCAATATTCCGGCGCACACCTTGAGGCATTGGATTACCGATCAGCTTCAGGAACGGCCGATTGGGCTTGGTTTAATTTTTGAGTCTTTTGCCTTTAAGCGCGGGGTTCCGAGTGAAGCAGATATCGTCTTTGATGTGCGCTGTCTCCCAAATCCACACTACGAGCCAGCTTTGCAGAATTTAAGCGGTCTAGATGCGCCTGTTGCAGCTTATTTAGATCGCTCTCCAGAAGTTTCTCAAATGCTTAGCGATATCCAAGCGCACATTCAAAAGTGGTTACCGCACTACCTGCGTGACGGTCGGAGTTATCTCACGGTTGCAATCGGTTGCACCGGAGGGCAACATCGCTCGGTTTACCTTGTGCAACAACTCAAACAGTTTTTTTCTAAAACAGCAAAAATGAAAGACGTATACGTTCTAGAGCGTCATCGAGAATTGGATTCTAAAAAAACACGTATCGGTTGAGGAATTCCGTAGTCTGACAATCGTGAGCGGCTCACCCAATGTAAATCGGGTGTTGTTACTTTCCATTTAGTATTTAACTTAATCAACCAAGGATTCATTCGTAATCGTCGGTGACTAAATACATGATTAATTGGTTCGCACCGTTCTATAGAGTCAACCATACTTTTTTTTATGGCGCTTGAGCTGGTAGTGCCAATCGCTTGATAAAGCGACTGAAGTGGATCGACATGACTCTCGTGCTGATTTTTCTTACTCAATTTCACCCAAGGCGTCTCAAGCAATGAATATAAGCCTCCCCAAATTGCTTTGGGCGGTCTTTTCTGAAGCAAAACATTATTTTTGTAGCAAATAAGAAAAAGCTCGGTTTCAAATGCAGGCGATTCTTTCTTTTTCTTTTTGGCCGGAATCAAATCAACCTGATTGGTTTGGTATGCAACGCAGCTCGTGCTCATAGGGCAAGCCTTGTCATTACTTCTACATCTCGCTTGTTTTGGTGTGCACCATGTGGCTCCAAAATCCATCAATGCTTGGGTATAGACAGGCATGTGTGCACTGGATTTTGGAAGTAGTTGCCAAGCCCTATCCCAAAGCAAATGAATGGTTTTTTGATTTTGTAGATCATTTTTAATCCCAAAGAAACGACTAATCACCCGCTTAACATTCGCATCCAAAATTGGAGTTTTGAGATGAAAAGCAAATGCAGCAATCGCACCAGCTGTCGAACGACCGATTCCCGGTAATTGTTCAAGCGCCTCTACTGTCTTTGGAAAATGACCTGAATATTCAGAAACAATTTGGATGGCACATCGATGTAAATTACGAGCCCGTGAGTAATACCCCAGACCGCTCCATAAGGCCATCACCTCGTCTAACTTTGCATGGGCTAATGCATGAACAGTTGGAAAACGTGTCATAAAAACTTGATAACGCTCGATGACAGTAGATACTTGGGTTTGTTGCAACATAATTTCTGAAACCCAAATCGCATAGGGGTCAGATTGGTTCTGCCAAGGCATTCCGCTTCTGCCATGCTTTGCATGCCAGCGAATTAAAGTTTGTGAGAAATTAAACGGCACAATTAACGTTTTTGACAAACAGGGCAAAAATAAGTGGAGCGTTGCCCTTGAACAATTTGTCGAATAATTGTTTGACACACCCGACACGGTTGATCGGCACGATCGTAGACCTTGGTTTGCATCATGAAATAGCCAGGCTCACCATGGGCATCCACAAAATCCCGCAGGCTACTGCCCCCAGCTTGAATTGCTTTTTTCAAGACTTTGCGAACCGCCACAGCCAAACGCTGACACTGAGCTCTTGTCAGTTTTCCTGCAGGTAAACGAGGATGAATACCGGCCTCAAATAAAGATTCTGAACAGTAAATATTTCCAACGCCCACGACTGCCTGACCGGCTAACAAAAATGCTTTAACAGAAATGGTTCGCTTTCGTGAATATTCATATAGGCGATCTGCACCAAGCTGACCCGCAAACGAATCCTCTAGAGGCTCGGGACCGAGCTTCTGAATTAAGGGGTGTGCCAACACATCTCCACTGGAAAATGGATGCCACAAGACTGCACCAAATTTTCGAGGATCGTGTAAACGCAAACTAATCTCATCAAAATGGATCACGACCCGATCGTGAGGCTTTAGAGGGTCTGAATTGGGCAGCACTCTTAGTACTCCCGTCATACCCAAATGAATAATCAAATGGCCACGAGTCATTTTTAGTAATAAATACTTACCGCGACGATCGATATGCTCTATTTTTTGTCCGGCTAGGAGTTTGGATAGATTTTTTGGAACCGGCCATCGCAATCGCCCATCGACCACATTGACCCTAGTAACAACCTGCCCCTCAAGATGTGGCTGTATTCCTAAACGAGTAACTTCGACCTCTGGCAGTTCTGGCATAAATGCATTGTAGTTTCGAGGATTAGAATGTGCTTATGGCCCTTAATTACCATTCGCCCTCATTTCTAAGACTAAGCAAGTGGGTATTTCTTAGTTCGCTTGTTGTCAGCGCTTTTCTCCTAGGGTCTTTGCAGAATGCACAGGCACAAACGAAAGGAGCCACTAGCGAGCAGGTGTTCGAGATTCTGGCCTCCGAGATTGCCTTGCAGCGTGGCGATGCTGGATTGGCTTACCAAACCTACTTAAGCCTCGCCCGACAAACAGGGGATCCAGCCTTAGCCCAACGTGCAATGGAAATTGCGATTGCTGCCAATGCAGCTGATTTAGCTCTGATTGCCGCCCAAACATGGGATGAACTATCAAAGCCATCCCAGACAAAACCAAAAGAAATTTTGGTGACTTTACTCATGCTCAATCAACGCTGGTCAGAGGCTGTCGCCCCAGCAGTCACTCTTCTTAAACAACAAAGCCTTAAGGAGCGTGAGCAAATACTCAAGCAATGGCAAAGCTTAATTGGTCGCGCCAATAATGAATACGAGGCCATGAATGCGTATTACAAAATTGTTTCGGCATTAGTGCCTCCACCATCGAGTCCTGACATTCTTTATAGCTATGCATTAGCGGCAGAGAAATCCGGGCAGTTTGCAGTAATGGAGGAAACGCTTCGAACTATTTTGAAACGTAACCCAAACGATATTCAGGCGCTTAACGCGCTTGGCTACTCGCTTGCGGATCGAAACGTCAAATTAAAAGAAGCATACGAACTGATTTTTAAAGCTCATACGCTCGATCCCAAAGATCCATTCATTTTAGATAGTCTTGGTTGGGTCAATTTTCGTTTAGGTAATACCTCTTTAGCTCTCAAACAACTTCAAGATGCTTTTCGGATCAAACCCGAAGCCGATATTGCAGCACACCTCGGTGAAGTTTTTTGGGTTTTAAATCAACCCTCAGAGGCAGAAGCCGCATGGCGCCAAGGCGAAATGATTGATGCAAACAATTCAACGCTCAAAGAAACTTTAAAAAGACTAAAACCATCTTGGCTAATATCGAACAATAGCCAAGCTAATCAGTGGGATGGTCGTTTTGCAGTCAAATTGAACGATCGACCAACAAACAATAACCAGGGCGGTTCCGGTAGCTTCACACTAACACGCAGTGGCTTAAGCGACACTCTTGAAATTCGTAGCCCCATGGGCGGGGCAATTGCCAAAATCACCATTAATCCCGGTGAAGCAATCCTGGAGCGCGATGGAAAGAAAGTGACTGCCATCGATGCGGATACTTTGATTCAAAATACCTTAGGTCTTCCGCTTCCAGCTAGAGGGTTGTCAAATTGGTTAAACGGTCAATTGCGCTCTGGAAGCCCTGCTCGCCTTGAACGCGATGACAAGGGTATCGTCAAACGAATTGCGCAAGATGGGTGGAACTTGGCATACGTATGGAGTGAAAATAAAAAAATTGAGCGTCTTACCATGACGCGCAATACCAACACTGGCACGATCGATGTGCGTTTAATTTTTGATCAAGTGAATGACTAAGTTCCTCGAGTTAGTTGCTCCAGCAAAAATCAATTTGTTTCTTCACATCACAGGACGTCGTCCAAATGGTTATCATGAATTACAGTCTGTTTTTCAATTGGTTGACTGGTGTGATCGAATTCGTCTACGCCTATTGGATGAAAATCAAATCCTCCGTGTTGGAAATTTCAATGGCATTGAGCCAAAGGATGACTTAGTGATACGTGCCGCAAAACTATTGAAAGATCACTGCAATTACCCTCTGGGTGTGGAAGTTGATCTTGAGAAAAATATTCCAATCGGCGCAGGTTTAGGGGGTGGTTCATCAGATGCAGCAAGCGTCTTAATTGGTCTTAATCATCTTTGGAATCTACAACTTAAGCAAGCGGAGCTCATCGAGCTTGGACTTAAACTTGGTGCTGATGTGCCTTTTTTTCTATTTGGACAAAACGCATTTGTTCAGGGAATTGGAGAATATTTAGACCCCATT
>JACCDI010080013.1_pt1 | contig 19073 bp, 15 predicted proteins | sample 7442791 | NCBI WGS metagenome assembly JACCDI01 (sample SAMN15323434, study PRJNA562643) | freshwater metagenome | isolation source: river surface water | place: USA:Blue River Watershed | collected 2017-08-15
CACAGTTGCGGATTTCAAAATCTGGACCCAACGCCTCAAGCGTCGCCGGACTTAACTCCTCCGCAATTAAGACAACAGGTTTACTCACGCGCAGCAGAGCCTTCCTTGTAATCATCCTTGTTGGCGGTCTTTACCCAAGACATCATCTTGCGCAATTCGCGACCAACCTCCTCAATTGGATGTTGTTCACCCTTAGCGCGCAACGCTTTGAACTCTGGTGCGCCTGCATCTTGATCCTCAATAAAGCGTTTTGCAAAGGCGCCACTCTTAACGTCGGCCAAGACTGCCTTCATGTTCTCTTTGACATGTGGGTCAATAACACGTGGACCAGAGATGTAATCTCCATACTCCGCTGTATCTGAGACTGACCATCTTTGCTTTGCGATGCCACCTTCATACATCAAATCAACAATTAGCTTTAGCTCATGCAAACACTCAAAGTAGGCGACCTCCGGCTGATACCCAGCTTCGATCAAAACCTCAAAACCGTATTGAACTAATTGGGAAGCACCACCGCAAAGGACTGATTGTTCACCAAATAGATCGGTTTCAGTCTCTTCAGTGAAGGTTGTAAGGATTCCTCCGGCGCGCAGACCGCCAATTGCCTTGGCATAGGAAAGAGTTAGGGGCCAAGCATTTCCAGTCGCATCCTGTTCGACCGCAACGATATCTGGAACTCCGCGGCCAGCTACATATTCACGACGGACTAAATGTCCTGGGCCTTTTGGTGCGACCATGCAAACATCAATATTGGCTGGTGGCTTGATGTAACCAAAGCGAATATTGAAACCATGTCCGAAGAACAAAGCATCCCCGGCCTTTAGATTTGGTTCGATTGACTCCTTGTAGATATGACGCTGTTTATGATCAGGTGCCAACAACATAATTACGGTTGCTTCCTTAACCGCTTCAGCAACTGTGACTACACGTAGGCCTTCCTGCTCCGCCTTAGCGCGTGACTTGGATCCCTCCGCTAGGCCAACTCGGACATCTACTCCGCTATCTCTTAGGTTCAATGCATGCGCATGACCTTGTGAACCGTAACCGATGACCGCAACCTTTCGGCCTTGAATAACCGATAGATCTGCATCTTCGTCATGATAGATAGTTGCCACGTTAGCTCCAGCTTTCTTTATTGGTTTTGGTTATCTTGTATTGGTCTTTAGTTTTGGTAATCCTCGGTCTGGCTATGCGACTCGGATGAGGCTAGTCCAGTTTCCTGCAAAGTTCGTTCGGCAAGGGTTGTGTCACTACTCTCAATAGCAATCAATCCAGATTGAACTAACTCCTTTACTCCATACTTGTTCAACTCCGCCAAAAGTGTTGCTAATTCCTTACTAGTGCCAACCGCCTCAACCACTACAGAGGTTGAGTTCTCCTCGACAATTTGGCCACCAAATCTTTTGGCAAGCTCCTCAATTTCGCTCCGCGAGCCTTGATTACTCACTTTCACCATTAGAAGCTCGCGTTGTCTTGAGTTGGCGCTCTTCATCTCTTGAATCCCTATGACATTTACCAATTTAAAGAGCTGAGCACTTACCTGATCAAGGGCGTGACCTTCAAGGTTAAGAACAATCGTCATACGGGATACCTCTGGATTTTCAGTTGGTCCCACCGCCAAAGAATCGATGTTGTATCCACGACGGGAAAACAGTGAAGCAACCCGCGCCAATACACCTGGGCTGTTTTCAACCAAAACTGAGAGCGTATGTTGGGCCATGTTTATAACTCCTGTGAATCCCAGTCTGGCGCCATCTCTTTGGCGATCATGATGTCATCATTTGAGGTACCAGCCGCAACCATCGGCCAAACCATGGCATCGCGGTGAACACTAAAGTCAACTACAACTGGCGCATCATTAATAGCATTTGCTTCTTTGATGATCTTGTCTACATCAGATTTGCTCTCACATCGCAAACCAACGCAACCCATTGCCTCTGCTAACTTTGCAAAATCTGGAATGCGCTTTGAATGTAGGTCTGTGTTGGAGTATCTCTGTTGGTAGAACAGTGACTGCCACTGCCGCACCATTCCCAAGCTTTCATTATTGATAACGGCAACTTTGATTGGAATATTGTTTAAAGCGCAGGTAACTAATTCTTGGTTGGTCATTTGGAAACAACCATCACCATCGATTGCCCAAACTGGTGTGTCTGGCGCACCGACCTTTGCTCCCATCGCAGCTGGAACTGCGTAGCCCATGGTTCCTAAACCACCAGAGTTCAACCAAGTGCGTGGCTTTTCATACTTAACAAATTGTGAAGCCCACATTTGATGTTGTCCGACACCGGCAGCGTAAATTGCATCTGGGCCAGTTAATGCACCAATTCGTTCTATTACATACTGCGGTGAGAGCGAACCATCTGATGGTTCGTTGTAACCCAATGGGTACTTCTCGCGCAGCGCTCCCATTTGGCGCCACCAGGTTGATAGATCCGGTTGGTTTTTCTTGAACTCCGCCTCTACTGCTGGAATCAACGCACGAATCGTCGGACCTAGGTCTCCAATAATCGGAACATCGGCATAACGATTCTTACCAATCTCAGCTGGGTCAATATCAGCGTGAATAATCTTGGCATTGACTGCAAATGTAGAGAGTTTTCCAGTAACACGATCATCAAAGCGAGCACCCAAAGTGATTAATAAATCAGCTTTTTGTAGGGCAGTAACTGCAGCAACGGTGCCATGCATTCCAGGCATGCCAAGATGTTGTTGATGGCTATCGGGGAAAGCGCCACGGGCCATAAGAGTTGTTACAACAGGAGCTCCCACTAGCTCTGCTAACTTCAATAAATCTTTTGCGGCATTCGCCTTTATTACTCCGCCACCAATGTAAAAGACGGGTTTAACTGATTGCGCAATCAGCGCAGCAGCATCTTTAATTGATTGAGCGTTTGGCTCAGTTTGTGGCTTGTAGCCACGAAGATTTATTGATGTTGGATAGTTGTAATCAGTCATCTTCTGCAAAGCATCTTTAGCGATATCAACCAAAACTGGTCCTGGGCGCCCCGAGTTAGCAATATAGAAAGCTTCAGCGATGGCTTTTGGAATATCCAGAGGATTAGTAATCAAATAGTTGTGTTTTGTGATTGGCATGGTGACGCCACGGATATCCGCTTCTTGAAATGCATCGGTTCCGATAGCAGGTCCCGGAACCTGTCCTGTGATTGCAACAATTGGAACTGAATCCATATGAGCATCGGCAAGTGGAGTAACTAGGTTTGTCGCTCCCGGCCCTGATGTTGCAATACAAACACCAACGCGACCCGTGGCCTGCGCATAACCAGTAGCAGCATGACCGGCACCTTGCTCATGTCGAACCAGAATGTGGCGAATCTTTGAATCATAAATTGGATCGTAAGCCGGAAGGATTGCACCGCCGGGAATACCGAACATGACATCAACGCCGGCCTGCTCCAAAGCATTCACGAGAGATTGTGCTCCCGTAATCTGATTGCTCATGTTCTACTCCTTCCCTTGCCTGTGGTAATTCTTTGGGCTCCAATAATGCAAAAACCCTCAGTTTCCTGAGGGTGCGCGTGAACTTGAAGCTAGTTCACGCGCAGCGAATCACCACCACTGAAACGATGATTGAGACAGATGATGTGTTCGCTGACATGTAGAGAATTATCCCGTCACAAAAAGTATGAGTCAACCCCTGAGACGCCAATCTCACATTTTGAACGTGGGTTCAGGCTTAGTCGCAGACCGCGCCTTTTGAAGCTGAGCCCACCAGTCTTACGAACTTACCCAAAACCCCGGTTGTGTACCGCGGAGGCAATGGCTCGAAGCTGCGGCTACGAATCTCTAACTCAGCTTCATCCACCAACAAATCTAAAGTGCGGTTCTTGGTATCGATTCGAATTCGATCGCCATCTTTAATAAGCGCGATAGGTCCACCGTCGACCGCTTCTGGTGCAATATGTCCAACGCATAAACCAGTTGTGCCACCAGAGAAACGTCCATCAGTTAATAGAAGAACTGATTTTCCTAGACCTGCACCTTTTATGGCACCAGTAATCATCAACATCTCACGCATTCCGGGACCGCCCTTTGGTCCTTCGTAACGGATGACTACGACATCACCTGCCTGAATGGTTCCATCCTCCAGAGCCTGCATTGCAGATTGTTCACGATCAAAAACTTTTGCAGGTCCTTCAAAAATATCTACTCCAACTCCAGCAACTTTGGTAACCGCTCCCTCTGGCGCCAAACTGCCACCCAAAATTGTGATGCCACCAGTTGTTGCCATCGGATTGCTTGTGGCTTTCAAAATATCACCATCGGGATCTGGTGGATTTACATCAGCTAAATTCTCCGCCATGGTCTTGCCGGTTACAGTTAAGCAATCACCATGTAGAAGACCAGCATCTAACAAAGCCTTGAGTACAACTGGAATTCCGCCTACCTTGTCGACATCGCTCATAACAAAGCGACCAAATGGCTTTAAATCACCCAGCAACGGCACCTTTGATCCAATGCGATGGAAATCATCTAACGTTAAATCAACACGTGCTTCATGTGCTATCGCCAGAAGATGAAGAACCGCATTTGTAGAACCGCCTAAAGCCATCAATGCGGTTATCGCATTTTCAAAAGCTCGCTTGGTATGGATCTGTCGTGTAATTGTACCTTGGCGGATCAGCTCTACAACGGCTGCACCTGACTTAATCGCATAAGTGTCACGTCTGCGATCTACCGCTGGGGGCGCTGCTGAGCCAGGCAATGACAAGCCGATTGCTTCGCCAATGGTGGCCATGGTGTTTGCGGTGTACATACCACCGCATGCACCCTCACCTGGGCAGATTGCACGTTCAATTTTGTCTACCTGTTCGCGGGTAATGAGGCCGCGCGCACATGCGCCAACAGCTTCAAAGGCATCGATGATGGTTACATCTTTTCCATCTACCTGACCTGGCAAAGTCGAACCGGCGTAAACAAAAACGCTTGCAACATCTAGTCGGGCAGCTGCCATCATCATTCCGGGAAGTGATTTGTCGCATCCGGCAAAGGTCACCATGCCATCTAGTTGCTCTGCCTGCATGACAGTTTCAACTGAGTCTGCGATAACTTCGCGAGAAACAAGAGAGAAGTGCATTCCCTCATGTCCCATTGATATTCCATCTGATATTGAAATGGTTCCAAACTGCATGGGAAATCCGCCAGCCTCAATAACTCCTTGCTTAGAGGCTTTGGCTAAGCGATCTAGAGAAAGATTGCATGGAGTAATTTCATTCCAGGAAGATGCGATACCAATCTGCGGCTTAGCAAAATCTTCATCCTGCATTCCAACTGCCCGCAACATTCCACGAGCTGGAGCCCGCTCTAGACCATCAGTTACAACATGAGAGCGTGGCTTCATCGGATTACTCATAGCCGAATCCTACTTAGGCCTGACCCAAATGCTTTAGAAGAAGTTCACGAACCTTGGCTGCGTCGGCCTGTCCCTTTGTTTCTTTCATGACCGCGCCAATCAATGCTCCAGCTGCTGGAACATGTCCGCCTCTAACCTTTTCTGCAACATCTGGTTGAGCTGCAATCGCCTTTTCAATCGCGGCCATAAGTGCAGAGTCATCTGAGACAACCTGAATCCCGCGAACCTTAATTATTTCTGAGGGTCTTCCTTCTCCAGCAATAACACCTTCAACCACCTGACGAGCCAACTTATCTGTCAGTTCGCCCTTTTCTAAGAGTGCAACAATTTCAGCAACATCAGCTGAGCTAATTGGAAGTTCGGCTGCAGCAACACCTTTTTCATTGGCTAACCGAGCAATCTCCCCTAGCCACCAAGATCTAGCTCGAGATGGGTCGGCACCCAATTTCACTGTGGCTTCAACCAAATCAAGAACATCGGCGTTAATCATCGCCGCCATTTCTTTATCTGGTACCTGCCATGCCTCTTGTAACTTCTTTCTTCTCACCGAAGGTTTTTCTGGCAGAGAGCTCTTAATCTTTTCGATCAACTCAGCGGTCGGAGCTACCGGCACTAAATCTGGCTCTGGGAAGTAGCGATAATCCTCGGCCTGCTCCTTTGAGCGACCTGGTGTGGTCAAACCGGTGTCTTCATGGAAATGTCTAGTTTCCTGAACTACCTTCTCACCTTTGTTTAGCAGTTCAGCATGGCGAATCATTTCACCGCGGACCGCTCGCTCTACAGAACGAAGTGAGTTAACGTTTTTTGTTTCACTTCTGGTACCAAGTTTTTCGATGCCAATCGGACGCAAGGAAACATTCGCATCACAACGTAGCGAGCCCTGCTCCATCTTTACATCGCTAACACCAAGTCCGCGCAAAATATCCCGCAGCTCTGAAACATAAGCTCGGGCAACCTCTGGTGCATACTTTCCAGTTCCAGTAACGACCCTAGTTACAATTTCAACTAGCGGAATTCCAGCTCGGTTGTAATCCAATAAAGAGTAATCAGCACCATGGATTCGACCAGTGGCTCCACCCATGTGCAGAGACTTTCCGGTGTCCTCTTCCATATGAACCCGTTCAATTTCAATGCGAAACTCCTTGGGTCCCTCTTCGGTATCAATAGTTACATCCAAATAACCATTCACGCAGATCGGTTCATCATATTGAGAGGTTTGAAAGTTCTTCGGCATATCAGGGTAGAAGTAATTCTTGCGAGCAAATCGAGAAAATGGCGCAATAGAACAGTTAAGAGCTAGACCAATAGCAATCGTGTACTCAATCGCTTTGCCGTTTACGACGGGAAGAGATCCTGGAAGACCTAGGCAAACAGGACAGGTCTGAGTATTCGGCGCCGCTCCAAATACCGTATTGCAGCCACAAAACATCTTGGATTCGGTGCCAAGTTCGACATGCACCTCTAGACCAAGCACTGGTTCGTACTTTGCAATCACATCCTCATACTTCAATGCCATTACTTCGCTCCTAACTTTGGAGCTGAGGCCAAAATTGGTTGACCCCATTTAGATACTAACGCCGCTTCAAGAGCAGAACCCACTTTGTACATACGATCATCCTGCATGGCAGGGGCCATGATTTGGAATCCAGCTGGCAAACCATCTTCTTCTGCCAGTCCTGATGGAAGCGACATGCCACCGATTCCAGCTAGGTTGGTTGGAATGGTTGCGATGTCATTTAGATACATAGCGATTGGGTCATTAGCCTTTTCACCAATTTTGAAAGCGGTGGTAGGGGCGGTTGGTGATACCAACACATCAGCTAACTTAAAAGCGTTTTCGAAATCACGAGAGATTAAGGTGCGCACTTTTTGCGCACTACCGTAATACGCATCGTAGTAACCACTTGATAATGCGTAGGTTCCCAAAATAATGCGTCGCTTTACCTCGCGGCCAAATCCAGCCTGTCGTGTCAGATTCATGACATCCTCTGCTGAACCAGAACCGACCCGCATTCCATAACGCATCGCATCAAAGCGGGCCAAGTTGGAGGAGCATTCACTTGGTGCAATTAGATAGTAAGCGGCCAATGCATAATCAAAGTACTTGCAAGAAACCTCAACAATCTCCGCACCTTGCTGGGCAAGCAGTTCGAGAGATTCATTAAATAGTTTTAAGACACCTGGTTGATAACCGTCGCCTTGCAGCTCCTTGATTACACCAATCTTCATACCTTTGACATTGCCATCTTTGGCAGCAGCAACCACAGGTGGAACTGGTGCATTAATTGATGTGGAATCTAATTTGTCATAACCGCCAATTGCTTCATGTAGATATGCAGCATCTAGGACGGTGCGGGCACATGGCCCTGCTTGATCAAGGGATGATGAAAAGGCAACCAATCCGTAGCGGGAAACTCCCCCATAGGTTGGCTTTACTCCAACGGTTCCGGTGACAGCTGCAGGCTGACGAATTGAACCACCAGTATCAGTACCAATTGCAAGTGGTGCTTCAAATGCAGCAAGCGCTGCAGAGGAACCGCCTCCTGATCCACCAGGAATTCGAGTTAAGTCCCAAGGGTTGTGAGTTGGTCCATATGCTGAGTTTTCTGTGGAGGAACCCATTGCAAACTCATCCATATTGGTCTTGCCCAAAATAACAACACCGTTTTCCTTTAAACGGGTTACAACTGTGGAGTCATATGGTGGACGCCAACCTTCCAACATCTTTGAACCGCAGGTTGTAGGAATACCTTTTTGTGTCATTACATCTTTGAGCGCGAGCGGAACTCCAGCTAGTGGTGGAAGATCGATACCACTCTTGCGTTTTTCATCAATCGCGCGCGCCTGAGAGATAGCTCCATCGTTATCAACAAACAAGAAGGCATGGACTTCAGAATCTACTTTTGCAATTTGATCAAGATGGGCTTGAGTAAGTTCAACACTTGAAATCTCTCCTGTTTTAAGAGCTGCCGCCATTTCAGTTGCGGATTTATTTATCATTACTCTTCACCCAAAATCTGTGGCACTTTGAATCTCTGCTCTTCTTGAGCAGGTGCACCTGATAAAGCCTCTTCTGGGGTCAAACTTGGACGCACCTCATCTGCTCTGAAAACATTTTTCAGCGGAAGTGGATGTGAAGTAGGTGGAACATCGGCACCTGCAACCTCTTGAACCCTCGCTACCGCATCGAGAATCACGGACAGTTCATTGGAGAGATGATCTAGCTCGTTATCTGACATATCTATTCGGGCCAACTTAGCTAGATTGGCTACATCATCGCGAGAGATGTTGGACATGAGGGTCACCTTACCGAGAGTTCCGCGCTTCGCGCGAATTACTTCCGGATTTGGCCATCCCCTCTTACTATCCATGTGGTTGTTGTCATCTGTTCTAGTCCCATGGGTCCTCGAGCATGTAACTTCTGATTTGAGATACCGATCTCTGCACCAAAGCCCATCTCTTCGCCATCGGTAAATCTAGTTGAGGCATTTACCATGACCGCAGCACAATCAGACAGCGCGATAAATGCATCAGCGTTCTCTTTAGATTCAGTAACTATGGCTTCTGTGTGGTTTGTTCCGTACTTCAAAATGTGATCCGCTGCTGCTAATAGAGATGGAACAACCCCTACATTCATCTCCAGAACGCCGTACTCGGTAGACCAGCTCTCATTACTGGCCAAAGAGGCAGGAATGTTTAGAGATTTTGCTATCTCCAAGACGTTGGAGTCGCAATGCAGAACGACACCTGAGTTATGCAAAGCCTGAAGCGCCTTGGGGAGAAATTCCTTGGCAACATCCTTATGTACCAACAAACTTTCTGCAGCATTGCAAACACTGGGGCGATGGCACTTTGAATTGATAAGAATCGGCAAGGCCTTTTCTAAGTCCGCCGCTGAATCTACGTAAACATGGCAAACTCCAGCACCTGTTTCAATAGTAGGAACAGTTGACTCATCAACCACCATGCGAATCAGAGCCGCACTTCCCCGTGGAATTACCAAATCGACTTTTCCTCTGGCGTGCAAAAGTGCCCGGGTGGTGTCACGATCATGAGAAGGAATTAGTTGCAATACATCTGGAGAAATCTCAGTTTTGGCCAGGGTTTCTCTCATCACCTCTACCAAAACGGCGTTACTTTTTTCTGCAGAAGAAGAACCACGTAACAACGCGGCATTACCCGACATCAACAAGATTACGGCTGCATCGACTGTGACGTTTGGCCTTGCCTCATAAACCATTCCTACAACACCAAAAGGAACAGAGATTTGTTGCAGATGTAAACCGTTTTCTAAGGTTCGCTCTCTAATTACATTTCCTAATGGATTCGGCAATGCGGCTACTTTACGAGCACCATTAGCGATTCCCTTAACTCTGGATGCATCAAGCATTAAACGATCTAGAAGTTGGGCGTTCAATCCTGAACTCTTGCCCTGCTCCATATCGGCTTGATTGGCCGAAATAATCCGCTCTTGATTGCTCTCAAGGGCATCGGCAATAGCCAACAACGCTGATTGACGTTGCTGGTATGAGGCAGCGACCAAAGTACGCGCCGCTTGTCTAGATAAGTCAGCCAAATCTGCAATTAACTTGTCATTACTCATAGCAATACCAAATCATCGCGGTGGACCAACTCCCGCTCATACTCAGGTCCTAGCTCCTTCGCTAAATCTTTGGTGGAGCGTCCCAGCATTTGTGGAATTTCCTCGGCATCAAAAGCGACTAATCCACGAGCAATCACTAAACCAGAGCTACTTGCCAATTCCACTGTATCTCCTGAACTGAACTCACCTTCAACCGCAGTAACACCAGCAGGTAGCAAGGAAACACCTTTTTCCTTTAGTGCAGTTACAGCTCCATCATCCAAAATCAATCTTCCTCTTGGGGTTGCTGCATGTGCCAACCACAACAAACGCGAGGATTTCTTATTAGATGAAGCAACAAAAAGAGTTCCGTGCTCTGAACCAGAAATTGATTGCGAAACCTCGTCTAGTGAGGTCAACAGCATGGGAATTCCGGCACCGGTTGATATGCGAGCAGCTTCAATCTTGGTCACCATTCCACCGCTGCCGACTTTAGAGCCAGCGCCACCGATATCGGCCTCTTCAAGCTGTTCAATACTTTTTACCTCGGAGATTTTCTGCGCATTAGGCTGAGTAGGAGGCGCGTCATAGAGAGCATCCACATCAGTTACTAGAACTAGTAGATCAGCTCCAACCAGATGCGAAACCAATGCGGCGATGCGATCGTTGTCTCCGAATCTAATCTCTTGTGTTCCAACCGAGTCATTTTCATTGATGATGGGAACCACGCCAAGTTGTAAGAGTTTGAAAAGGGTGCGCTGAGCGTTCTGATAGTGCGAACGGCGCACAATATCTTCAATCGTCAAGAGCACCTGAGAGGCGGTAATTGAGTGACGTCGGAAAGATTCGGTATAGCTATGGATCAACAATCCCTGTCCGACAGATGCCGCCGCTTGTTGTGTCGCTAGATCCTGTGGCCGAGCATGCAAACCAAGTGGTGCCAAACCCGCAGCAATCGCACCTGAAGATACGACAATTACCTCTTTACCTTTTTGCTTAAGCTGCGCAACAGCATCGACTAGCTTGGAAACAGCGGATTGGTCTAAACCAGCTCCATCTTTTCCAGTCAGAGATGATGAACCAATTTTAATTACGATGCGGCGTGCATCTGTAACAACATGGCGACTCATTTCTGATCATCCTCTATTCGAGGATTGGTTGGATCAGAGATGTTGTACTCCCATTGCTGAGCCAACTCTTCATCATCGAGTTGGTCGACAGCTTCCTCATCAAACTTTTCCCAACCTCGTGGAATACGTAGATCATCACCGCGTGGGCCTGAAAGCAATTCAGCACCAGCTTCAATGGTTGGCTCCCAATCAAAGATAACCGCATCATCTCCAATACCGATGCGTACCTCATCGCCTTGCTTGGCGCCCAGTTTGAACAGCTCTTTCTCAACACCCAAACTTGCCAGGCGATCTGCTAAATAACCAACCGCTTCTGCATTTCCAAAGTTAGTTTGGTGCACCCAACGCTCTGGACGTGCTCCAACTACGGTAAATGATCCATCCTCATTGGCGGTGACTTTAAATCCAGCATCATCAACAGGTGTAGGGCGCAGAACAATTCTTGCCTTCTCCTCCTGGCTTTGCTTGGCACGGTACTCATTTACCAACCTGGCCATCGCATACAACATCGGCTCTAATCCAATTCGTGCAGCAGCAGAGATCTGATAAACCTCATAACCGCGCTCACGCAATACCGGTTCCACCATATCCGCCATCGCTTTACCATCAGGCAAATCGACTTTGTTTAAAACCACAATTCTTGGTCTATCACTTAAATCCTGAGCGTACTTTTGCAATTCATTTTCAATAATCTCAAAGTCTTTGATTGGGTCACGGTCACTCTCCAATGTTCCACAATCCAAGACATGCACTAACGCAGCACAACGCTCGACATGGCGCAAAAACTGTAAGCCCAAACCTTTTCCTTCAGATGCACCAGGGATAAGACCAGGTACATCTGCAACGGTAAAACGAGATTCACCTGCTTGAACTACTCCGAGATTTGGTGCCAAAGTTGTAAAGGGATAATCCGCAATCTTGGGACGTGCCGCAGAGATGGCTGCAACTAATGATGATTTTCCAGCGCTGGGATAACCAATTAACCCGATATCAGCTACAGATTTAAGTTCGAGAATTAAAGTGCGCTTTTCACCTGGCTCGCCAAGTAAAGCAAAACCAGGAGCGCGTCTGCGTGAAGAGGCTAACGCGTTATTTCCTAAACCACCCATGCCACCTTTCGCAGCAACAAAGCGGGTACCGGTGCCAATCAAATCAGCTAAGACACGACCATCTTTTGTCATCACTACTGTGCCATTTGGAACACCCAAAATTAAATCTTCGCCATCAGGACCATTTTTCAATGCGCCATAACCCTGTCTTCCAGAGCTAGCGCTGCGATGTGGTGAATGATGGAAATCCAACAAAGTCGTAACGCTGGGATCAACAACCAGAATTACATCTCCACCGCGTCCACCGCTGCCGCCATCTGGTCCACCTAGTGGCACAAATTTTTCGCGATGTACTGAAACACAACCATCTCCACCTTTTCCGGCGGAGGCATGAAGGGTTACTCGATCAACAAATGTTGTCATCTTCTCCCCTTCTTTCCTTAACTTGAGTTATTTGTTTTTGAAATAAAAAACGGGCCCGTGTTTACGGACCCGCAATTTATTAAGTCCGTTGTGTTAGGAAACCGGAACGATGTTAACTACGCGACGACCACGTGCACTTGAAAACTCAACTGAGCCTGATGCGAGTGCAAACAAAGTGTCATCTTTGCCGATTCCTACATTTTTACCTGGGTGAAACTTGGTGCCACGTTGACGAACAAGAATCTCGCCACTGTTAACAACCTGCCCACCAAAACGCTTGATGCCAAGGAACTGTGGATTGGAATCACGACCGTTACGGGTTGAGGAGACGCCTTTTTTGGATGCCATTTTTTGCTACCCCTTACTTCACACCGTTAATCGCAGTGATTTTCACGCGAGTGTTCTTGGAACGGAAACCTTGACGACGACGATAACCGGTCTTGCTCTTGTAACGAAGGATATGGATCTTTGGACCCTTTACCTCTGCAACAACTTCGCCAGTTACTTTTACGCCTGAAAGGAGCTTTGGATCTGAGGTAACAGCAGCACCATCAACTACCAAAACAGCAGGAAAGGTTACGGTTGAGCCAGCTGCAGCATCAATACGGTCTACAAAGACGGTATCGCCGACAGCGACTTTCTCCTGGCGGCCGCCAGCTTTAACAATTGCGTACACGATTTTCCTTCCAGTGGCCCTTCTTAAGGGTCCTTCAAACAGGGGGCTAGGTTACGGATTACTCCGTATTTGGGTCAAACTGGGTTAGGCGGTCACGACCCCAGAGCTTGCGGCTCTGCGGCGCTTCCGGCCAAAACGGGGTTTCTCCTCAGAATCTTGGCTCTCCTCAGCCGCTTCCTCGGAAACAGCCTCGGGCTCGGATTCTTCGAGATGATCTGCAGCGTGATCTTGGGCTTGATCATGAGTTGGAGTGATTTCACGGTCCAAAGATTTCTTATTTACCGGCTCCATATGAACATGAATTCCTCGTCCACCGCAGCTTTCACAGGTCGTGGAGAAGGCTTCGATCAAACCTTGTCCAACGCGCTTACGGGTCATTTGAACCAAACCAAGCGAGGTGACCTCAGCAACCTGATGCTTAGTGCGATCTCTCCCTAAACACTCAACTAGGCGACGCAAAACTTGCTCGCGGTTTGATTCCAAAATCATATCGATGAAATCGATAACGATAATTCCACCTAAGTCGCGAAGGCGTAGTTGACGTGCGATCTCCTCAGCGGCCTCAAGGTTGTTCTTGGTAACGGTCTCTTCAAGGTTTCCACCTTTACCGATGAACTTTCCAGTGTTTACATCGATTACGACCATCGCTTCGGTGCGATCAATAACCAATGAACCACCTGATGGAAGATAAACCTTGCGATCTAATGCTTTGGCCAACTGCTCATCAACACGATTCTCAGTGAACAGATCTTTAATCCCTGTCCACTTCTCGATTTTTGAAATCAACTCTGGTGCGATATGACCGAGATAATTGTTGATGTCTTCCCAAGCACCATCACCTTGAACAGTTAGCTTGCGGAAATCTTCATTGAAAATGTCGCGAATTACGCGAACCGTTAGATCAGGCTCTCCATAAAGCAAAGTGGGAGCATTTACATTTGTGCTCTCTGACTTCTTTTTGATGTCTTCCCATTGCGCCTTTAATCTGACTACATCGCGGGTCAACTCTTCATCAGATGCGCCTTCAGCTGCAGTACGCACGATGACGCCCTCTTCATCAGAGATCAAACCTTTTAAGATCTCTTTCAAACGAGCCCGCTCTGAGTCTGGCAAGCGACGGGAAATTCCACTCATTCCGCCACCAGGAACATAAACCAGGTATCGACCAGGTAATGAAATCTGGCTAGTTAGACGAGCACCTTTTTGGCCGATTGGATCTTTTGTTACCTGCACCAATACGGATTGTCCGGTCTTCAAAACTCTCTCGATTTTGCGCTCTTGGTTATCAGTTAAACCTGCTGCATCCCAGTTGACCTCGCCAGCATAAAGAACGGCATTGCGGCCTTTACCAATATCAACGAAGGCAGCCTCCATAGAAGGCAAAACGTTTTGTACCTTACCAAGGTAAACATTGCCTACATATGAGATATTGCTATTGCGATTTACATAATGCTCTACCAAAACATTGTCTTCCAAAATCGCGATCTGGGTACGATCTCCTTGCTGGCGGACCAACATTTCTCGATCAACTGATTCGCGTCTTGCTAAGAACTCTGCATCGGTCAAAATTGTTCCGCGGCGACGATTCTCGCGGTAATCAGATTTGTAATCGTTATAACGATGACGTTCGCGGCCCCGATCTCTATCGCGATCACGGAAGCGGCGGTCATTACGTCCACCTCGATCATTTCGATCAAAGTTCTTGCGTTCTCTCGCCGGCTTCTCTTGAGCAGGACGAGATTCGCGCACCTTAACTACTGTGACTACGCCATCTTCTTCGACAGTCTCCCCCGGAGTTACACCATCTGAACCCGAACGACGGCGACGGCGACGCTTTTTAAATGCAACAGAGGTTGCTGACTCCTCATCTACAGAAGCAGATGCGGGGTTCTCAGAGAGCTGATCCTCGCCACCATCTTTGTCAGAACGGCGGCGTCCACGGCCACCACGTCGGCGGCGGCGACGACGGTTTTCATTCTCGCTCTCAGTTTCAGCGATACTTTCAGAGGATTTCTTGGCAGGTGCTTTTGCTGCCTTAGCTTTTGGGGCTGCTGCAACTACTGGTGCCGCTTGGAAGATTGGTGCAGGGATAGCTCCGGCTGCTTTGCTCTTCTTCTCCGCTGGTTTATCTGCGCTCTTCTCTGAAGTTTTGGCAGCGCTCTCTTTGGGAGCGGCTTTCTTTACAGCGCGCTTACGCACTTTTTTTGGCTCATCAGCCATACGATCAAATCCTTTTTAGTTTCTAGAAAGTTTCCTAGTTAATGACCCTGCGGTCATTATTAAAAAAATCTCTGGTGGCGCCTGTATCTGGATCAGCCGACCGCACCTAAAGAGCGGTCCTGGCGACCTCGAGATATTGAGGCGATTCGAACCCCCGAAGTATGGCAGAAACGGGGTCAGCGAGCCTAATTTGAGCGTGAATCCAACTACCGTGTTCGCTGGTAGACATTTTGCAGCAAGCCCACCCCGATGAGGTTTGCGAACATACTGGAGCCGCCATAGGAGAGGAAAGGCAATGGAACTCCGGTCATCGGCATCAAGCCCATAGTCATGCCGATATTCTCAAAAATCTGAAATGAGAACCAGGCGATAACGCCAACACAAACCATGCGACCAAACAAATCATTGGTGCGACGTGCAATTGAAAACGCTCTCATCAAGATTACAAAATACAAAATAAGAATTAAGCCAGATCCGATAAAACCTAACTCTTCTCCTGCAACGGTAAAAATAAAGTCGGTTTGTTGTTCAGGAACAAATCTGCCATTTGTCTGTGGCCCGTCAAACAAACCTTTTCCAAATAATCCGCCTGAGCCAATTGTGATACGAGCCTGTCTGAGTTGGTAGCCACTGGCTTGTGGGTCAGCACTTGGGTCGACAAAGGAGCGAAGGCGATTGAGCTGATACTCGCTGACCTCACCACTGGCAACCGCTATGTATGCACCAGTTATCCCTAAAACAATCAGCCCTATGACCCAACGCAAGCGAGCTCCTGAAACTGCAATCATTGTGATAACGCAGGCAGAGATAATCAGAACGGTTCCTAAATCTGGTTGTAAAACAATCAATAAGACAGGTATCGCAGCAACCCCTAGTGCTTGAATTACCTGCTTGTCGGTTGGGGCATCATTGTTTGCAATACGTTCAGAGAGAATCAGAGCCATTCCAATAATTATTGAAATCTTTGCCAACTCAGCAGGTTGAATTTGGAAACCGCCTGGAAAGGAAATCCAAGAACGGGCACCGTTAATGGTGGAACCCAAACCCGGTATCAAAACCACAATTAGCCCAAGCACACCAAGTCCCCAAACAATTGGGGTGTAAGCCCTCAGCAATCGATAATCGATCAGGGTCGTTCCATAAGCCAAGGCAATACCAATAATCACATTGATTAACTGGCGCTTTAGGTAGTACTCCGGATCCAAGTCATTTGATGCGAACCAATCTCTGGTAGCGGCATAAACCAGGGTAATTCCCATTAGCAAGAGAAGTCCTACGCAGACATTTAGTACTCGATCAGATCCAGCCAGAAAGCTCAAACGGTCTTTGCTCCGGCGATTAAACTTCAGATTATTTGCCATGTTTATGAAATCGATTCCTTAGAAGAGTCAATAAATGGCAAGCGAGTAGGAACTCCGTTAGGGAAAATTGCTTTCTTTCCATTGGTTCCAAATATGTGTTCGTAAATCCTTCTTACTCCTACTCCGCTGGTGCTGCCACCAAACCCACCCTGACTTACCATCATCACAACTACATATTGTGGAGCCTTGCTTGGGGCATATGAGGCAAACCACGCAGTGTCATCTTTTGCGGAACCATCTAGATTTCTACCAAACACCTGGCCAGTTCCAGTCTTGCCACTTACCTCTACTCCAAGGCCTGCAAAAGCACCTGTCGCTGTTCCTGAAGTGACCACAGCGCGTAGTGAGTTCTGTAAGAACTTCAAAGTTGATTTCTTAACTGGCAGCTCTCCAGAGTATTTGGTTTTAAAACTCTTAATGACCTTGCCATTGGGTTGGACGATTGCTTTAGCTACCTGCGGAACGACCATCTTTCCATCTGTTGCTAAGGCTCCGTACATGACCGCCATTTGAAGAGGTGTCATCAAAGTGTCGCCTTGTCCGATAGAAAAATTCACCATATCTCCAGCGCGGACCTTGTCTCCATCAAGACAGTTTTCGCGAGCAATCTCAATTAGGTACGGGGTGCGCTGGGACTTTTTGGCACGCTTCTCATAGTTGCAGTAGAAATCTTGGTTTTGGTCATACCAGGAACGCTTCCAGTCACGGTTCGGTAGACGACCTGCAATCTCTGAGGGCAGATCAATACCGGTACGTTTTCCAACTCCGAAACCAGCTGCTGCTTTGAAGAAATAATCATTGGGATTAGCTTTTGGCTTTAAGCCACCATCACGCACCCATTCATCGTAGGCAATCTGATACCAAATAGAGTCGCAGGAAATCGCCATGGCTTTTGTCATATCAATCATTCCCGCGGCCTTACTCTCAAAGTTTTTGAAGGTACGGGTACCAATCTGGACAGTTGCCGGACAGTCATACTTCTTTTTCAAGCTATATCCAGCATCGACGGCTGCGGCTAAAGAAACTACCTTGAAGGTAGATGCCGGCGCAAAACCACCTTGAATAGCTCTAGATAGTGCAGGCACTCCGGCTTGGACGCTGAAGAGCTCCTTTGCCTGTTTAACTGTGATGCCGTTTTCCCAAATATTTAAATCGTAATCAGGATATGAAGCCATGGCCAAAATGCCGCCGGTCTTGGCATCCATAACTATTGCAGCTCCAGCATCTGCGCGGTTGCCAAATCCCCTGGCGCGAAGTACTGAGCTCTTGAGCTCTTGCTCGACAGCTGCCTGAAGTTTTGCGTTGATATGAACAATTAAATGATTTCCAGCAATAGATGGAGTGTTGCGAGACTCTTGAGTAACTGATTCTTTTCGATCAACGATTACCGTTCTTACCCCAGCGCTACCTCTAAGCCATCTGTCATAAACAGACTCCAATCCGGCTTTTCCTTTGAACTCATTACGGTAGTAACGAATTCCCTTCTCATTATTCAAATCCGCTTCAGTTATCGGCCCGACGTAGCCCAAAACATGGGTGGCACGCTCTCCAGCAAGTGCTGGGTAATATCGAATAGATACAGGTTGAGCATTAATTCCCGGAAACAAATCTGACTGCTCCAAGATTGCCAATACCTGACTCTCGCTGGCCTCTTTTGTTACCGGAATAGGTTGATAGCGATTGCCATTCCAACATCCGGCCCTTTGATCCTTTGGCAGTTCGGGGCAAAGTCGAGTACGTACGTAAACATCTTGATAATTCAATTTCAAAACATCAGATACGCGTTGTAGAACTGACTGACCTTTATCCTCTAATTTATCTAGGACGGAGCGATCTGCTGTAACCATAAGGCCTGCTTTGTTTGTTGCCAGCAGATTTCCCTCATTATCGACAATCAGACCTCGTAATGCTGGGGTAACAATGTCACGACTTTGAATATCAAGTGCAGCTTGCTGATAGCGCGGAGCATCCGCAATCTGTAGATAGAAGAGTCGGCCAAACAAAGCCAGCATTAGAGAAACGACCAATATCTGAACTACAACCAAACTTAAAGCCGAACGATCTCTCATCTATCGACTCCTTGCCGTCAAAGTTGCTCGATAGAGCTTGATAGCTAAGGGTCCGTAAAGTGGAGATAGCAAGAGAGTCCACAATGAGTTTCCAAACAACTCTCGCAAAACATATCCGGCCGAACCAACTTCTTGACCAAGAATTGCTCCAGAAATCAAAAACATAATTGATGCAGAAAAACTTCCAAA
>JACCDI010507388.1_pt1 | contig 19064 bp, 23 predicted proteins | sample 7442791 | NCBI WGS metagenome assembly JACCDI01 (sample SAMN15323434, study PRJNA562643) | freshwater metagenome | isolation source: river surface water | place: USA:Blue River Watershed | collected 2017-08-15
AGTACTGTTCATCATTGGTGCTTGGGGGGGAAAACACAGGCGCTATGCAAATTCAGTACGGTTTTTGGATGCAGAAAAAGGAACTGAAATCAAAGCCGTTGCCATAGATGCCAATACCGGTGAACGAATCGGGACGAGGCCTATCCAAATGGTCCCCTTTGCAGAGAAGGCTTGAGTTGATTGATCATTAAAAAAGCCCTTGCATTGCTGCAAGGGCTTTTTGTTTGGCTCCTCGACCTGGGCTCGAACCAGGGACCTACGGATTAACAGAAAACAGTACTTTGAAATAACTCCGTATTTATTGGGTTTTAAGCCTATTTTGATTGATGTGTAACAAACTGTGTCATTGAAGAAATTTTGCTCTGGACGGTGTAGGGGTGTCCAGATTCTGGACGCTTACAGATCGCCAAGTCGTCAATGTATGCCGTCGCATTGGCATTTATCTCTTGACAATGTAAATTAGGTGTTTACAATTTTTGAAATGATCACATCTTTCAAGCACAAGGGTTTGGAGCTTTTCTTCACCAAAGGCAGCTTCAAAGGTATTCCTGCTCAGTACGGGTCACGTATTGAACGGATGCTGGACCGTTTGGATGCATCAAAGGAAGCTGAGGACATGGACTTGCCTGGTTATAAGTTTCATGCACTGAAAGGTGATCGAAAAGGTGAGTTCGCTGTTTCTGTCACTGGTAATTGGCGAATCACATATCAATTTATTGGCGAAGACGCCGTCAACGTGAACTTGGAGGACTATCACTGATGAGATCTCTACGAAACCCCAATCGCAAACCAACGCACCCCGGCGCAGTTCTGCGTGAAGACGTGCTGCCAGAATTGGCATGGACACAAGGTGAGTTAGCTGCTCGTCTCATGGTAAGTCGGCAAACTGTGTCTGACTTACTGCATGAGAAAAAATCAGTGACAGCAGAGATGGCCATTCGCATTGCAAGAGCAGTTGGCGGCACGCCTGAGAGTTGGCTTCGCATGCAGGTGGCTTTGGATCTATGGACAGCAGAACTCAAGTTCAAAAACAATCCAAGCATCGCACCTAAGGCGTTGGCAGCTTGAAATAAAAAAAGCCCATACAAGCCATTGATCTTAGAAAGCTTTCTAACAAGACCATAAAAAAAAGGGCCCCCCATTGCTGGAAGGCCCGTTTTTATTGGCTCCTCGACCTGGGCTCGAACCAGGGACCTACGGATTAACAGTCCGGCGCTCTACCGACTGAGCTATCGAGGAATGTATTCGGTATTTTGGATTAAGAAAATCGCAGAGAAGAGACGCTTATGGCGCTTTGCTGGTGCTTTTTTCAAAGTTGAAAGATTGTAGCAAAAAATATTTGGGCTCCGAAAAAACACAGCGGTGATGCTCTGCGCATCTTTGATGCGTTTGATTGAATAATGCGGCACATTGAACATTTATTCAGAGGACTCAGATGATGGCTTCAACACAGCATGTCGAGTTGATGGACGCGGTGCAGGTTTACTTCCAAGGAGAAAAAATTGAAGCGCTGGTGTTCATCCTGCCGATGGGGTTGCTCAGCGTTTTGTTCAGCGCCTGGTTGTTGACCGACCACCCCGGCAGTTTTGCGAAAGGTGTGGCCATCCCATTTTTGGTCCTGGGTCTGTTGATGACCACGGTGGGCAGTGTGGTGGGATTTCGAACACCCGCGCAAATGACAGGCGTGATGGAAGCCCTCAAGGCTGACGCACCTGCGGCTGTTCAAGCGGAGACCGAGCGCATGGTCAAGGTCAACAAGGCGTGGCCCATGTACTTGTCCATCTGGGCTTTGTTTGGCGTTGCAGGTTTGTTGTTGCGGTTCGTGGGAAGCTCAGATTTTTTGCAAGGGCTGGGTATCTCCTTGGTTTTCATGGCGGGGGTGGGTTTGCTCATTGATGGTTTTGCCGAGCGAAGAACCCACCCATACACGGACGCATTGAAGGTTCAGGTCCAAAGCCCGAATGCGCCGCAATGATCAGGTCATGGAACGTTGGTTGACGCGTTTGGACAAAGCCTCTGCGGATTCTTTGCGTTCGCTGTAACGGTCAACCAAATAAGGGGCGACATCGCGGGTGAGCAGGGTGAACTTCACCAGTTCTTCCATCACATCCACCACGCGGTCGAAGTACGGTGAGGGCTTCATGCGCCCATCTTCTTCAAACTCCATGAACGCTTTGGCCACCGAGCTTTGGTTGGGGATGGTCAACATGCGCATCCAGCGCCCCAGGATGCGCATTTGATTGACCGCATTGAACGATTGCGAACCACCGCTGACCTCCATCACCGCCAAGGTTTTGCCTTGCGTCGGGCGCACCGCCCCCACGGACAAAGGGATCCAGTCGATCTGACTTTTCATGATGCCGGTCATCGCGCCGTGTCGCTCTGGCGAACACCAGACCATGCCTTCAGACCAGGTTGCCGATTCACGCAGCTCTTGCACCTTGTGGTGGCTGTCAGGCGCCGCATCAGGCTGAGGCAAACCCAAGGGATCAAAGATGCGGACTTCGGCGCCCATGGCTTCCAGCAAACGGGCCGCCTCCAAGGTGAGCAATTTGCTGTAAGACCTCTCTCGCAAAGATCCATACAACATCAGGATGCGTGGCGCGTGGGTAGAAGGCTTGGGCGCTTGTAACAAGTCCTGCGAAGGTACTTGGAAGCAAGTCAGGTCGAGGGGTTCAGGCAGCATGTGTTTGTTCGTACCAGTGTTTGGATCGGTTGACAATGTAAACCACCAGCAGCATGGCCGGTACTTCAATCAGCACGCCCACCACCGTGGCCAATGCTGCACCCGAGTGAAAGCCAAACAAACTGATGGCGGTGGCCACGGCCAATTCAAAAAAATTGGACGCCCCGATGAGAGCAGAAGGGCAGGCGATGCTGTGTTTTTCACCGGCGGCGCGGTTCAGCCCATAAGCCAGCGCTGCATTGAAAAACACCTGAATGAGAATGGGCACGGCCAACAAGCCGATGACCATGGGTTGTTGGATCAGGGCCTCACCTTGGAAGGCAAACAACAACACCAGCGTGACCAGCAAGGCGGCCATTGACCAAGGTCCCATGCGCTGTATCCACTGTTCAAACACATCCGCACCTTGGGAGAGCAAGGCTTTTCTGAGCCACTGGGCCAACACCACCGGCACGATGATGTAGAGCACCACCGAGGTGAGCAGCGTGTCCCAAGGCACAGTGATGGCCGACAAGCCCAGCAAAAACGCCACCAAGGGGGCAAATGCAATCACCATGATGCTGTCGTTCAAGGCGACTTGCGACAGGGTGAACAAGGGGTCGCCACCGGTCAATCGGCTCCAGACAAACACCATGGCCGTGCAAGGCGCCGCTGCCAACAAAATCAAACCTGCCACATAGCTGTCAATTTGATCGGGTGGCAAGAGCGGCGCAAACCAATGGCGTATGAACAGCCAGGCCAACAAGGCCATGGAAAAAGGCTTGACCAGCCAATTGACAAACAAGGTCACCCCAATGCCTTTGACATGCTGTCGCACCTCGCCCAGAGCCCCAAAGTCGATCTTCAGCAACATGGGAATGATCATCACCCAAATGAGCAAACCCACGGGCAAATTCACCTTGGCCAACTCCATGGCGCCGATGGCTTGAAACACTGGTGGGAAAAACTGGCCCAGCACCACACCCACCAAGATGCACACCAACACCCAGACCGTGAGGTAGCGCTCAAAAATGCCCATGCCTTGGGTCAGTGGTTGCTCTGTGTCGTTTGCGCTCATGAGCGTGTCGCCATGTCACGCGCTGTTTGCTCCAGCGTCAACTTGCTCAGCGCTGAGGCAGGCAGGCTGACCAAGAGCTCCAGGCGTTTGCCAATTTGATGCAAGGTTTGGGTGAACGCCGCTCGTTTGGCGTCATCGTCACCTGCAGCCTCAGAAGGGTCGGCATAGCCCCAGTGTGCGGTAGCGGGTTGACCTGGCCAATAGGGGCAGACCTCGCCGGCCGCGTTGTCGCACACCGTGATGACCAAATCCATGTGGGGCGCATCGGCTTGTCCAAACACATCCCAGCTTTTGCTGTGCAACCCCTCGGTGGAGACACCTGCTTTGTGCAAGGCTTCCAAAGCCATGGGGTTGGGTTGCTGGTTGTCGCGGGGGCTGCTACCTGCTGAATAGGCTTTGAACCGACCGTGACCCAGGTGGTTGAGCATGGCCTCGGCCAAGATGCTGCGGGCCGAGTTGTGGGTGCATAAAAACAAGACGTTCAAGGGGTGGGTGTCAGCGTTCATGGGATTTGCTCCTGAAGACAAGAAGGGTTGTTGACGGCCAAGTCCATGCAGGCTTGGCCTTGGCAGCAGTTTTGGGTGAGGTAAGTCAGTAGGGCGGTCATCTGCTCGAATTGCGCTCGGTAAATCAAGTTGCGTCCGCTGCGTTCTTGAGAAATGAGGGCGGCGTGCATGAGTTCTTTCAAATGGAAAGACAGCGTGTTGGCAGGCATGTCCATTTGCTGGGCCAATTGCATCGGCGTCATGCCTTCCGGGCCTTGGACCACCAAGGCACGGAATATTTGGAGCCGATTGGCCTGTGCAAGAGCGCCCAGGGCTTTGATGACATCTTTTTCTTCCATATTTCCATGCTAATGGAAATATGTGACAAATTGATGTCTTGCTGGATGCTGGGTCAGTCCGAGGCCAGCTCAATGATGCCCACAATCGCGCTGCCTATTTCGGTGATTGACCGACTGTGCTTGGGGTCATCTATGTAGAACAGCAAATCATGTGAGTACCAGCCATAGCTCAGCGAGTGGGCCATGCGGGCCACCAAAATCACTTGGTCATGCTGAATCTGCACACTGCTCAATCGAATCGCCTGAGCCCATACCTGGACATAGCTTTCGTGGATCTTGCGCAGCGCCGCAGCCGAAGACACTTGCCGTTCCAGCATCAACAGGGCCGTCCATTCTTGGGGCTTGCCAAATCCTTCCCGCACCAGCGCTTGCAGCAAGGCTTTCACCATGATGCGGATATCTTGTCCTTCTTGCTCAGTTACCGTGTTTTGCAAATGGGCTGCCGTGTCCATGCAGCGTTTGTGGATCGTGGAGGCTGCCAGCGCACGCAAATTGGGCACATAGTCATAAAAAGTGCCCACACCAATCCCCGCCACGGCGGCCACCTCGCGGATGGTCATTTTTTCGTAACCACGCTCCACCAAAACCCGAACAAACGATTCTTGCAAAGCCGCCAAGGTGAACTGGGCGCGGCTTTGGATGGGCTTTTTCCTGAGAGATTGGGGCTTTTTCTCGGCAGAAGCGGGGTGCTTATTCAAAATCCGAACATGGGACATGGTTAATTGCCGTATTCTGCATATTGACAATTTTGCACCAATTTTGTGAATTATGCAGAAAATGACGCTTGTTCGGGTTTCACCAGAAAGCTCCCCAGAGCCGGCGCAGCGCATGCTGGCATTGTGCATTTGGATCGATGCGCACATTCACGAATCGATTGGCTGGTCTGAGCTGATGGCGCAATCCGGCATGGACCACCAAGAACTGCAAGCCGCGTTCACCAAGCACCATGCCACCACCCCAATGACCTGGATCCGCAAGCGGCGCGAAGAACTCAACAGCCAAGCACTGGCGGCCAGCCAACCCGTGGTGTTGCCCTCGATTCTGGTCAAGTAAGCGCGGTTCTCATCAGCGCCTGCAGCTGCGCCACGCTGGCCGGCACATCCTCAGCACCCGTGATGGCCCGCACCACGGCCACAGACCCCACGCCACTTTCCAATACCGCAGGCATGGCGGCCAAGTCGATGCCGCCAATCGCCACCAAGGGTGTGTGGCGCATCAGGCGTGCATATTGGTGCAAGCGCCCCAGGCCTTGCGGCGCGGTGGCCATGCGTTTCAAGGTGGTGGGAAAGACCGCTCCCAAGGCGATGTAGCTGGGCTCGTGCCGTGCTGCGTGCAGCATTTCGGCATAGCCGTGTGAACTCAGGCCCAGCCGCAACCCGGCCTGGCGGATCTGCTCCAAAGGCGCATCTTGCATGTCCTCTTGGCCCAAATGCACGCCGTAAGCACCGGCATCTATGGCGGCTTGCCAATGGTCGTTGATGAACAGCAAGCTCTGGCTGCCCTCAACCGCTTTCACCGCAGCCCGCACCTCGCGTTGCACCGCGGCAGCATCCTCCGACTTGAACCGCAGTTGCACCGTGGGCACTTCCAGCGCCACCATGCGGGCCACCCAGTCGGCGTCGGGCAATACCGCGTAAAGCCCCAAGGCATGCGGGCAGGGTGCAAAGGCCTTTGCGCCACGCGTGGTGGACAGACCAAAGTCATGCGGCTCGCTGGGCCAGGCGTGCACATCGAAGGTCCCTGTCCGCTGGGTTTGCGCTTCCCAGGCGCGGGCGATGCACTGGGCGTCATGCTCGACAAAGCCGAGCCAACGCGCTGCGCTCAGGCTGGCTTGGAAAGCAGGACTGCCTTCGGTGGCCAGCACATCGGCCCATGGTGGGGGCGTGCCAATTTGCAAACTCCGGTGGATGTCTGCCATGGTTTGGGCGAGAGAGGCGGTGGTCATGCTTGATGCCAAAAAGGGGTGCCGAGCACTGGGGTGCTGGCTTGGGCGGATTCTTGAGGCTGCATCGTCCCCGACAAAAAAGCGCTGCGACCGGCGTTCACCGCCTGGGCAAAGGCCAGCGCCATGCGCGCCGGGTCGGTGGCCAAGGCCACAGCCGTGTTGAGCAGCACCGCGTCATAGCCCCATTCCATCACTTGGCAGGCGTGCGAGGGCAGGCCCAAGCCCGCATCCACGATCATGGGCACCTCCAAGCGTTCGCGCAGCATTTGCATGGCATAGGGGTTGATCGGGCCTTTGCCCGTGCCAATGGGCGCGGCCCACGGCATGACGGCTTGGCAACCCACATCCACCAAGCGCTGGCACAGGACCAGGTCTTCGGTGCAATACGGCAGTACTTTGAAGCCGGCTTTGATCAAGCGCTCGGCGGCCTCGGGCAGTTTCAAGGTGTCGGGCTGCAGGCTGTAGTCGTCGCCAATCAGTTCCAACTTCAGCCAATCGGTTTCAAACACTTCGCGCGCCATTTCGGCGGTGGTGATGACCTCTTGGATGCTGTGGCAGCCCGCGGTATTGGGCAGCACCGGGATGTTCATGGCTTTGAGCAATTGCCAAAACTCGGGCGAGGCCTGCGCGTGGGCGGTTTGGCGACGCAGCGAGGCGGTCAGCATGGCAGGTTGAGACAAGGTCACCGCATCCGACAACACCTGGGGCGAGGGGTAGCGCGAGGTGCCCAGCAGCAAACGGCTGTTGAAGGATTGGCCGTACAAAACCAAAGGGTCGTGGGGAGTGGTCATGGGTTCAACCTCCGGTGATGGGGGAAATCAGCTCAACCTGGTCGTTGGCCGAGAGGCGGTGCTGGGCGTAAGCGGTGCGCGGCACAAACTGCATGTTGACCGCTGCGGCAAAAGGGGGCTTGACGCCTGCCGCCTCGATGGCGTCTTGCAAGGTGGCTGAAGAGGGCAGTTGGTGCCCCACTTGGTTGATGAGCACGGTGATCATGGTGGCAGCAATCCAAATTGACGCGCCAACGCGTCGTCGCCTTGCATCAGCGCCAAGGTGGCGTCGAGCATGGCCGGGGCGATCAGAAAACCATGGCGGTACAGGCCGTTGATCTGCAACACACCTGGGCGTGGCGCATGGATGGCCGGCAGGTTGTCGGGCAAGGTGGGACGGGCCTGGGTGTTGATTTCCAAAATCCGCGCTTCGGCAAAGCCGCTGTCCACGCTGTAGACCGCACTCAGCAGTTCCAAGGTCGAGCGCACGCTGGCTGGCGACAGGTCATCGGTTTCTATTTCAGTGGCGCCCACCACATAGACGCCGTTGTCTTTGGGCGCGATATAGAGTGGGTAGCGCGGGTGGATCAGGCGCACCGGGCGGCTGATGCGCACCTCGGGCGCTTGCAAACGCAGCACCTCGCCACGCACACCGCGCAAGCCCGACCACTGCGGCTTGGCACCCAGGCCTCGGCAGTCGAGCACCCAATCGGCGTCATGGATGTCGTCTGGCGAGGCAGGGTGCTGCCAGTGCAATTCGGCCGGGCTTTGCGCCAAGGCTTGCAGCAAGGCGGCCAGCAACTGGCGGTTGTCCAACTGGCCTTCTTGTGGCAGCCACAAACCTTGGTTGAATTTCTGCGCCAAGGCGGGTTCCAGAGCGGCCAGATCAGCCTGTTGCAGCACTTGCGGCGCAGCGAGTTCGGGCATCTGCACACGGGTGGCTTGCAGCTTGTCGGCAAAGCGTTTGGCATCGCTGGCGTCTTGGCGGTGCCAGACGATCACCGTGCCCTCGCGCTGGAAAAACACGGGGGCAGGCAGTGCCGCCAGCAGCTCAGGCCAGCGGCCCAGGCTGTATTGGCCCATGCGCACCACGGGCAGTTCGGTGATGGCCGATTCGGCCAGCGGTGCCAACATGGACGCGGCCACCCGGGCAGCAGCCCCTTGGGCGTCGGCTCCTTGGGCTTCCAACACCTGCACCCGGTGGCCTTGTTGGGTGAGCGCATGGGCGAGCAACCGGCCCATCAGCCCAGCCCCCAGCACCACGCAGTGCAACCGCTTCATGGATGGACCCCGACATAATCGCGGGCATGAACACACTCACATTCACCGGTCAGTACGCCCGCGTCTTGAGCATTGCCGGCTCGGACAGCGGTGGCGGGGCGGGCATCCAGGCCGACCTGAAAACTTTCTCTGCGCTGGGCTGCTACGGCATGACCGCGCTCACCGCACTCACCGCGCAAAACACCCAGGGTGTGCAAGCCATTCAGGGCATACCCGCAACGTTTTTGAAGGCGCAGCTGCAATCGGTGCTGGACGACATCGGCGTGGACGCGGTGAAGATTGGCATGCTGCACACCCCCGACATGGTCGAGGTGGTGGCCTGGGCCATCGACCATTACCAGCTGACGCAAGTGGTGCTGGACCCCGTGATGGTGGCCACCAGCGGTGACCGCTTGATCGCCGAGGAAACCGTGGCTGTTTTGGTGCGCGAGCTGTTTCCCCGGGTGCAACTGGTCACGCCCAATTTGGACGAGGCTGCTTTGCTGCTGGGGCGGCCTTTGCGCGAAGTGAATCAGCTGGACACCGCTGCCGCCGACTTGCTCGCCATGGGCGCGACCGCCGTGCTGCTCAAGGGCGGCCATGTGCAGGGCAACGAGGTGGTGGACATCTTGACGGTTGCAGGCCAGGGACCTGAGGTGTTCAGTTCGGCGCGGATTCACAGCCACAACGTGCATGGCACCGGCTGCAGCCTGTCCTCGGCCATTGCGGCGCATCTGGCGCTGGGCCACAACTTGTCGTCCGCGGTGAGCCATGCCCGTCAGTTCATCTTGCAGGCCATTGCCACGGGTGCGCAGGTTCGCACCGGGCAGGGACACGGGCCGCTGAACCATGGCTTTGGTCCTCAGGTCATGCATGTGAAACCGCTGCCGTAGCGGGTCTGCTTAGCCATGCCAGGGTGAAGGTGACTGCCAAGGTCGGCAAGGCCGCACCCCATTGCGGTGCCCACTGGGCACAGGCGTGAAACACCGCCACGCCCAAGACCCAAATGCCTGCTGCGCCCCAATGGACTGACGTCTGCGCCGGTGCGCTTGACCCCCCGCCCAGCCTGCCCAAAATGACACCGTACAGGGGCACAAACACCGAACTCAGCATCAGCAAAAACGGCTCCAAATCATGCATGGGCAGCACCATCGCCAAACCTGTGCAGATGACCGCTATGCCCAATCCCCAAGCTTTCAAACTGACTTTGGACCAGATGCTGTGGCTGTTGACCGAGGCTGAATACACATCGCCATAAGCGTTGTCGAGTTCGTCCAGCAAGATCAGGCCCAATGCCAGCAAGCCGCCTTGCGCCAGCAGCAAGGTGTTGACCAAGTTGGCGTCGGGTGCAGACACGCTCACCACCATCACGCCCAGGGCATAACACCAGATATTGGCCAGGGCATAACCCAACCAGGTGCCCCCCATGGCAGTGCGGCTGTTCTTGCCGTGGCGGGCATAGTCGGCGATCAGGGGCAGCCAAGACACCGGCATGGCGATCACCAGGTCCATGGCTGACAAAAAGCCCATGGCACCGGTACCGGGCCGGTTCCAAAACGCCTGTATGTCCTGCGCTTGCAGCAGTCCGAGGAACTGCCAAGTCAGCCAAACCAAGGACAACACCACCAAGGGCAGGCCATAGCGGCTGACAAAGCTGCGCACCAAACCCAGCATGGAGCTGGCCATGAGCAAGGTGAGCACGCCCCCCCAAAACAGGGTGGCGGCATAGGGTGCGCCGACCCAACTGCTGTTGGTCATGGCGAGCGTCCCATCGCGCATCACCACCAATTCGAACGTGGTCCAGCCCACCAACTGCACGATGTTGAGCAGCACCGGCAGTCGCGCAAATGCGCTGCCATAGACCTGGTGCATCAACCCGGCGCTGGACAAGCCGGTGTCGCAAGCGATTTTGGCGACGCAGGCCAACAGCCCCGCGCCCAGCACCGAGCCCAGCACGATGGCCAGCAAAGCCTCTTGCGTACCGACCGCAGGCACCAGGTAAGCGCCGATTTGCATGACCAGCAGGCCAACGCCCAAGGAGAACCACAGGGACGCGTGGCTGTACCAGCCGAAAACCCGCTGGTCAGCGCTGACGGGCTCTAGCGAGGAATTGTGTGAAGAGTGGTTTGCCATGTGTCTTTGTTTCAAAAAGAATGGCAGTTCGGCGAGGCCTGCTGAACAGATCAGCGGTGTTGGGCCATGCTTCCCTGCGCGAGGATTACCTCAATCAGGTTCAAAGGGACTTTCTCAGCCTTGGTTTGACAACCTCAGCACCCCCAGCGGATGTCACCGTTAACAGTGACCAGGTCATTGTAGGGGACCAAGGGACTGCAAGCCTCAGAGCCCCAAAGCAGTTTGTCTGCGCAAAACATGATCGGCTAGCGGCTGCCCCACAGCGCCGCACCCACCACCAGCACCGCCGCGATGGCCACGTGCCAATCCAGTGGCTGACCTGTCGTCAGCAGCAAGATCACCGTGGACAAGATGGGCGTGGCAAAGGCCAACAAGCCGATGCGCCTGGTGTCGCCCAGCTTGATGGCCGCGTCCCACAAATAGAATGCCCCGCCCAAGGGGCCAAGGCCCAACAGCGCAATCAGCAGCCAGTCCTTGCTGCTCAGGACCACGGCAGGCTCCAGCCAGGCGTGACAGGCCAAGGACAAGAGACCCGAGGCCAGCGCAAAACCGCCCACGGCGGCCGTGGGGAAATGTGGCAGTCGCCGCGTCATGAGGGAGTAACTGGCCCACACGACAGCCGAAGCCAGGGCCAGAAGGTAGCCGCTGTGGAACACCGCCCCCTCGGTGCTGGCATTGCGTTGTCCCAAGATGGCGGTGGCCGCACCCGCAAAGCCCACCAGTGCCGCCAGCACATGGCGTGCTTGCCAGCGCATGTCTTTCAAGAACAAGGGTGCCATCACCACCATGCCCAAGGGCCAGAGGTAATTCACCAAATTCGCTTCCACCGCTGGCGCATGGCGCAGCGCCATGAACAGCAGAAAGTGAAACCCAAACAAACCGTAAATGCCCACCAGCAGGGTTTTCAGCGGCACCCGCCAGAGGGACAAGCGACGCCGTGAGATCGGCAGGGCGATCAGGCTACCGAGGAGCAGACCCCAACCCGTCAATAAAAACGGGGGCACATGGGCAAGTTGCACGCCCAAGGTGGCCAAACTGCCCCACAGCGCGATCGCGGCCAAGGCCAACAGATCGGCCTTCACAGCGGCTTTCATACGCCCAAGAGTTTGTGCAGGCGAGGCGAGGCGGTGGTGTATTCCAGCGGGATTTTCTGGCCGGGGCTCAGATAGGCCGCAGCGCCAAAGGCGGCCAGAGTGGCTTCATGGAAACCGCTGACGATGAGTTTGCGTTTGCCTGGGTAGGTGTTGATGTCACCCACCGCAAAAATGCCCGGCGCACTGGTGGCAAAGCTTTCGGTGTTCACGCTCAGCTGTTTTTTCGCCATGTCCAGACCCCAATCGGCCACGGGTCCCAGTTGAGGTGACAAGCCCAACAGCACCCACAACTGGTCGCAGGGCAAGTGCATATCGCCCTCCAGCGTGGCCAGTTGCAGGCCAGTCAACCGTTCTGCCTGGGTTTGCAGGCCTTGTACCTGGCCCACTTGCAAGCGCACATGGCCGCTGGCGCAGGCTTGCTGAAAAGCAGCTTGCAGGTGTTCTGAGGCGTCCAAGCTGGCGCGGCGGTGCACCAAGGTGACGCTGGCCGGCTGGTGAGGCAGGCTGTCAAGCACCGCTTGCAAAGCGAGGTCGTCGCTGCCGACAACCACCAGGTGCTGGCCTTGCAGCTTGACATGATCGGGGGCGGCATGAAACACCTGTTGACCCTCAAAGGCCTGCCATTCGGGCAGTGCCAGTTGGCGCGGCACAAAAGCGCCCACCCCTGCGGCGATGAACACGGTGCGGCTGAGAAACTGCTGCCCTTTGGACGTGCCAACCAGCCAGCGTCCATCGGCCTCTTGGCGCAACGTCGATACCAACTGGTTCAAATGAAACTGGGGATTGAAAGGCGAAGCTTGCTGCTGCAGTCGGTCAATCAACTCACGGCCGCTGCAACGCGGCAGACCGGGTATGTCGTAAATCGGTTTGTCGGGGTACAGCGCCATGCACTGGCCACCGACCTCGGGCAAGGCGTCGACCACGTGTGTTTGCAGGCCTTGCAGGCCCAACTCGAACACCTGGAACAGACCCACCGGACCCGCCCCAATGACCAGGGCGTCGATGGAGAGAGGTGCTGAAGGGACGGTCATGGGCGGAATGGCACAGCCCAAGAGGCTTCAGCGCTGGAGTTCAGACAGTTTGCCGGTTTTGTCTTTCCAGTCATCGGCATCGGCCATGGGGGCTTTGCGCTTGGTGATGCTGGGCCAGCCGATGCGCGACAACTCGGCGTTCAAAGCGGTCATGTGCTGTTGGTCAGCAGGCACGTCTTCTTCGGCGTAGATGGCGTTGACCGGGCACTCGGGGATGCAAACCGCGCAGTCGATGCATTCATCAGGGTCGATGGTCAGGAAATTCGGGCCTTCGCGGAAGCAGTCGACGGGACAGACGTCCACGCAGTCGGTGTATTTGCAGCGGATACAGGCTTCGGTGACAACGTGGGTCATGGTGTTAACTTTTCAACGAGAGGTTCAACAAAGATGGGGCATTTTAGGGGCAGGCTGGGGTCATGCTTGGACCAGCGCCGCCGCCGAGGTTTTGTGGCTGGCGGTGTCGACCAACACCAAGGAGCCCAGGATGCGCGAACGCTCAAACGGCTGGCTCACCAGGGGCTGTTGAAACGCCAGTTGCACATGGCCGATGGCGTTGGGCGGCAGTTCGGTGGCGTCTATTTCTGCCAAGGTGTTGATGTCCAGGCGGTGCAGAATGCGGCTCACCTTGGCTTTCACCCAGCGATGACCGTGCAGCGCCCAGTACACGCGGCCGGCCACCAGGGGCTCATCGTCCAGCCAAGCCAGTGTGACATTCAAGTTGGTTTCGGCTTTCACAGGGCTGCCTTGGGCCAGCAACCAGTCGCCACGCGACAGGTCGACCTCATGGTCCAGCACCACACCCGCGCTGTGACCGGCAGCCACATCGCCTGCTTGGCGCACGGCGGACAAGACTTCTTTGATGACCGCGGTTTGGCCGCTGGGGAACACTTTCACGCTGTCGCCCACACGCGCCACGCCTGTGCCCACACGGCCCCAATAGACACGGCGGCCTTTGGAGGTGTCGGCACTGTCATGGAATTTTTCCACCCACTGCACCGCGAAAGCCAATGCGCCTTCGTCGTCGGCGGGGGTGACCGGCAGGCGTTCGAGCAGTTCCAGCAAGCTGGGGCCGCTGTAATTGCACCAATCGGGATGCGCGCTCACCACGTTCCAGCCTTTCAGGGCGGAGATGGGCACGATGGCGTTCACGTCCATGCCAGCCTCGTCGGCAAATTGCTGCAACGATTGGGCGATGTTGACAAAGGCGGTGCTGGCATCAGTGACCGCATCGAGCTTGTTGATGGCGAAGATGACCGAGGGCACGCGCAAGAGTTTGAGCAACAGGCTGTGCCTGCGTGTTTGCGGCAGCAGGGCCAAACCGGGTTGGGCCCAGTCCACTTTGGTGGCGTCCACCAGCACCACGGCCGCATCCGCGCTGGAGGCAGCGGTCACCATGTTGCGGGTGTACTGCTCGTGACCTGGCGCGTCGCCAATGATGAACTTGCGGGTTTCGGTGCTGAAGTAGCGGTAGGCCACGTCGATGGTGATGCCTTGCTCGCGCTCGGCAGACAAACCGTCGGTCAGCAATGCCAAATCGGTTTCACCATGGCGCTGCACACCTGCCAGGTGGTCTTGCAGCACCGACTTGGAATCGACCAGCAAACGACCGATCAGGGTCGACTTGCCGTCATCCACGGAGCCGCAGGTGATGAATTTGAGGGCGGGGCGGGTGGCGAGTTGGGCGGTCATCAGAAATAGCCTTCTTTTTTGCGTTTTTCCATGGAGGCCTCGGAGGTTTGGTCGTCCATGCGGGTGGCGCCACGTTCACTCACGTCGGCAGCCAGGGTCTCGATCACGATGTCTTCGGGCGTAGCGGCATTGCTCTCCACCGGGCAGGTGCAGGTGATGTCGCCGACAGTGCGAAAGCGCACTTGGCGCTGCTGCACCACTTCGCCGTCTTTGGGCGGGGTCATGTGGGTCACCGGCACCAGCAAGCCACGGCGCTCGATCACGTCGCGTGTGTGGGAGTAGTAAAGCGAGGGGAGCGCGATGTTTTCGCGGGCGATGTACTGCCACACGTCCAATTCGGTCCAGTTGGAGATGGGGAACACCCGGAAATGCTCGCCAGGCTGCAGGCGGGTGTTGAACAGGTTCCACAGCTCAGGGCGTTGCGATTTGGGCTGCCATTGGCCAAAGCTGTCGCGGTGGCTGAAGATGCGTTCTTTGGCGCGGGCTTTTTCCTCGTCGCGGCGGGCACCACCGATGAGGGCGTCAAAGCGAAACTCTTCAATCGCTTCGAGCAAGGTGACCGACTGGTGCACATTGCGGCTCTCGCCGGGATGGGCCAAACGCACCGTGCCTTTTTTCATCGAATCTTCGACGCTGCGCACGATCAGCTCGGCACCCAGTTCTTTGGCGCGCAAGTCACGGAAATCAGTCACTTCGGGGAAGTTGTGCCCGGTGTCAATCATCAGCAGTGGGTAGGGAATGCGGCCCACGCCAAAAGCTTTCTCAGCGCACTTGAGCATGACCAAAGAGTCTTTGCCACCCGAAAAAAGCAGGGTGGGGCGCTCAAATGCAGCGGCCACTTCGCGCAGGATGAAGATGGTTTCCTCTTCCAACGCATCTAAGTGGGCGTTGCTGAGGGTATGAATTTCGTTGTTGTTTCTGGCGTTCATTTCAGGTCCTTGGTACTGCCATTGTTCGTCATTGCGAGCGCAGCGAAGCAATCTTGCTGCGAGGATTGCTTCGTCGCTTTGCTCCTCGCAATGACGGGCTTATTTGACATGCAAGCCACACTCTTTCGCGTTCTCGTCTTCCCACCACCAGCGACCGGCGCGGAAATCCTCACCCAAGCTGATGGCACGGGTGCAAGGCGCACAGCCAATGCTGGGGAAAAACTGGTCGTGCAGCGGGTTGTAGTCCACGTTGTGGGAGGCGATGTAGTGCCACACGTCGCCCCAAGTCCAGTCGACCAGCGGGTTGAGCTTGGTGATGGCCACGCCATTGGTCACGTCAGCTTCTTGGGCAGACACCTCGGCACGGGCTTGCGACTGCTCGCGGCGCAAACCCGTGACCCAGGCTTTTTGTCCCTGCAAAGCGCGACCCAAGGGTTCGAGCTTGCGAATGCCACAGCAGGCTTTGCGGTTGGCCATGGTCTCGAAAATAGCTTGTTGGCCTGGGTTTTTCACAAAGGCGATGACCGTCTCGTGCTGCGGTTTGTAAACCTGAATCGGGGCGTGCGAATGTGCTTGCAAACGCTCGAGCAGTGCCAAGGTCTCGCTGTGCAAAGCACCGGTTTCCAGCACAAACACGGGGATGTCCAGCTCCAAGCTGTTGATGATGTGGGTGATGACCACGTCTTCAGCGCCCAGGCTGGAAGCTTGTTTCAAGGGCTGCAATTCGGTGGCAGCAGCCTTCAACTGTGCTTGCGTGGCGGCCAGTTTGTCGGCGAAGTTGGCGCTGGGTTTGGCGTGCAGCGTGGTCGCTTTGGTGTGGGGTTTCATCGTGCAAACAAAGGTTGGGGTTGGGTCACATCGCCTTGGTAAAAACCGCTGAAATGCGCCAGCAATTCTCGCCCTTTGGCCAGGTTTTGGTCGGCACGCAGCACGGCGCTGGAAAAACCGCAGCGCTGCATCTGACTGAGTTGGTCCACCAGCACGTCGCCGGTGGCGCGGATGTCGCCCTTGAAACCACAGCGGCGACGCAGCATCAGCGCTTGGCTGAAGGCGCGGCCATCACTGAAAGCGGGGAATTGCAGTTCAATGGTTTGCACGCTGTCCAAGGATGCGGCCATGGGGTCGGCGTCGTTGGGCAGTTGCAAATCAGCTGCCTTCAGGGTGTCTGTGGAGGTGTGTAATTGCATGACAGTCTTTCAGGCAGCAGGGCTCAAGGCTTCGTCGTCAGACGGGTGGCGTGCGGCATTGGCGGCAGTTTTGAACGGCTCAAAGCCCACGCGTTGCAATGCGTCGATAAAGGTTTCACCTTGTTGGCGCTGCTCTGTGTACACCTGCAACACGGCATCAATCACGTCCACCACCTCGGCGGACGAGAACGAGGGGCCCACCACCTTGCCGGGTTGGGGCGTCCCGCTCAGGGCAGAACCATCCGAGCCGCCCAAGGTCACTTGGTACCACTCCTTGCCATCCTTGTCCACGCCCAAGATGCCAATATGGCCGCTGTGGTGATGCCCACAAGAGTTGATGCAACCGCTGATGTGCAGGTCAATTTCACCCAAGTCGAACAGTTCGTCCAGGTCTTGGTAGCGCTCGGTGATGGCCGCAGCGATGGGCAGTGACCGTGCATTGGCCAAGTCGCAGTAATCGCCGCCTGGGCAAGCAATCATGTCGGTCAACATGCGGATATTGGGCTTGGCCAAGCCCAGCGCTTTGGCTTCTTGGTAGAGCGCAGGCAATTGATCAGCCGACACCCAAGGCAGCACCAAATTTTGATCATGGCTGACACGGGTTTCACCAGCGGAGTAGGTATCGGCCAACGCAGCCGCGGCGTCCAGTTGATCGGCGGTGGCGTCCCCAGGTGCTTGGCCCAAACGCTTGTATGACAAGGTGACCACACGCAAATGCGGATCGCGATGCGGTGCTACGTTTTGCTGCAACCAACGGGCGAAGTTGTTGTCTTCATCGGCTGTTTTGGCAAGCAATGCATGAACTGCTTCAGCTGATGGGTGAGATCTACCCAGCAAGGCAGGCGGCACAAAACTGGCACTCACGCGGTCCAACTCGGCTTGCGTGATGGTGTGGGGTGCGCCATCTTGCTCAAGAATGCGTTGGTACTCGGCTTCCACTTGATCGACAAAGGCTTGACCCTCGGCTTTGACCAAAATTTTGATACGCGCTTTGTATTTGTTGTCGCGGCGGCCAAAGCGGTTGTAGGCACGGACCACGGCTTCCAAATAGTTGAGGATTTGGTCCCAAGGTAAAAACGCACGAATCACACTGCCAATGATGGGGGTGCGACCCATGCCACCGCCCACCATCACGCGAAAGCCTACTTCGCCTTGAGCGTTACGCAGCACATGCAAGCCCACATCGTGCCAAGCGGTGGCGGCGCGGTCTTCGGTGGCGCCAGTGATGGCGATTTTGAATTTGCGCGGCAGAAACGCGAACTCGGGGTGCAAGGTGCTCCACTGGCGCATGATTTCTGCATAGGGGCGGGGGTCGACGATTTCATCTACCGCCACACCGGCGCGTTCATCCGAGGTGATGTTGCGGATGCAGTTGCCGCTGGTTTGAATGCCGTGCATGTCCACGCTGGCCAAGAGGTCCATCACGTCCGCGCTTTTCTCCAGCGGGATCCAGTTGTATTGCAGGTTTTGGCGGGTGGTGAAGTGGGCATAGCCGTAACTCAAAGGGGGAGCTGCAATGCCACCGATGGCGTGTTGCTTGGCCTGGGCTTCTTGAAACAACGCGTCGCTGGGGCGGTCGTATTCACGGGCTATGCGAGCCAACACCCGCAGTTGGGCGCTGCTCAGTTCACCATAAGGCACAGCCACCCGCAGCATGGGGGCGTAGCGCTGCACATACCAGCCGTTTTGCAGGCGCAAGGGCTTGAACTCATCTTCACTGAGTTGGCCGTTCAAACGGCGCGTGAGTTGATCGCGAAATTGGGCAGCGCGTTCTTTGATGAAACGGCGGTCGAAGTCGGTGTATTGGTACATAAGCTACTTAAATGAAAACCAGTTTGCTGCCGGCCCAAGCCAACAACACAGAAAGGGCAGAGCGAATGAAGCGTTCAGGTACACGGGAAACAAAATGCGAACCCAACCAAATGCCAGGCAGCGAACCGCAGAGCAACAAAGCCAGCAGTTGCCAATCGACGGTGCCCAACGAGGCATGGCCCAAGCCCGCCACCAGGGTAAGGGGCACAGCGTATGCAATGTCAGCCGCCACGATGCGGTAAAGCGGCAGTTGGGGGTAGAGCAACATCAAGACAGTCACGCCAATCGCACCTGCGCCCACCGAGGTCAGGGTGACCAACACACCGATCACAGCCCCAAAAAAGACCGGTAAAAGGGGGTGCTTGGTTTGATCATCTGCGAGTTCCAGCTTGGTTTGCTCGCTGACTTCAACACGGCGAGGACCGCGAATGGCTTTGTACAAAGTGGCTGCGGCGGTGAGCATCAAGGCAATGCCCAAGGTGAAGGTGATGGCTTTTTGCACCACGGGGTTGGAGGTGCCCAATTCGTGCAAGGCCCACAGCGTGAGCAAAGCGGCAGGCACGCTGCCCAAACTCAAGCTGAACACCACCCGCCAAGGAATGACGCGCTGACGTGCAAAGTTCAACA
>JACCDI010466345.1_pt1 | contig 19063 bp, 22 predicted proteins | sample 7442791 | NCBI WGS metagenome assembly JACCDI01 (sample SAMN15323434, study PRJNA562643) | freshwater metagenome | isolation source: river surface water | place: USA:Blue River Watershed | collected 2017-08-15
ACAGACTGTTAATGTCTAATGAACCAACCCAGTCTTGAATGCCTTCTTTTGGATAAGCAACATAAGCACCTGCTGCACCTTCGTTACTTTCTCTTTCCGCCATCTTTGGCCGATTAGGAACAACAAACCCTCTGCGATGTGCTTCGTTAATAATAGCCTGTTCTGTCACAGCCACAGCACCCATTGTTGTTTGCAACAATACTGTGTTTTCATGTGCCAGTGTATTGGCTAAGTCCAGGAACTTTAGTTTTTTATCAAGTCTGTCCAAGAGCGCACAGTCTTGTCTGTTGTACTCCACAAATGTTTTGAAGTCATTATTGTATAGTTGGTCCAGCGTTCCTTCGTATTGCGTTTTTCTTTCACCAAGTTCGTATTCCGCGATGGCATCCAATCGATAGGAGTGTCTTTCTTCATATGTGTACTTTCTATAAAGTTCAAGATAGTCTACGTGAACACGACCAATCATGTCGTAAGTTGTTGCAGTACGACCAAATTTTTCATATTCACGTTTACGCGGCAACTGGTCAAACAAACAAAAACGTCTAGTATCTTCTTTGCTTAATACTTTGGTAACACGATTAACAGTATAAGGAATATCAAAACCTTCACTGTTCCAACCAGATAACACATCTGCTTCTGCAACGAGATCCAAGAACATGTCTAACATCTCTGCTTCATTATCAAACAAATATGTGTTAGGAAACTCTTTGACTGCTTCTTTAGCCTGCTCCATAGTCATAGTCTTTGGAGGAATAGCCAAACAAACCATAGTCTCTAGCCATTGTAGGTAGACTGCAATCGCAGTAATAGGCATAAATGCATCGTCTGGACTAGCATAGCCACGCTCTGGATCGAAGTCTACCTCAATATCAAAAAATGCAGCATTTAGTTTTGGTGCATCTTGATTGAGATAGTTTTCACTTAAACAAACAAAGATTGGATTAATATCTGCTTCATAAAGTGTCTTGCCACTGTTAATGGCCATTTCCTTACGAAGTTCTTTGGTATTTTTACAAACAATGCGAGTTACTGCTTCGCTGTAAATTGATAAATGTTTGCCCTTTGGGTCTTTAACATATAATGTGTGGCGTACAGGAATATCTCTAAATTCCCTTTCACCTTTCTTGTTACGTTCGACAACACGAATAATATCATTATCGCGGTCAAACCAAGCGTCTACATAAGACATAAATTTTTTCTCCCTTGCGATTTGTGGCTCGCAAACACCTAAATGGCAGATTATGGCCTGCCTTGCCCTTATATTATAACAAGTTTAGATACGTTTTGTAATATCCAAAATTGCTTCAATTTCTTCCCAGTCTTCGTTATACTGGCTCCAATCGCCTTTGTGAGCAATTTTAATTGCTTTATTAATAACACTAGGTTTTACTTGTAATTCTTCAGCAACTGCTTTAACAGTTTCTTTTAAGCCTTCTTGTAAATCTTCAATTTCACGTAATACTGTGGAACCTTCGCTAATTAAACGTTCCAATTTAGCCTTTTCTTCTGCACCGTATGAACGACCGCCCATATAAATCTCCTAATAATATGCCTATTGTACTATACTTATGTTTGTAAATCAAGAGTGAAATTAAAAAACGGCAAAATAAATTTGCCGTTTTGTTTATGCTGAAAAGTCTATGCCAAATGTCTTTTTAGCATCATAACCTTTACTGTCTAGATATTGTTTAACAGCCGCTCTTTTTTCAGGAGTGGCATTGTCATATGCTTTTCTAACTTCACCTCTTGCTAATGATGGATATTGAAATGCCATGTCAATATCTGATCTTTCTTTAGCAGTTAATTGTACGGTGTTTTTAGGCACCGTACTAGTATTATCAGATGTTGTTACTTTTTTTTTGAGTCTTGATAAGGAACAGCGTGTTGGGGCAGATTACCGTTATCAACTGAACGCTGAATTAGATCTCTAGTGTTAGCTTTCGTAGGATCTACGTAACCACCAGTTTCTGCACTACCAGAAGCGGGTTGAGCTGATACGCCGCCGCCTGCTTTAAAACCTTCTGGTGCCTTGCCTCCGACTGCTACAGCTGATTGGATAGTTTGAGCAGTTTCTGGATCAGTAGGCCATCCGCCAACTAAACGTTTTAGAAGATTATTAAGTTCGTCTAAATTGCGTTTACGTTCCTCTTCTCTCTTTTTATCTTCTTCGCTTGGTCCTGGTGGTGTTGGACCTGGTTGTGGTCTTGGAGGATTTGGACCTGGACCCGGTGTTGGGTCGTTATTGTCATTCCTATCATTCTTGTTGTACATGTAAATGCCAAGAGCTGTTAGGGCAGCTAGTAATGCTAACCACTTGTTATTTTTCACTAGTCTTGCGAAACGTCCGCCTAAGTGCCCAAGTTTATAAGCCCAATTCTTAGCTACATCATCGGCAGCACCAGCCGCGGCTCTTGCTGCATCATCAACAGTACCTGCAGCTGCTCTTGCTGCATCATCAGTTGTACCTGCAGCTGCTCTTGCTGCATCATCAGCATTAGCTCTTATACTACCGCGCACCATGTTGTCAACTTCTCCTGCGGCTCTTTGACTAGCAACAGCTGCTGGATTTGTAGAACTACCAGGTCTGACACCACCTGGACTTAATTGACCTTGAGCTTTACCGCTTTTGTATCCGATATCTTGTGCGGATCTAATAAGTTCTTTACCGTTCTTATCTTTACCTATCCAGAAACCATCTACACGTTGACGCCAGTTAATACCATTTTTCCTAAATACAGAACCAGTAAATTCATCTGCTGCTCTAGTTGATGCTCTGGTTGTAGATCCAACCGTTGCTCTAGCTACATCATCTGCACCTGATCGTCCAGCGCCTGTAAAGATACTTCTAAGGGTTGTATCAAGTGGCCCTTCATTTAATCCTGACAACTTTAATATTCTGCCTAGTTCTGAATTTTCAGCTAGAGTAGCTGGTGCTTGTGCAGAGCTTTCAGGGCCAACTACTATGTCGGCTAATGCTAACAACTGATCTGGTGTAATTGTGTTGCCTTTAACACCTACTTGTGCTAATGCTGATTGTACTTGTTGTGGATTAACTGCATCGGCACGGGCTACTGTATTGGCGCTGTTTGCTGTATTAGCACTGGCTACTGCTGTTTGCTGTCCAGGTGCATCTGCTGGAACTACTGCTTGATCTGCTGTTTGATTAACAGGAGAGTCGGCTGGTGCAGTTTGTGTTCCTCCTGCTAGTCTTGAATCCGTTGGGTTAGAATCTGTCGAGTTACTTGCAGCTGCTTGGTTTGACGTACCAGATTGAGTTGCACTTGATGTAGCAGTACCAAACCCGTATTTTTTAGCAATCTCAGGATACTTTTTCAAAGCCTGATTAGTCTTGCTGTTTGGTCCGCCAAGAATGCCGTCTACACCGTCTTTATTTGCACCGTAAGTGCCTAAGTCTGCTCCCGCTGCTTTTAGTTCTCTTTGCATCTGTGCAACAGCCAAGTTTGGCTGCGGTCTAACTGGTCTTGGTCCAGGTCTTGGTCCAGGTCTTGGTCCTGAAGTTGGTTCACCAATGGTCAATGCAGCAGTTACTGGTGCAACAACACTTGTTGTGGTTCCTGCTAATGTCTGAGCAACCTTTCCACCACCTAGTTTAGTAGCACCTTTAACACCTAGGTTATATAATCCTGATCCAGTAACCAATGCTCCGGCAACATCGCCAGGAGTCATGTTACCAAACATGTTGTCTTTGTCCATCTCATAACCAGTTACTGCTCTAACTGCATTACGTAGGTTACCTGCGTTGTCATTTCTGTTGTACGCATCAGTAGCTGCTCTATGTTTTAATAGTTCTGCATCATATGTAGTATTTGGATCGAATGCACTGCTAGCCAACGATGCAGCTTTATCAGTAAATCCAAAAGTAGCCATATTAGCAAAGTCTTTAAGGTTTTGACCAATGTGATCGCCTGCGTCTAATCTAGCATAGCCTTTCTTAAGCAAATTAATATTATGTTGTGTTTGTTCTGGACTTAGGTAACCTTTCCAGTCAGGTTTATAAAGTTGAGCTTTAGCTTTTTGGCCTGCTGGTGTTAGTGTTAATTCAGATAGTACTTGACGATCCGCATAGTCTACAGATTCATTAGCAGGTGTTGTTGAACTGCCTGTTCTTTGACCATTTGCCGCTGCAGCAGGTTTAGGTGCACCTAATTTTTTAATTGCTTCGATTAATGCGTTAATTTTAGCAATTAGTTCATTACGCATTCTGATATAATTCTCGTAGTTTCCTTTATACTCTTGAGCATCGCCATCAGCTTGTTTAAGTAATGGTTCAATATCAGTTCTTGTCTTCTTAATTAGCTGATGCTCTTCTGGAGTAATTGCTTCTAATAGGTTTGTATTGATTCCAAATTCTCTTAATAAAGATTCCGCAAGACCTTCGCTAACAGGTGCTTCGACAGCTTTCTTAATCAGCTCGTCTGCTTTATCAATTTGCAAATATAATTTTTCAGCAGTTTGACTAGTTGGTTTGGCAACCTTTTCGTCTTGACCCATTAGCCCTAACACCGCAGTAGTTTTAGCTGCATCTGGAATTAGTCCTTTTGATGCTAGTCTTTTAACTTCTGATTCGTAGCCACCGAAAAACGCAAACTTGCCGTCGTCGTTAACAAACTTACCTGTAATAGGATCGAACAAACCTGAATAACCATACTGTCTTGCAAACTCACCAATCTTAGCAGCACGTTCGTCTGCATTGGTAATGCCCCTAACAGCGGCAGTATAGTCAGCTAATCGTAAACCTACTTTTTCTAACAGGTCTTCTGCTTCGTCTAGTAATTTTTGTTGTTCAATGTCATCTAGTTTATCAAGTAGGTCTCTGATATTCATTTTATTTTCCTGATTCAAATTTTAAGTTTGGATTTGTTGGATGCTGTCCTGGTAAACCAATGTAGTCTAAGCCACGACCAAACATGTTTGATTTTTCTAAATATTCTGGACTTAGCCCGTCCTTGCCAATAATACGTGCAATGGTTGTTGGATCTGTTGATCTTTCCCATTCAGCAGGAGGCAGAATTTTCTTATTCTGTGGAACCATTCCTTGTTGCACGGCTTTGATGCGGTACTCTAATTGTTTCTTTTCCCAAGGCTGTGTAGCCTGTTGCATCATAGCAGTTAATTGGCTAATATAACTTTGTGCTAAGTTATTAGCATCTTCAAATGTTTTATTTCGTTCTAAAACTTTCTTAGAAATTTGCTGTGCATACTGTGATAGTAATGCTTTACGTTCAGCAGTTTTTTCAAATGCAGATTCTTCTGCTTCTTTAAAATACTTTCTTAACAAAGAATTTGACGTATCCTTTTGATAGTGTTGCATGACCATTTGCACAGGCAAAGACACTTTATGAGGATTAGCACCTTCGTTTAAGACTTTGTTATTATCTATTTCTTCTTTTATAATTTTAACATCGTTCTTGTCTACAATAGACAAGAACTTTGTTATGTCGTTTTTAAGACTCATATTATAGTCCTGCTAATGCTTTGATGCGGTTAAACTCAACAGATTCTGCTGCTGGTTGAGCACTTTTTTCTGGATCTGCACTTGGTGTGTTTGTTTGCTGTGGTTTAGCTGTATCGTCTGTTGCACCTTGAGCAGGAGCTGCACCTGGTGCAGGAGTCGCACCCGTTGCTGCTTGACCCATTGTTGCGCCTGGAGTACCTTGAGCACCTTTTAATCCCATCATTTTGGAATCAACAAACTTGGCAATTGAACCGGGTGCAGTTTGTTCAGCCGAAATAGCCTGTTGTAGTCCTTTTGGATCCATTTGTTGAATCTGTTGTAACATAGCTGTTAAGTCAACTTCACCTGCTTCGTCTAATTCGATTTCTAGGCTAGGTGCTAGTGAATCTAGATTTTCTTTTAGTGCTTTTGCCTTAAGTTTCCATAAAGCAGCTTCATCTACTTTTTTATCTTTCTTCTTTTTACCTGCACGTAAATCAGCTAAATCATCGCCTTCAATATCGCCATCATCGTCGACGTCTAGTTTGTGTTGGTTGCCTTTTAAACCTTCTTTAACTTTCTTGTCTTTACCAAAAGGCTTACCTGCTTTAGCAGCTGCCTTAGCACGTGATCCCCATACTTCGTCTTTGTCAGACTCTACTTTACCGTCGCCGTCATAATCTTTTTTGGCTTTACCTTCTGCATAAACACCTTGACCAAAAGTTTCGTCAACTGTTTTATCACGGTTGTCAAACTTCTCGCCGTCCTTCATACCCCATGTCTTAGCACTCTTTGGACTTTGTTTTTGTTTAGGAGCACGGTCTTTCTTTTCTGCAGCCGATTGAGCTTTAGCGTGACTCTTTTTACCTTTACCAGATTTGGCCATGGAATCTAACTCGTCACCGCCATCGTCGTAACTGCTTGGATCACGCTCGTGCTTGATACCAGTAGCAGTCTTGGTTATTGTACCACCTGATGAAGACTTCTTAGTGTCTCCAACATTTTTTAAATCTTCTTCAACTTCTTCGTCTTCTAGATTATCCGGAATACCATTATTATTTTTGTCTAAACGTTTGTTAGCGGCATGCATCGCTTTTGTTAAACGCTTATATTTGTCTACTTTACCTTTTACATGAGCTGGAACTGCTTTTGGCTCTTCGTATACCATACCAGTACCGCCACATTCTGTACACTCACGTTCACCGCCGCTTAGTACACCTTCCTGAACTTTCTTGTCAGTTAATTTATCTGCTTGAATCTTTTTAAGCTCAGCCATTTTTTGTTTAGCTTCCATTAACTTATTCTTAATAGCAGCTTTTTGGCCTTCACTCATAACTTCAGCATTTGCTAAATGTTCGCCATACTCGTTAAACTTCATTTCGTATTCTAAGTAATGATAAACACTGGCAATGTAGTCGGCAGCTTTAGTAATCTTAGCTTGTACCCATCCTTCTAGCTGCTGTGTGTCGTCCATTTTCTTGAACAACTTTAGCGAGTAGTTAGCTAGTTTGTAAAGATCGGCACGGGCCATTGCGCCTTCGTGGTCTTGTTGTGCGCCAGCAACTGGTGCTGGATTTAATGTATCTGGTTGCATGTCGTCGTGCATGGTATAAACTCCGTTATCGTATATTTAGCTTCTTTTGACTGGAGGACCGCCAAATAAACTGGCGCCTTTTATGTCTAATCCGTTTACTGCTGTACCGTCTGATTTCTTAGGTTGTTTTACTTTAGGCTGTGGTGGTGCTTTAGTACCGCTTTTTCCGCCCCACGGACTGCCTGTGTAGCTCTTTTTGCCCCTAGCTTTACCAGGACTGATATGTGGTGCATCTACTGTGCCTACGTTTGCTGCACTTGTAGCACCGGGTGTTGCTGTTTCATCTAGTTGAGAAAGCCTACGTTCTAAACTATTAATAGCACTTTTTATATCTCTTTGCTGGCTCCAAAAACTATGATCATCGCTGTATTCATAATTAGGATCAAATTGTGCTTTTAATTTTTTTAACTTTGCTTCTAATTCTGGACGATTAGCTCGGTCTTTTTCTAGTGCATCTGCTCTTGCTTTTGCTTCATATTCAGCACGAGCTTTATCACTACGAACTTTAGCACGGCCAAGCCCTCTTTCACGACGCCCTGCTTTATGAAGGTGCTTTTCTTTATCTTCTGGTTTGCCAAAGGCTGCACTCATTTGTGACATAGCTCTATCCATAGTGGCTTTTTTATGATAATCGCCTAGACTAACTTCACTTAAAATTTCAGTAACTTTCATTATTTTTTCCTTATGCCTGGACCAACAGGTTTTTCACCTGTAAGTTTTGGTAAACTAAACCACAGCTGAAACCATTCAGGAGTTCCAGGCTGAATCTTATGCTTCTTCATTAGCTCGCCTTTTTCGTTACCAGTCAAACTGATATTGCTACCGTCTTCGATAGAATATTCTTTTAACCCTGGAAAAGGCTTAACTACTCCAGCTAACAATTTAATTTGAGCTAATTCGTCCATATTACTTTAATGTTGCTCTTAACATCCAACTGTGCTTTTTATGTGCGTCTTGACGTGCCGCAAAAAAGTCACTTAATCCGTGATCACCACGCTCTTCGGCTAGTTGAAAAATAGCTTTAAAAATGTTGGCCATTTTTTCACTATCTTCGTACAGTTCCATTAACATTGAACGCTCGTCTAACAGTTGTGTTTCGTCTTCTACAACTGTTAACATATTAAATCTTGAAAAACTTGCTGGTGTATAAGTTCCTACTTTGCGTAGATTTTCTGCAAAGTCGTCAATAACACCATACACTTCGTCGTAGATTTTTTCAAACAATGCGTGATATTGTGGAAAGTTAGGACCTTCAACGTTCCAATGAAAATTCTGTGCTTTTAATGCAAAGGCGTATTCACTAGCAAATGCTGTTTTTAACGCTGCAAAATATTTGTCGTCTTCCACTTTTAAACTCCGTACTTGTTCTTTTTAGGTTTTGCTATTGGACTAGTTTTATTTACATCTGCAATTTCTTTGCTTCTGTCACCAGACCAGTTTTGAATCTTTCCAGCACCAACTTGTTTAGCTGCCGCTTTGACCATTTCGTATTCTTCCTCGGTATATGAGCTGATTAATGGATCTCCGCCGATCCAGTTGTCTGCTTCAATTTTTGTAGGGAAAGTTGGTGCACCCGCTAGTGCAATTCCCATTCTATAATTTTTATACATACTACCGGTTGCCATATTTAATCCTGGCACAGTAGTGGCGTTTTTCATAGCCGCCTTCATTTCTTTGTCAATAGGTTTTGTTCCACCTTTGCCTACTTTACCTGATGATCCTTCTGCAACTGCTGGCTTCTTACCTTTTTCTGGATATTTGAGTAAGTAATGAGCAACTATGTCAAATAAAGGATATGCTTTTTCGCCAATCGTAATCATCGCGTTTGATGGAATTCCAGCATCCTGATAAAACTTTTTGCGATCTCCGTTGCGAACTGATTGTCTTAAATCTGTAGCACGAGCCAGACGTGCTGTTTTCTTCCAGTCTATTTGAGAAAACTTGTAACCGCCATGTTTTTGATCCATAAGGCCATTGTATTTTTGTAAACTACTAGCCAACCATTCTTCATCTGTATAAACATTTAACTGTACATTTTCGCCGTATTTTTCATAAATGTGTGTAGCCATAACAAACAAATCTTGTTCTGGAATAACATGCCCTGCTACTTTTGGCCACACAGCGGCCATACATTGTAATTTTACTTCGTACGGTAACGGGTCTTTAGGACCTTCTGTATCTTGATTAGTGCCAACAAACCATATAGGATTCTTACTGGCTTCTTTCCAAACTTCTCTATGTCCTTTATGTGGAGGATTCCAACGACCATAGCAAATACCGATAGTCTTTAAGCCGCCGTCAAACGGTTTACTATCGTCTTGTATTTCGTATACGTTTTCAAATAATTCTCTTAGTCTCATTTTGGTGTCCAACGTTTTCTAGGTACTAATTTAACATTACCAAATTTCTTGCCTGCGCCTGCATATCTAACACGACCTTCGCCATTAGTATCCCATACATCGGCAGTATGTCCTGCTTCAATTTGATCAATTACATTGTCTTTGATATCTTGTATTTGTCGTACTAGTGTAAAAATTGCTGACAATGCGCTGTTAAACTGTTGACTCAGCTGATTTATTTTTTGCATCTTGGGCCCGCTTACTCCACTGCCACTAAGCCATTGGAAGAATAAATCAGTTCCTATATTGTCTAAATTTTTAGATTTTGCAGTTTGATTTACAAATTTGTATATAATTTCTTTTAAGTCGCTTAAACCGGGTACACCTTGTAGGAATCCGTCAATTTGAGATGCGTGTTGTTTAAGATAGCTTTCAACTTGATCAATTTCTCTAGTATCTATTTTAACTTCTGCTTGATTATAAATTGGTCCTTGAACAATAAGCCCAGGTGTTTGATTAAACATATTAAAATCGTCCATTGGCTCTTGTTCGCTATCGTCCATACCAAACGAGGGAAAGTATGCATGGCCTACGACCATTACTTGTGCTCTTGAAATACGTTGTCCTAGTTCGCTATCTGCTCGAACATGATAGCAAGTTTGACTGTTGGGATTAGGGCAGAATGTATAGACACCGTCTTGTCCTAATTGAGGACGTTGTAAAAACAAACCATCGGCATAGACAAACCCAACAAAATCTCTTGGAGTAGCAGCATCAAATAGTGGATGCAAATTAGCAAACTGTTTGGCAAATGTTTGTCTTTCTGCTTGTTGTTCAGGTGTGCCAGGCTTACCACTTTGATTAGCAATAAAATTATAGATATCTTTTTTATTAGAATATTTTGCACCACGGCTCCAACCGTTGTGGCCCGCAAGTACTAACGGTCCACCGGCTTGCTCTCTACCCCAGTATATTTGAGGATTGCCGTCCCATTTCATTCTTACACTTTTTGCCCCTTCGGCAGTAGCAATTTCTTTCAAGTGATCTAATGCTTCCAGCGTGCCTTCGCTACCGTAAAAGAATACTAAATCTTCTAGGTGGTTAAATGCCCGGCCAAGTTTTTTCTTAGCAGGCGCATTTTCAACATAGAATAATTCTCGAAGTAGCACAGTTTAGTCCTTATACTTTCCGTCTTCGTAATCTTTACACATGTCTTCATGTATTTTCTTACAAATTTCTTCAAACATTTCTTTATCTAAAACAGACGGTAAGTGACGTACAGGGTACTGTTTGCAATAGTTTTCGTAGCTTTTTTCAACAGCAGATTCAAAAAAAGACGGTGATACGTCTTGTTTTGCTTTTAATTTGTCTATGCACTTGACTAAACTTGGGTATACATGACGTCTATAAGTATCGTCGTCGTTATTCATGAAGAATGTTAAATCTTCTATTAAATCGTAGTTAATTCTTTCCCCGTCTTCGTCTTTGGTAACAAAGTCTAAATCATTAAACTTTCTGCCCTCGAGTAGTTCTCTAATTCTCATAATTTAAGCCCGTAAGTTATAGTCACAGTTATTCTGTAGTAATATACTATTTATCGGAAACAGGTTTTAGGCTTCAGCCTTTGATAATGCGCTCAATCTTGTTTATTGAGCCGCCTAAGTGCATTTTTGCCAGCAAAAGGTTCTTTTCGCCCGTTATGTAGAAGTAAGTTCCGCCCCAACTGCGATCTCGCATGAGCTCGTGCCTGCAACTCTTAGTCAGCTTAACTTTTGAGCTATTTTCAGCCCATTCAATAAAAGCGAGCTGTGCAGAGTCAGTTTTTCCTAAAGTTACTTTAAAATCAAAATTGATTTTAGGTAAAATTACAACGCCTTCGGTTAGAGCATTATTTGCCGGCGGAACACATACATATTTTACTTTTGTTTTATCTAGCTTTATTAACGAGTCGATGGTTGACTTGTTGTTTGTGTAAACACTAATCCACGGTGTTTCTACACGCACTATTAAATCTTGAGATTTTTTTAATTGAGACTGAAGCTTAAACGCATAGTCCAAGTCTTCTTGTGTTTTTATAGAATTGTTGTTGTGCCTACTATCAGCCTTTAAGGTAATCTTTTTAAGATTCTCTAACGTGCCGGACCAATCTCCGCCCCTAAACCAGTTAGAACCAGCACAAACTAAAACTAATTTGTACTGGTACTTTCCGTTGAATAATTTTTTAGTTACTTTCGTTAGCATCGTCTACTAGTATATCAACGTTGTCTACGGCAAGTAACGGAACTTTTGGTAACTTTGGTTTAGCAATAAGCATGATCTTATCGTCCTCAATGCTAATAGTTAACCAACCGCCATTTTTCAAATCACCAAACAGCATCATTTTAGCAAGATCTCGTTTAATCTCTTTATCGATAACACGTTGTAACGGACGAGCACCCATCTTAGTGTCAAAGCCTTTTTCGATTAACCAATTAACGGCATCTTTATCTGCTTTAATTCGAATGCCTTTTTCTTTTACTTGCTCTTTAAGTTCATCAATAAACTTGTTAACAACTTTAGACATTGTTTCTTTGCCTAGTTTACTGAACGTAATGATACCGTCTAAACGATTGCGGAATTCTGGACTAAAGAACTTGTTCAACTCTTTGTCACTATATTCTTTTTGTTGGCTTCCAAAACCAATTTGATTCTTATCTGCTTCTTGAGCACCGGCGTTAGTTGTAAGAATCAACACAATCTGACGACAGTCTGCTTTTTTACCGTTAGATCCTGTAATAAATCCGTTATCCATCATTTGTAACAACACAGTTGAAACATCGGGGTGTGACTTTTCAATTTCGTCAAATAACAAAACTGCGTTAGGATTTTCTTGAATACTAGTAATCAACTGTCCTGCATTTTCTTCAAAGCCAACATAACCCGGTGGGCTACCAATAAGTTTACTAATGCTGTGCTTTTCCTGATACTCTGACATATCGAAACGTAACAGTTTAACACCTAAGTGTTTAGCTAACGATTTTGCTGTTTCTGTTTTACCGCAACCAGTTGGGCCCATAAACACAAAACTACCAACTGGTTTATTTTCGTTCTTGAGACCTGCTTGGGCAACAATAATTCTGTCAACAACTTCTTGTACAGCCAAGTCTTGACCATACACATCTCTATGCAGTTTTTCCTGTAGTGTAGCAAGGTTGTGGCTTTCAGTTTCGCTGACAATTTCTTCAGGTAACTGAGTTACCTTGCTTAGTTCGTGTTCGATTTCTTTTTCGGTTACAATGCGTTCTTCTGCTAATTTTAAGTTAAAGCGACTGCAAGCCAAATCAATCAAGTCAATAGCCTTATCTGGTAGCTTTTTATCTGTTTGATATTTCACGCTCAATTTAATAGCTGACTGTAGCGCATCGTCTTTAATTTTAACTTTGTGGAATTCTTCGTAGTACTTTTTAAGTCCTTTAAGAATCTGTAAAGTTACTTCTTGAGTTGGCTCGTCAACTGTAATGCGTTGGAAACGACGCATTAACGCACGATCCTTTTCAAAGTGCTTGCGATACTCTTCCCACGTTGTACTGGCAATGACTTTAATGTTGCCTTTGCTCAATGCAGGCTTCATCATGTTAGCAAGGTCGTTTGCCGAGTTACTGGCAGATCCGGCACCACTAATCATGTGTGCTTCGTCAATAAAAAGAATGGTTTTTCCTTTTTTGTTAAGGCCTTTGAGTACTGCTTTAAATCTTTCTTCAAAATCGCCGCGGTATTTGCTACCAGCTAACATACTGCTAATGTCTAGATTATAAACTGTGTAATCTTTTAAGAAGTCTGGGATAGCACCTTTAACAATATTGAAGGCAAGTCCTTCTGCTATAGCAGTCTTACCTACACCAGGATCTCCAACTAAGATTACATTATTCTTATTACGCCTGCCCATGGCCAACGCAATGTTTTCCAGTTCCTCTACACGGCCAATAACTGGGTCAATTTTATTCTTTTTAACTGCTTCGTTGAGGTTAGTTGTAAAGGCACTAAGCGCCTTATTAGCCATTCCTTCTCTTGGATCTTCTTCCTCTTCGCTTTCTTCAACAGAGCTGTTTAGGTAGTCTGCAAATTTATCTTTATCAATTTCTGCCTGTTGGATGTAATAAAATGCCCAACTGCGCTTTTCGCTCATCATGGCTAAAAACACATCAGCAGGTTCAATCCGTTGACGACCATTGAACAATACTTGTGTAAATGCTCTGTTTAGAATACGTTCAACGCTTTGAGTCTTCTTGGGTTTTACTACAACATCTTCAACGGTGATTTCTTGACATTTAGATTGCAAATAGTTGGCTAAATTTTTTCTAAAAGTGTCTACATTTGTTCCGTAACCTTGGAGTGTTTTGTTGAAACCTTCTTCCATCAGAATTGCAAATAACAAATGTTCAATTGTTAGATATTCATGATGTAGTTTTTTAGCAGTATCGATTGCTTTTTCAAAAACTGCTTGTAGGTTATCACTTGGTTCTACCATTATATTTCCTCTGTTTTTTCTTGGCTAAAATAAGTTTCATTTGACTTACTTTGGTTGTAAACACAATTCCGTCTAAATGATCCAGTTCGTGTAAGAAACATCTTGCATCTATGCCGGATAGTGTATTTTGACATTCTTTGCCATGTTTGTCAAGATATTCGACTTTGATTGTTGCAGGTCTTTTAACATCTAGCCAAAGAGATGGAAAACTTAAACATCCTTCTTCGGCTGAGTTTTCATTCGAGCTAGTTTCGATAATTTTGGGATTGAACATAGCTAATGTTTCGCCTGTACTTTCAAGTTTGATTACAAAGACACGCTTTAATAGTCCAACTTGGTTACCAGCAAGACCTCTGCCATGAAATGTTTTCATGATCTCAGTCATGTCCTGTTCGACTTTTTCAGCATCTTTATCAACAGCAAAGTCCCATTCGACTGCTCGTTGTTTAAGTATTGGATCAGGATCTAATACTAATTTCATCATTAATTTCTCGTAGCCTTCGTATAATATCAGGATCGCTGATATGTGGTGTTCGGATGTTTACTACTATGACAAATCTTCCTCGTTGTCCGTTTCGAGGTTCGGTAAATCCGTATCCGTGACTAGCATATTCGATACCAGTTTCGACCCCTGCTCTTATATCAATTTCTTTGTCTTCGCCGGTAATATATTTTACACGTTTTCTAGTGCCGATCATGGCCTCTATTGGACTAATGTTTACAGTTGTGTACAAGTCCAAGCCTTGTCTTCGAAAGTTAGCATCTGGTAAAACGACTACAGTAACATTAAGGTTACCACGAGGCATATTTGGAAAACTATCATCTCCTAGACCTTGATAACGAATAGTTTCGCCGTGGGATATACCAGCTGGAACATTTATAACCACAGTCTGTGGTTTACCGCTAGGCAACTTATAATTTGCTTCTAGTTGTTTTCCAACAAATGAATCTAGTAAAGAAATTTGGCATTGAATATTTAAATCACGATTTTTTCTTTGTCTACCAAATACATCAAAGAACGGATTTGATCTGTGTCCAAACGGATCAAATGCTCCACCAAAAATATCAGCAAAATCTTGGAAATCTCCTGACTGAAATTTCACTTGCGGTCCGCCCATACGCATTTGATCGTATTCGGCTCTCTTTTGTCCATCGCTTAGTGTATCATATGCAACACTTATATCTTTGAATACTGCTTGATCTCCCCCTTTATCGGGGTGATGTTGGTTAGCCAATTTTCTATAGGCTTTTTTGATTTCATCGGGCGATGCGTTTGGATTTACTCCTAAGGTTTTATAGTGGTCGTTCATAGTCATAAAAACAGGTCAAGTAATATAGATAGTACTATATTTACGTTGACCTGTCAAGCCAATTGAAATTTTTATTATTTCTTCTTAGCTGGTTCTGGTACTTTTTCGCCTTCTACTTTCTTGTGAACTTTGATTTTTTTACAAACTTGTACAGGTTTACCATCTTTGCCGTTTACAACTTTACCTGCTTTGTCTGTTTTATCTTTACAAACTTCTTTCATTTCTCCACCAGCGAATGCTGTGCTGGCAACGCATAAAGCTAAAAGTGCTAATAATTTTTTCATTTTATGTTTCCTTTATAGAACTGGATCGTCTGTTGGTACAATCTTTTTACCGCTAGCTGTTGTGGCTATCGGTGCTGAAGAACCAAAACTTCCCCCGAAGCTTGGTGCTGGTGCTGAACTAGGTGCGCCTCCAAAGCTGCTTCCGCCAAAGCCACTTGAGGCGCTTGGTGCTGGGACACTTGGCGCAACCGGTGCTGAGAAACTGCTTGGTGCTGACGCAGGTACGCTAAAGCCTGCTGGTGGTGTTGCTCCGCCATTATTTGCTCCATTTAATTTTTCTTGTGTACGACCAAAAGCCGCAATACCTAATACCGCACCCATTGCAATATGGAATAGTCCTGCACCTTGTAGTGTTAGAGGTTGCCATTGTGTAATAGTTCCAACTTTCATTACAGCCTGCAACATACTCCACATTATTGGAAATAGAACAAAGTCAAATGCACAAACACCCATGTACAGCCATCCCATCATAGGACGCCACTTGCTGTTCATCCAATCCTCTTTTTTCTTTTCAGCATCGCTCATTTTTGCGTATTCTTCTGCTGTTGACATTTACTTGCTCCTAATTATAAAAATAAAAGTACACCTTGGGCACTTAAAAATATACCCACACCTGCTACTGCAAAACTTGCCCAGAACATCGGCATACTAACTGCAAGGATACTTGCTGATAGTACAACAATAGCCAGCTGATATGCTGTACTGGCATAACCAATCCACGGACTAGATTTCTTTGCTAGTTCGCGCTCCGCTTCCATCTTACGGGCATTGACAGCAATTTCTTTTTTGTCAGCATCCATACGTTCTGCTTCTGCTTTAAACTCTTTCTTTAATGCAGGGTCACTAGTTGTCTTGCTGGCAATCTCATAACTTACTAAACGATTATTCTTTGCTTGATACTGTGCCCACGCATTGTTTGCGCCCAATGTATTGTTTAACACAGTACTAGATAGTTTACCACCGTACCATGAATTTACTGCTAGGAATAATGCAAATACAGAAATAACCATACCTGCTTTATCTTTAATCTTTGCTTCACGCTCGCTACGTGAACCAGCTACCGGCTTTGGTGCATCCGGGTCTTTGGGCTCCTTATTGATCATTTTCAATATTGAATCGTGTAATGCCATTTGCGCTCCTTTCGAATATTTACTTTACGCTATCAAAATTTTGTTTTTGTGTTTCATACCACTCCTTCCAAAGTTCGCTTTTGAATTGGCACTCGTGATATTGACCGTAGTTTTCAGTTACTACTTTTAACACTTCACTCATTTTAGTTGTACCTTCTGGTACATCTTTTAAATTAGGACAAATTTCCATTAGTTCTTTTGGAACTTCTGGGAAGTTTCTTTTAACAGGTGTAGAAAGACATCCTGTTAAAAATATTGTAGTTGCTAGGATTAGGACTAGTTTCATTTTTGCCCTCTCTCAGGTTTCTTAGCTGCTTCATTTAAAATGTTAACAGCTTCTGGTGCTACTTCACATTTAGCATCTACAAGTTTTTCAACTTCTTTAATTTTTTCTTGTACAACAATTTGAGTATCTTTAATTACTTTTACTCTATCTTTGTACTTGACTACAATCTTTTCATTAACTTCTTTAGACTTTTCTTCAGACTCTTTTACTTTGGCCTCTAACTCTGCGACACGTTGACGCCACTCTGCTTCAGTATCATAGCCACCTTTTAAATATATGCCAGCAACTAAAAGTACAGCACTGACAATTTGTAACAACAAGTGATATGGTGCTAGTGCAGGGAACCACCTAACTATTCTATGCAGTAGAAAAAACGATAAGAAAGAACTTATCGCTCCTACTATTAAAATAGTGTGAACTACATATAGTAAAACACCATCAGGGATCCACGCCAGTAACCAAAACATCTTAGTGTCCTAAAACGTGAATAGCATGATTGTAGTGCTTGATACGATCTTCTAATCCTAGTGTTCCACCGTTAATACGTTTTGTTAGTGTTAGAATGTCGCCTTTATCAGCCCACTGATTTAAGTTGTTAGCTTCCCAGAACCAAGCAGCACTTTGTACACACCCTTCGAATGTTGTCAAGTGTTCGCTTGCTTCATCGAGACTAATTTCTAAACTTTCTGCGTAACGCTCATAGTTACTCTTTCCAGTTAATTGAATTAAGCCACGCCCGCAGAATTTCCAACCATCTCCGCTGGCTTCGTCACCGTTGCCCATGCGATTTGCGTATGCTCTATTAGCAATCTTTTCTTGGTTGTGTGCGTATTGTCTAGCAACATCCATATTAGGAAAGTACTTAGGCCAAACACGCATTAAACTTTCTGCTTTGTAGTTTAAATTTTCTTTAATAGCTCTGTAGCCGCCTGACTCATGTGCTGTCTGTGCTAGAAATGCAGCTACACGGGGCACAGTTTGAATATCGTAATCGGGTAAAACTTGACATAGTGCTTCATACCAGTGATCGGCATGTGGAGGATTTCCACCCACACACTCTTTAAACTTTGCTAATGTAAAATCAAACTCAAATCCGCTCATTATTCTTTCCTTTCAAGTGCAACGGCCCACCCGTTGTTTTCAAATACAAAAGCGTTTCCAACTTTTGTAATGTTGTAGTTTCCAATATATTTTGTTAGAAACATTACTTCGGCCATACTTTTACTTTCTAGTAAAAATGGTCCGTCTAGCTCATCAAATACTTCTTTAGTTGTTCCACTTGTAATGATATTAAAAAGAACTTTTCCACCGTAGACACGTTTGAAGCTAATTGATTCGTCTAACAGTTGTATATCATCTACATAGCTACGACTAAAGAATTCTTGAAAATTATCAACTTTGCTTCGCTCAGTAGCAATATCATAACTATTTTTATCTAGAGGTATTGCAGCAGCTAGGTTGTCTTCTGTTGCTTCTTGACTCTTAAAATTTTTAAAATATCTAAATTTAAAATTATCAATGCCAGAAATCTTTTCAACGCCATCTAAAATTTCTCTTATTTGTTCTGGAACATGACGACTACGTTCTAATTCTACGTATACTTTGTAAGTACCATCGTCAAGTTCACCTGGGCTAACGTCTGCATCTAATACAAAGTCAAACCCCATCTCAATAAAATTTTCTAAATCTTTAGCAGGATCTTCTTGGTCTACAGTAAAGGATATTGTTACAATATCTTCATCGTCACCAATTTTACTTTTAAATGCATCAACCTCGATAATTTTTTTAATAAAACCTCTAAGGTCGTTAGCTCGAAGACTTTCGTTAATCATTATACAGGTGCTCCTGGAATTGCTGGAGCTGCTCCGGCGGTTGGTGCGGCTGGTGCTGCACCTACGGGCGGCATCGCACCTACGGGCGGCATCGCACCTCCTGGTGGCATCATACCAGGTTGTTGATTTTGTTTATTCTTATCTGAATCGTCGGGTTGACTTTCAGCCTTCATCTTATCCATGTAACCACGATACATATCAAATGCAATCTTCTTAGGCATTTGAATTTCAACAATCCATATTGGTTTACGGTCTAGTTTACCTTTTTTAGTTCCTGGACGAATGTCTTCAGGTGTTCTAATTCTTCTAGGTTCAACTAAATGACT
>JACCDI010621393.1_pt1 | contig 19048 bp, 23 predicted proteins | sample 7442791 | NCBI WGS metagenome assembly JACCDI01 (sample SAMN15323434, study PRJNA562643) | freshwater metagenome | isolation source: river surface water | place: USA:Blue River Watershed | collected 2017-08-15
CGTGCTGCACACACTGCTTTTGGCCTTGATTCAGATCAGAACGAGGCTGTCGTATACGGAGGTACAGGACGATGACACAGAAGCCATCACTTGCAGTTGTAGGTGCAACCGGTGCTGTTGGCACAGTAATGCTCGGTATCCTGTCTGAGCGTCCTGATGTATGGGGCGAAATCCGTTTGATCGCTTCTGCTCGCAGTGCGGGTAAGAAGCTTGTATGCCGCGGCGAAGAGTTAACAGTTGTTGCACTTTCACCAGAGGCATTCGACGGCATAGATGTTGCAATGTTCGATGTGCCAGATGAAGTTTCTGCTGAATGGGCACCTGTTGCTGCATCACGTGGCGCAGTTGTCGTTGATAACTCAGGTGCATTCCGAATGGATAAGGATGTTCCGCTCGTTGTTCCTGAAGTTAATCCAGAGGATGTAAAGAACCGTCCGCGTGGAATTATCTCTAACCCGAACTGCACAACACTTTCAATGATTGTTGCTATGGGCGCGCTTCATAAAGAGTATGAACTCAAAGAACTCGTTGTCTCGTCATATCAGGCGGCCTCTGGAGCAGGCCAGGCAGGTATCGATGCACTTCGTGCTCAGATTTCAGCAGTTGCAGGAACTGAAGTTGGCGATAAGCCGGGTGATGTACGTACCGTCGTAAAAGACAACGGTCCGTTTCCAGCACCGTTGGCGCTCAACGTTGTTCCTTGGGCTGGCTCACTCAAGGAAGATGGATACTCATCTGAAGAACTGAAGGTTCGTAACGAATCCCGCAAGATTCTCGGTCTTCCAAATCTCAAGGTCTCTGCAACATGTGTCCGTGTGCCAGTGATTACAACCCACTCTTTGACTGTGCATGCAACATTTGCAAAGGAGCCATCACGTAAAGCAGCGCAAGATATTCTTGAAAACGCGGCTGGCGTAAAGCTCGTAGATGACCCAGAGAACCACAAGTTCCCAACTCCAGCAGATGTTGTTGGCACTGACCCAACTTGGGTTGGCCGTGTACGTAAGAGCATCGATGACCCAATGTCATTGGATCTCTTTGTCTGTGGCGATAATTTGCGTAAGGGCGCAGCCCTCAATACCGCTCAAATTGCAGAACTTCTTGCAGTTGAGTTCACTCGCTAAGAAATTGCTCTGCAGCAAGTAGACTCCACGCCATGACAATCGTGGTCGCTGGAGGCACAGGCTTAGCCGGTTCTGCCATCGTCCGCGCCTACCAAGCTGCTGGCCATGAGGTAATTCCGGTCGGCAGCAAGGTCGTAAACCTCCTCGATCGCGATGCCACCTTTAAGTTCATCAAAGATGTAAAGCCATCTTTGATTGTTGATGCGGCGGCCAAGGTCGGAGGAATCGGAGCAAACAACTCTTTCCCGGTCGAGTTTTTGGCTGACAATGTGCGCATCCAGAGCAACTTGATGGAGGCGGCACATGCTGCAGATGTCGAGAAATTTATCTTCCTGGGATCTAGTTGTATCTATCCGCGCGATTGCGCACAACCGATCAAAGAGGAGTACCTCCTTACTGGTCCACTAGAAGAGACCAACTCTGCCTATGCAGTGGCAAAGATTGCTGGCATCGAATTAATTAAATCTTTCCGTAAAGAGTACGGTCGCAAGTGGATCTCGTTGATGCCGACCAACTTGTATGGAATCAACGATAACTTTGAACTTCAAGGCTCCCATGTTCTACCAGCATTTATCCGTCGCTTTGTAGAAGCGGCAGAAAAGAATGTTGCAGTCGAAACTCTCTGGGGGACAGGTTCACCGAAGCGAGAGTTCCTCCATGTTGATGACTTAGCGGCTGCGGTTGTTCACCTCGGCTCTGTGTACGACTCCTCCGAGCACATCAATATCGGCACCGGTGAAGACCTCACCATCAGGGAATTAGCTGAAATAGTGGCCGAACTCAGCGGATTTAAAGGCGAACTCGCGTGGGATTCATCGAAGCCTGATGGAACACCTCGTAAGGTTCTCGATGTATCTAAGGCGAAAGCACTTGGATGGGAGCCAAAGATTTCACTACGTGATGGAATTGCATCGACTATCGCTTGGTATAAAGATGCAACAGCAAAGGGAGAAGTACGACGATGAGTAAAAAAGTTGCGCTGATTACTGGTGTTACCGGTCAAGATGGTTCATACCTCGCAGAGTTCTTGCTTGCTAAAGGATACGAAGTACACGGCCTCATCCGTCGTTCCTCCACATTTAACACATCCCGCATCGATCACATCTATCAAGATCCACATGTAAAGAACCCACAGTTGTTCTTGCATTACGGAGATTTAATTGACGGTGTTGGACTTACCAACCTCATCCGCGAAATCAAGCCAAATGAGGTCTACAACCTTGGCGCACAGTCACATGTGCAAGTCTCATTCACTATGCCGCAATACACCGGCCAAGTTGATGCAGTAGGCGCAGTTGGCTTACTTGAGGCTATCCGCAGCGCAGATATCGATACTCGTTTCTACCAGGCATCTACATCTGAGCTCTTTGGTTCTACTCCACCACCACAAAACGAGAATTCAGTCTTCCGCCCACAGTCACCATATGCAGCTGCAAAGTTGATGGCGTACTGGTGCACCGTTAACTACCGTGATGGTTATGGAATGCATGCCACAAACGGAATCCTCTTTAACCACGAATCTCCTCGTCGCGGTGAAACATTTGTTACTCGCAAGATCACCCGTGCAGTTGCTGCAATTAAGGCCGGACAGCAAGATAAGTTGTTCCTCGGCAACATGGATGCAGTCCGTGACTGGGGTTATGCAAAAGAGTATGTCGAATCTATGTGGTTGATGCTTCAGCAAGATAAGCCATCAGATTACGTCGTTGCTACTGGTGTTGGTGCAACAGTGAAAGATTTCGTTGAAGCGTCGTTCTCACATGCAGGACTTAATTGGGAAGACCACGTTGAGACAGATCAGAAGTACATTCGCCCAACAGAGGTAGATGCACTTATCGGCGATCCATCAAAGGCAGAACAAGCCTTTGGTTGGAAGGCAAAGACACATTGGAAAGAGCTCGCAGAGCTGATGGTTGATGCTGATATCGAAGCGCTTGCTCGCAAGAACTAGGCATAGCATTTAATTGCTCGTCGCAGAATCAAGAACTTCACTTTTAACTATTGCACCAACAGCTAAAGCGTATCGACGAATTGTGCTCAAGGTGGGATTGGCTTCATAACTTTCGAACGCTGCAACCGCCGGTTGGCTAATTCCCATGCGCTCTCCTACGAGTTCCTGAGTCAGGCCTTTATCGATACGCATCTGAATGAGAGTGCTCAGAAGATAGTCGTGATCCTGTACTAGTTGATTCGCCCGCTCCTCGATTTGGGCTTTACTTTCCTTCATAAGTTTTAGTTTATATTCAATCATGGCTCTGTCAATCCTCCCAGACCCCATTGAGTAGCCTTACCTAACTCAAAGTAGTTTCGAGCGCATTCGATTTCTTTATTCTGTTTGGATTTGATTTCATCCTGCCGTGATATATCTTTTTCGTGAAAATGATGAGCAATAAAGTAGCCTGGCACATCTTCCGGTTCGGAGTGATACATCCGAAACATGAGGTAGACCGTCTTTATATCACCATTACTTTGAACTTCAGGCATTGGAATGTTCTGCCACCTAATTTCAAATAACGTCGGGATCTTTTTTCCTGCAATAACTTTTATCTGTTTTATAGGCTTCAATCTTCCTTGCATTGCTCGTTGAAGCAGTCCTCGAATTTCTGCCTTAGCGGCTGCAATCGTAAATTCATTTAAGATGAGGTTTATTCGATTAAGTTTTGTTTCAAAGAAGTTCAAAAAATTTTCCAGATTTCCGCCAGATTCGCCACTAGATTCTCCGAACCACCAGAACCCGACCGGATTTCCAGAACTACAGCGAGAAGGCGTAATAAGAGGGCGCATAGAGCGAAGATACGAGTTGCTTCTGGTGAGATTCTTAGGAGATGAACCATCCTGTGGATGAAGATGAAGTGTGGATTAGAAAAATCAGAAGAGTGGAGTTAGAGTCACCAGCGAAACCTCTGGTGGACTTGCGACACGAATACGCGCAAAGGGGCTTGTTCCCATGCCAGCAGAGACATGTAGGTAAGGCTCGTTCTTCTCTTGTGTTAATCCACGAGCGCGCCAATTTGGTAAATCGCAATTGGTTGTTAGGGCTTTAGAACCACCTGGCCACGGCAGACGAATTTGTCCGCCATGAGTGTGACCGGCAAAAATTACATCAAGATTGTCTTTGCTCATTCCCTCAAGGATTCTTAAGTACGGAGCATGAGTCACACCAATAGCAAGATCACACTTACCGGCTTCACCTGCAACAAGTGAGTAATCATCAAAGTTCAAATGTGCATCATCAGTGCCGCGCGCCTCGATCACAGTGTCATTTACTTTAATTGTCGATCGAGATCGATTGAGGTTGATCCACCCTCGATCTTGCAGTCCTTTATCGAGCTCTGGCCACGGTAAATCTTCGCCATGGATGCGCTTGCCGTGATCAGGCAAGAGATACTTCAGCGGATTTTTAGGCTTTGGAGCGTAATAATCATTAGAGCCAAAAACAAAGAGACCTGGAATATCGAGTAAGCCATCCAGCGCATCAAGAACAACTGGGACAGCTTTCATATCGGCCAAGAAGTCACCGGTCGAGATGACTAGGTCAGGGGAGTACTTCGTCCACGATTTGATATCGGCAATCTCAACCTTGCGCTTGGGGGTCAGGTGTAAATCCGAGAAGTGCAGAATACGGATAGGCGCATGTCCTTCGGGCAGTACCGGGATCTCTGCTTCACGGAGTTCGTAACTCATGGAGAGGAGGTTACAGGGGCATGAGAGGATATACCCGAACAATTCGTAGAATATGGAGAATTGAGCTAGTGGGATTAAAGGAAACGCTCCACGAAGATTTGACTGCCGCTATCCGCAGCAGCGACAAAGTTGTATCAGGCACAATCCGCATGGTTTTAACCGCAATCACAAATGAAGAAGTTGCCGGCAAAGAGGCTCGCACCTTGAGCGAAGATGAAATTATCGCCGTCCTCTCACGTGAAGCGAAGAAGCGCCGTGAAGCTGCAGAAGAATTTGCTAAGGCCGGTCGTGACGATAAGGCTGCTGAGGAAAAGGCAGAGGGCGAAGTAATCGCCAAGTATCTTCCAGCACAGTTAACTGAAGATGAGATTAAGAAGATCATCGCTGATGCAGTTGCATCAACGGGCGCTGCTGGACCTGCCGATATGGGCAAGGTCATGGGAGCAATTAAGCCGCTCATTGCTGGGAAAGCAGATGGCGGACTCGTTTCATCACTCGTAAAGTCGACCCTAGCTGGAGGAAACTAATGAAGTTTGAATACGCAACAGTCCCACTTCTGTCACATGCAACGAAGCAGATCCTTGATACATGGGGTTCAGATGGATGGGAACTCGTACAAGTTGTTCCAGCACCAGGTGGCGAGCAGCTCGTTGCCTACATGAAGCGTGAGGTGAAGTAAATGTCTGTAGATGTCCGCGCAAAGCTCACTGAAAAAGGTTTAACTCTTCCGGTTGCTACTAAGCCACTTGCTGCATACGTTCCAGCAGTGCGCACGGGAAATATTGTCTTTACTGCAGGACAGTTGCCAATGGTTGATGGCGCAATCGCGAAGACCGGCAAGGTTGGCGCAGATGTCACAGTTGAAGAGGCATATGAGCTTGCAAAGATCTGTGCCGTCAACGCACTTGCAGCGGTAGAACTCGTAGCTCCTGTTGATTCAGTAGTGAAGGTTGTTCGCATTGTTTGCTACGTCAACGGTGCACCAGGATTTGTTTCACATCCAGCAGTTGCAAACGGCGCATCAGAGTTGTTTATGCATATCTGGGGAGATGCAGGAGTGGCAGCCCGCTCCGCCATCGGCGTTGCAGAACTGCCACTGAATTCACCTGTTGAGGTTGAACTTACTGTTGAAGTTGCTTAATTAAATAAGTAATTCCAAAAGTTTTGTACAGCATTTACCGTTTGTGTTGGATGCGTAGCCATGTAAACGGGACCTGTAACAGGGCTGAGCGAGACGATCGTTTGTGCTGCTGCCGTCGGGTTTCTAATTGAGTGTGTAACTACTGTGTAAGTAACTGCACTGACAACAACACCAGTTGCCGCAGCAGCGCTAACCGCGGCAGCCCCCGGAGGTCCAGCGAAACTTCCAACTAGTGCGCCACCTATCGATGCGCCAGCAACGGCTCCAGCAACCACCCCTATGGCATTCGTGGCATTTGTTGAATTGATTATTCCTGCATGAGATGGCGCAGTCTGACCTAATGTTATTGCTACAAAAGCACCAAACAATCCTGCAATCTGGCCAATATTTTTCTTCTCAGTGAAGATATATTCCATAAATAAACTTCCTTCGATCTCACATCAAAGCTATTGCCTCGAATGGAGTGAAGGTAGGCAGATTGGATTGCGCTTACATCGATTTTTCTACAGCACCAGTACACATTAAAAGTACTTTAAGTAGTTAAAGAAAGTTTATTTGCCGCGCTTTTCGAGGCGATCGAGATCTGTTATTAATACAGCGCGACCATCAAGGCGCAACCAGCCGCGACCTGCGAAATCAGCAAGTGCTTTATTAACTGTCTCACGTGATGCGCCAACAAGTTGAGCAAGCTCTTCCTGAGTAAGGTCGTGGTGGACAAAGAGACCTTCATCGGTCTGCTTGCCGAAACGAGCACCGAGGTCGATGAGTGCCTTAGCGACGCGACCTGGAACATCAGAGAAGACAAGATCACCAACTGCTTCGTTAGTGCGGCGAAGGCGCTGCGCTAAACGAGCAAGAAGTTGAAGCGAAACATTTGGATTTTCGCCAAGCCATGGAATCAACTTTTCGTGGCTTAAAGAGAGAAGCTTTGCATCAGTAACAGCTGTTGCTGTCGATGTGCGTGGTCCTGGATCAAAGAGGGAAAGTTCACCGAACATTTCACCTGGGCCAAGAATGGAGAGAAGATTTTCGCGACCATCGCCACTTGAGGTACCGAGCTTGAGCTTTCCATCGACAATCACATAGACGTGCTCGCCTTCATCGCCTTCTTTAAAGAGGATTCCACCCTTGGAAATCTTTACAGAGTCCATTGAGGCGCGCAGTGATGAGGCAGAGGCATCATCTAGCGCAGTAAAGAGCGGGGCTCGGCGAATTACTTCATCACTTTGTGGCACGTGAGTACTTTATCCTGTCGGCGTGAATACCGAAAATCGGAAGAGAGCAAGGGCGATTTACCGTATTTTGACGAAGACCTACCCGGAGATCCACTGTGAACTCGACTTCAAGGATCCACTCCAGTTAACTGTTGCGGTAGTTCTCTCTGCACAGTGCACCGATAAACGAGTCAATCAGGTTACTCCGCGGTTATTTAAGAAGTATAAAACTGCGAAAGATTATGCAAGAGCTCCGCTGCCTGAGATTGAAGAGATTATTCATTCATTGGGCTTTCATCACACCAAAGCTCGCCACCTTCAAGGTTTAGGTAGAAAAATTGTGGAAGATTTTGGTGGAGAAGTTCCGGCAACTCTGGAAGAGCTGATTACATTGCCGGGAGTGGGACGAAAGACTGCAAATGTTGTACTGGGGCATGCCTTTGGAATTCCCGGAATAACGGTAGATACGCATTTCGGTCGCTTGTCTCGCAGATTTGAGTGGAGCCAATCTCTGGATCCCGTAAAAATAGAGTTTGAGGTAGGCGAGTTAATTCCGCAGAAAGAGTGGACCAACCTCTCGCAGCGAATGATTTGGCATGGAAGACGAATCTGCCACTCACGTAAACCAGCATGTGGAGCATGTCCACTCGCTAAAGTATGTCCATCAGTTGGTATTGGTGAGATGGATCCAGCCAAGGCGGCGCTTTTATTGAAGACAGATAAGGACTTTAGATGAAGTTTCGAATGGGCATCGCAATCACCGCCTCGCTGGCTCTGCTGCGCTCTGGATGCGGTGCAGGCTCAGATCAGTCAAAGGGGCCAGTAATCACTGGTGAGGTCGTTCGTTGTACCGATATTAAAACCACGGATAACGCCAGTAAAGATTTAACTCTCGAGTGCCTCGATGGATTAATCGGCACAAACGTTGCTGCAATTAAGGGACCCGCAATCATTAACGTTTGGGGTTCTTGGTGCAAGCCATGTAAGGAAGAGATGCCATATTTTGCAGAGTTCTACGAGACTATGGATCCAAATATGCAATTAATCGGCGTCAATGTGGAAGAGAAGCGGATCGAAGATGGGCGAATGTTCGCTCGCACCAATGGAATTAAGTGGCCTAACCTCTATGACGGTGAAGGTATTACCCGTCCATACTTTGGCATGGGTGTACCTGTCACCTGGTTTATCGGCGAAAGTGGCAACGTGGTTTACAAGAAGGTTGGCCCAGTGAAATCTGCTGATGAACTACGAGTCCTCACCTTTAAGTACCTAGGTAACCGCGGATGATTTTCGACATCATTTTTTCTATCGTCGCCCTCGGTGCTTTATTTACGGGATATAAGAATGGCCTGGTCACGACAATCATTCGTACTGCTTTCTTTATCGCAGGAGCGATCGGTGCAATGTACTTCGTTATCGAATACAACAAGACTGGATGGCTGATTCTGGCAATCATTACTGGTGCTTATGCATCGGCATGGATTGGCACACAACTCGCAAAGGCTTTGAAAATTACTTTGATTCGAGGCCCACTGCGCTGGATAGATTCTGCTGCCGGTGCAATCTTTGAAGTTACTAAGTATGTAGTTCTCTTCTACTTCATTGGCACCATTTTGCTCTGGGCACCATGGAGCGTAGGCCAGAACGATCTTTCGAAGAGCAAGCTATATCTCAAGGTGGATACCTATGCACCAGGAGTTTTAGAAGATATTAAGCGTGAGATTGAGAAGAAACTTCAATAATCTTGATCTGGAGATCTGCCGAGAGATCCAACAAATCGGCGCGCTTTCCTATTGCAATTGTCCCTACATCATTGAGCCTTAAAGTCTTCGCTGGCAAAGTCGCGGTCGCATGAACACACTCAACAAGGGAAGAACCAGACTCGAAATAATTTCTAAACGCCACATCCATTGTCAGAGTGCTGCCCGCTAGTGAACCATTTGAGTCAAGACGTGCAATTCCATCTTGGACAGTGACCGCAAGAGAACCAATTGTGTACTTTCCATCGCCAGCACCTGCAGCAGACATCGCATCGGTAATAAGAATGATTCGATTATCACCCGAATTCTTTACGAGATTTAATGTCTCATCATTTACGTGAACGCCATCAAGAATAATCTCTAGAGGAAGATGCGTATGGGCAAGTGCGACTGAAGCAATTGTTCCGCCGCCATCAGCGGGCTTTGGCATGCCATTGCTAAAGTGGGTAATCAGAGAAGCGCCAGCTGCTAAAGCTTTCTCTGTAGTGTCACCATCTGCCTGTGAATGTCCAAGGGCGACGGTGATTCCACGCGATGAAAGGTAACCAGTAGCTTCGATTCCACCATTTCGTTCAGGTGCAAGTGTGACCATCGAAATTGTGTCTCCTGCACCATCAATGATTGCCCCAAGTTCATCTATCTCAGGATCACGTAAGAGCGCTGGTTCATGGGCACCACATCGAGCCTCCGCCAAGTAAGGGCCTTCTAAGTGAATTCCTGCAAAGAGCCCTTCGTCAACGAGAGGCGCCAAACGCCGGACTTGTTCCTCAATAATTCCAATAGGTTCGGTAACTAGTGATGCAACAAGAGACGTTGTTCCATGATCGCGATGGATTTTTCGAGCAGCTCTTACATTCTCAATATTGCTATCAGAGAAGTAGTAACCACCACCACCATGAGAGTGGATATCGACAAATCCTGGGATCACTGTTCCAGAAGCCTGATAATCCGCCTGAGCCTGGCAGCTATCTGAAATATTTGTAATATGACCGTGTCCGACTTCGATACAAATGTCATCTAATAATTGCATACCGACAACGGCGGCTGGTGCATGAATATGCATCAATGGACTCCCGTCACGAGATCAAATGCCATCATGGCACAACCGATTGTTCCGGCGAGAGCACCGTAGTGAGCTATCTTTAATTCTGGTTTACGTTGAAAGGTGAGAGATTCATCCAGCGCGGCTGAGATTGGTTCGAGAAGCAAGTTACCGGACTTCGCTAAACCGCCACCGAAGATAATTGCTTCTGGAGCAAGAGTTGTAATCAACATTTCGCAAGCGCGAGCAAGCGCTTGCATCGCATCATCCCAAATTGCAGTTGCAATAGGGTCACCTTCACTTACTAACTTTGCAATCGCCTCAGTCGTCACACCAGTTGTCCCTGCAGATTTGTTATATGCAGAGCTGATTGCAAGCGCGGAAGATGCTGCTTCTAAACATCCCGAACGACCGCAGACGCATGGAAACTTTCCGTTGACGTTTACGTGGCCAATTTCTCCAGCAAAACCTCCAGAGGAACGAATGGCACCATCAATCACAAGTGAAGCGGCAATACCAGTCCCAATAGCGATAAATACAGAGTTTGCATAACCTGCTGCTGCACCATCTCGTGCCTCTGCTACGCCAGCGGTGCGAATATCGTGGCCAGCAGCAACAGGGATTTTTAAGCGCGCATGGAGTAAATCTCTAATGGGGAAGTCGTGCCATTGCAGATTTCCAGACCAGCGGCAAATACCTAACGCATCATCAAAGACTCCAAGAACACCGAGACCAACTGCAGCTACTTGATGATCTTTAGAGAACTCCTCCACTAATTGCGCCACGACCTCAAGAGTTTTTTCGCCAGTTGAATCTGGTTTTGGGGTCGGAGTGCTTTTGGTCGCTAAAACTTCAAAACGCTCATTGACGAGCGCGCTCTTGATATCGGTTCCCCCGATATCGACCGCGACCACATGCTTCACAGCGATGAGTGTATTTACTTATTGAGAATAATGGAGCGTGCTAGACCACGTGGATTATCTGGATCTACGCCACGCTTCTTCGCAATAGCGATTGCAACGCGCTGTGCGCGAATGAGGTGTGCCATCGGGTCAAGTTTGCTTGATTCGAAGAGCGCTCCAGTTGAATTGATATCCCGAACTAAATCGGCAGGAATATCGCCAAATGCCCAGACTGCGCGCCCTGGCTGAGAGATGGAGAGTGGCCCGTGTCGGTAATCGAGGGCTGGATATGCCTCGGCCCAGAACTGTGACGATTCACGAGTTTTGAGTGCAGCTTCATGAGCTAAGCCAACTGTCCACCCACGACCTAAGAATGTAATCTGTTCGACTTCTACTAGAGCTGAGATATCGCTAGCAAGAGCCTCTTCCGCATCTTTGACGATAGATGCGAGGTCAAAACCAAGTGATGCGCGGAGGAGACCGAGAGCGGCTGTTGCCCAACGTGTCTGAAGAACCGATTGTTCATCAGCAAAATCCATAATGATGGTCTCGGTTGCTCGATCTTCAACTGGAGAGTTATGGATAGCAGTCAGAATCACAGAAGGGGTTGTGACCTTGCTGAGCAGGTCGACGATTTCCGTGGTGGTGCCAGAGCGAGAGATAGAGACGATTCGGTCATATTTGCGGCCGTAGTTGAACTCGGAGCCGGCATAGACATCGGTCTCGCCATGGCCAGCCTGCTCGCGCAAGGCGGCGTAACACATCGACATAAACCAGGAGCTGCCACAGCCAACGACTGCCACGCGCTCACCCTTCTTAGGGAGCTTGTGAAAGACGCTTGGGGCGAATTCCGCTGTCTGGCGCCAGATATCTGGCTGGGAGGCAATCTCGAGATCTGCGTGTAATGGGCTGCTCATGGCGCAACCATAGGCTCACGCTCACCCTAAGTCAAGAATTTTTGCACATTTTTGATTTATTTTGATTGTTATCAAACAGTTATACGCAAACCATTGATTTGGCCATGGGGAGGCGGTCTACTACTCCCAACGAAGCCCCTCCTGGGGCCCTACCGTATGAGGAGTTAATTGATGAAGAAAGTGACTCGCGTAGGCGCACTTGTTGCGGCTACCAGTTTGATCGCTTCTGCCTTCCTTGGTTCATCAGCTAAGGCAGCAGATGTTGTCGAACTAAAGATGGTTGCTGCGGATTACGCAAATATGCAGCCATTCTGGGATGACCTCTCAGCAAAGTTCACCAAGGCAAACCCAACAATCAAGGTGACTGTAGATGTTGTCTCATGGGAAACCATTGATGACAAGGTAAAGACACTTGTTGCTACAGGTCAGACACCTGACATCGTGAACAAGGGCGACTACTCAGCAGCAGCTGCAGAAGGTCTCCTCTATCGCGCAGACGAGATGGTAAGCAAGAAGACTCTTGATGACATCGTTCCAACATTCCTCAATAACTCTAAGTACAACGGTGTTGCATATGCTGTCCCAGACTTGGCATCAGCTCGCGCACTCTTCTACAACAAGGATATTTTGAAGAAGGCTGGCGTTACAAAACTTCCAACAACATGGACAGAGCTTGAGAAGGTTCTTAAGCAGATCAAGGCAAAGGTGCCTGGCGTCTATCCATATGCACTTCCACTCGGACCTGAAGAAGCACAAGCTGAATTCGCAATCTGGGCTGGCGGTAATGGCGGCGTAATGTTCAAGGATGGCAAGTGGGTTCTCAACTCTAAGGAGAATGTTGCAACAATGACATTCCTCAAGAAGCTCACAGATCAGAAGTTGACACAGCCAAACCCAGCTAAGTGCGATCGCACAGCATGTGCGCAGACACTCTTCGCAGCAGGTAAGGCAGCATTCATCAACGGTTCAGTCTTCCTTCCAGGATGGCTCAAGGACAATGGTGGAGCAAACATCAACCTCGGTTCAGGTTCATTCGTAGCAGCTCCAGGTAAGAAGCCTGTGACACTTGGTGTTCAGGATTACTTCACTGCTTACAAGGCAAACGGCCACAAGGCTGAGATCACAAAGTGGATGGACTTCATCTTCGAGCCAACTAACTACGCAGGATTCCTTAAGGCTGCAGGTGGATTTATTCCTGCAACTAAGTCTGCGGGTGCAGCAGCAGCGAAGGATCCAGCACTTGCACCATTCATTAAGTTGCTTCCATCTGCAATCTTCTACCCAGGAGATCAGGCAGCATGGCCAGCAGTAAAGGGTGCGATTCAGCAGCAGATCGGTACTGCTCTGGCCAATCCTAAGAAGGCCATGGATGCAATCCAGGCTAAGGCTGTAGCAGCTGCTAAGTAATTAGCGGTAGTTAGCAGAACAAAGCAGTAGGAAAGAATGAGGGCGGGGGTTCGTGTGAAACCGCGAACCCCCGTCACTTTTCTTTTCAGCAACATTTTTCGATAGATTACCTTTTACTTATAGGTCAACAGTGAGTTGGGAGAGCCACAATGTCAGGGCGTACGATGAATAAATCTCGTTTAGGTGCCCTTCCATGGATCGCCCCAGCGCTCATCATGATTGCGGTCTTTGTTATCTGGCCAGCTTTCGAAATGATTCGAACTTCATTCCAAATTGTTGGCTCAACTGGTCAAAGTAAAGGTTGGGCCGGCTGGGCAAATTACCAAACACTCCTTCTCAATCCAGATTTAAAAAATGTGCTTTTCCGAACCTTTATCTGGGTTGGCTGTGTTGTTTTCTTTACGATGGCTATTTCACTTCCCGTGGCACAGCTTCTTAATGCGCAATACCCGGGACGAAAAGTTGTTCGCTGGTCGATTATTGTCCCTTGGGCTGCATCACTGGTGATGACATCTACTGCTTGGAAGTGGATTCTCGATGCGTACTATGGAGTGCTCAACGAGATTGCGATTGATCTAGGACTTCAGAAAGAGTCCATCGACTGGTTGGCTGATACACGCCATGCATTCATTTGGTTGATGGTGGTTGCAGTATTTGTCTCGGTCCCATTTACCTCTTTTGTTATCTTGGCTGGACTCTCAACAATTCCAAATGACATCAAGGAAGCTTCACACGTTGACGGTGCAACATCATGGAAGAGCTATCGTCACATTACCTTCCCACTATTGAAGCCTTCATTATTTGTGGCAGCGGTCATTAACTTGATTAACGTCTTTAACTCGTTTCCGATTATTTGGGTTATTACCCAAGGTGGTCCTGGGTATGAGACCGATACGACCACCACACTTGCCTACAAAATTTCATTTAGAGATCAAGATGTCGGGCAGTCCGCCTCAATGGCCGCTATTAACTTCCTGATTATCCTTATATTTATCGCCTTCTTTGTGAAGGCCTCGAAGAACCAGGAGCAGAACTAATGAGCACCCAGGTACTTCCAAAGCGACAAAAGCGCTTTACAGGTAAGAAGGTAACTCTGACTATCTCAGCGTGGACTATGGGGTTGCTCTTCTTCGCTCCGTATCTTCAGATGATTCTGACTGCACTAAAGTCGCAAGAAGAGATCACTGCGATACCAGCTACCTATCTTCCTAAAAAGTGGGCCTTCGATAACTTTATTGGCGTCTGGAAAGAAATTCCGCTCGCCACGTATTTAAAGAGTTCGTTCATTATCTCCATCTGTGCAACTCTGATCGTGATTCTCATTGCAATTCCTGCTGCCTACTATGTTGCACGCAATAATTTCCGAGGCAAGAAAGCATTCTTGCTCTTAGTGCTCGTTACTCAAATGTTTGCACCAACTGCGCTTGTTGTAGGTATTTTCAGAGAGATTGTTGCCTTCAAGCTAGTTGATACCTATTTGGCTCTAATCCTGGTCTATGCCGCATTTAACATGGCGTTTTCTATCTGGATTTTATCCAGCTTCTTCGCCAGTATTCCTAAAGAAGTTGAAGAAGCGGCATGGATTGATGGCTGTTCTCGTTTCACGACTCTTACTCGCATTGTTCTTCCACTAGCGCTGCCAGGCCTAGTTACTGCATTCATCTTTACCTTCATCGCGGCCTGGAACGAGTTTGTTATTGCACTGACTCTCACCTCTTCACCTGAGCGTGAGCCACTCACCGTTGGTCTGACCTCATTGATTGGTCAATACCAAGTCCAGTGGAACTACCTCTTTGCTGGATCCTTAATCGCAATCGTTCCAGTAGTTATCCTCTTTGCCATGATTGAGAAGTGGTTAGTTGGTGGACTCACAGCTGGTAGCGTGAAGTGAATAAGCAAGACCGCCTCAGTAAAATCCTCGAGATTGTTGTCGAAAGAAGTAGCGTTGAGGTTGATGAAGTAGCTGAGCTTCTAGGTGTATCAGCGGCGACAATTCGTCGCGATTTCGACTCATTAGCGCGCCAACAACTGCTTTCACGCACTCATGGAGGGGCGGTTGCAACAGGTGGATCTAGTGCACTTCCGCTCAATTACAAGGTGGCAAAAGGCGATGAGGTTAAGCAGAGAATTGCAGAGGCTGCAGCTGACTTTGTCTCGCGTTACGACATCATCGGTATCAATGGCGGAACTACAACTACAGCCGTCGCGCGCGCAATTGTTGCTCGATCAGATTTTGCAGCCGGAGATGGATCTGAACTTCAGCCAGCGCTCACAGTGGTTACCAATGCCGTTAATATTGCAGCCGAACTGACAGTACGTCATCAAATCAAAATAGTTGTCACCGGTGGAGTAGCTCGCCCTCTCTCCTACGAACTAACTGGACCATTTGCGGAAGAAGTTCTCAAAGAGGTAAATATCGACACCGCTTTCTTGGGTGTGGAAGCAATCGATCTCGAAATTGGGGCTGCTGCCAGACATGAAGATGAAGCCCGAGTAAATCGACAGATAGCAGCGCGTGCACGCAAGATTGTGGTTGTCACAGATAGCACGAAATTTGAAAAACGTGCATTTGCGTCGATTAGACCCGTCAATGAGATTGATGTCTTGATCACCGATGGAGGAATTGATAAGAAGATCGCCAAGGCATTTAAGAGTCTTGGCGTTGAAGTAGTGATTGTTTAAGGAGCACTATGTCACGTACATCATCTAATGAGATAGTTCTCGCCGCAAAGGCAGCAGGTACTGCAGTTGGCGCCTTCAATGTAATTCTCCTCGAACATGCAGAAGCTTTGGTCGCTGGAGCAGAGAGTGCAAACCTTCCTGTCATCCTCCAAATTTCTGAGAATTGCGTTAATTACCATAAAGCACTCAAGCCGATTTCAGTTGCCACTATTGCTATCGCTGAAGCATCATCGGTTCCGGTATCGGTTCACCTTGATCATGCCGAGAGTGAAGATCTAGTCAAGGAGGCGCTTGATCTCGGATATGACTCGATTATGTTTGATGGTTCCAAACTTGAGTACAGCGAAAATGTCGAAGCCAGTCTTCGAGTTGCCCAGCTCTGCAAGAGTTATGGGGCGACCCTTGAGGTTGAAATCGGCGAAGTAGGCGGAAAAGACGGGGTTCACGCCCCTGGTGTTCGTACCAGTCCAGATGAAGCGCGAGCTTTCGCAGAAGCAACTGGAACAAATCTTTTGGCAGTTGCGGTGGGCTCATCTCATGCGATGACCACTCGGGATGCATCCTTAGATTTCGAGTTGATCAGCGAAATCGCGCGAGCGGCGCAGATTCCGCTCGTTCTACACGGATCATCCGGGGTTAGCGATACAGATCTTCAACGCGCAGTACGAGCTGGAATGAGCAAAATTAATATTGCGACTCACCTCAACAGAGTGTTCACCGATGAGATCCGTGCAGCACTTGGCGCAAATGAAGCGCTGGTCGACCCACGGAAGTATGTAGGTGCAGGTCGTTCAGCGATTGCTCAGGAAGTCGCGCGTTTACTCGCTCTTCTTAATCTTCGCTCTCATTAATCTCAGTCTTGGTTAATCTTCACTAGAGGCGCTCTTTAAGCCCTCTGAAATCAACTTCATCACATTTGGATCAGCAAGTGTTGTTGCATCTCCCACCGCACGGTTCTCGGCAACATCTTTCAGAAGTCGACGCATAATTTTTCCACTGCGCGTCTTTGGAAGTTCATTTACGACCATTATCTGGCGTGGTTTAGCGATTGCACCAATTTCCTTAGCGACGTGGTTGCGAAGTTCTTTTACCAGCTCTTCACCCTCCACATGTTCTACGCCGCCACGAAGAATGACAAAGGCAACAATTCCTTGTCCGGTCATTGCATCGGCGGCACCGACAACTGCGGCTTCTGCAACAGCTTCATGTGACACGAGCGCAGATTCCACCTCAGTTGTTGAGATACGGTGACCAGAAACATTCATCACATCATCAACGCGACCAAGCAACCAAATTGCACCATCATCGTCAAGCTTCGCACCGTCACCAGCAAAGTAAATTCCTTCAAAGCGTGACCAGTAGGTTTCTTTGAAGCGCTCTTCTTCGCCCCACACACCACGCAACATTGATGGCCATGGCTTATCGAGAATCAAATAGCCACCGTGACCATCGCCAACTGGAACTCCATTGTCGTCAACCACTTTTGCGCTGATTCCAGGCAGTGGACGCATGGCAGAGCCAGGTTTTGTCGCAGTAACGCCGGGCAATGGTGAAATCATGATTGCACCGGTCTCGGTCTGCCACCAGGTATCAACAATCGGGCAGCGACTGCCACCGATGACATGGCGATACCAGATCCATGCCTCTGGATTGATTGGTTCTCCTACTGAACCGAGAAGACGCAAACTCGAGAGATTAAATTTATTTGGAAATTCATCTCCCCACTTCATCCAAGTACGAATTAATGTTGGAGCGGTATAGAGAATCGTGACCCCGTACTTCTCGACGATTTCAAATATACGTCCCTTGTGAGGCGTATCAGGCGTACCTTCGTACATCACTTGGGTAGCACCATTAATCAACGGCCCATAAACCATATAAGAATGGCCAGTAATCCAACCAACATCTGCAGTACACCAGTACACATCTGTCTTTGGTTTTATGTCAAAGACAACTTTATGGGTGTATGCAACCTGGGTGAGATATCCACCAGTTGTGTGGAAGATTCCCTTTGGTTTAGCAGTGGTTCCGGATGTGTACAGGATAAAGAGCGGATGTTCGCTATCAAAAAATTCTGGAGTATGTGTTGAGTGCTGACGATCGACAATGTCGTGCCACCATATATCTCGCGAACTATCCCATGCAGTTTCTTGTCCTGTGCGCTTAACAACGAGAACTTGCTTCACATTGGTCTCGCCCTTAAGAGCTTCATCAACAGCTGGCTTGAGAGCAAATGCCGCACCTTTACGGAAACCACCGTCAGCTGTAATGACTAACTTTGCATCTGCATCTTGAATGCGAGATAAGAGCGCATCTGCAGAAAATCCACCAAAGACAACAGAATGGATTGCACCGATACGCGCACATGCCAACATTGCAACGGCAGCTTCGGGAATCAACGGCATATAAATTGCAACACGGTCACCAGAAGTAATTCCCATTTCGGTAAGTGCATTGGCTGCCTTACTTACATCTGTGAGTAATTGTGCATAGGAAATGTCGCGGGTATCGCCGGGTTCGCCTTCAAAGTGAAAGGCGATCCGGCCGCCGTGGCCCTCGGCTACGTGGCGATCGAGTGCATTTACTGAGGCGTTGATTTTTCCGCCAACAAACCATTGAGCGAAAGGGGCGTTACTCCAATCGAGAGCGGTATCCCACTTTCGTTCCCAGACCAGCGCCTCTGCCTGGCGCTCCCAAAATGCCACCCCATCTCGATCGGCCTCGGTGTAGAGGCTCGGCTGGGCATTGGCCTGGGCAGCAAACTGCGGACTAGGAGCAAAGGTGCGATTTTCGGAGGAGAGATTATCTAAAGTTTCTGCGCTCATAATTAGCGAGTTTATGAGTTTTTACGCGTAAAAGATAGGTTTTTGAGCCTAAAAAACATCCACAGGGGGCGGTCAGCAATCGTTCTAGAGGAGTTTCGGCGGCCAGAATCTCGCCCTATGACTCTTATAACCTTCCTCAGCTACCTCCTCAAATTCCTCTCCAATCCAGCCCTGATTTCAGCCCTGATCTCGCTGATTCAGAAGATTCTCCGTTGAATTCAGAGTAAAAAGCCCATTTTTTGAGCAAATGCGGGTCGCGATTTTCGCAAAGGCGGGGTTAGTGGTTGGATTAGCCGTAAGCCAGACCAGAGCCAAAGGCGCCTTTCGGTTGAGGGTTTACACACTGTAGA
>JACCDI011761508.1_pt1 | contig 19040 bp, 29 predicted proteins | sample 7442791 | NCBI WGS metagenome assembly JACCDI01 (sample SAMN15323434, study PRJNA562643) | freshwater metagenome | isolation source: river surface water | place: USA:Blue River Watershed | collected 2017-08-15
GCTACAGGTGCTCAAGGTGCTACAGGTGCTCAAGGTGCTACAGGTGCTCAAGGTGCTACAGGTGCTCAAGGTGCTACAGGTGCTCAAGGTGCTACAGGTGCTCAAGGTGGTTCAGGTACTTCAGGCGTAAATGGTGCTCAAGGTGCTACGGGTGCTCAAGGTGCTGCTAATCAAGGTGCTCAAGGTGCTCAAGGTGCAAGTGGAGCTACTATTTTAGGTTCATCAAATACATGGACAGGTATTAACCAATTTACATCTAATCAAAACACAGGAACTGGATCTAATGCACAATTACAAGCATACGGAACTACAAGCGGTGCTATGATGTCATTTCACAGAGGTGGTGCTTATGCAATTAACTTAGGTTTAGATTCAGATAACGTATTTAGACTAGGTGGTTGGTCTGCTGGCGCAAATAGATTGCAAATCGATATGTCAGGTAACCTTACTATGGCAGGTGATATTACAGCATACTCTGATGCAAGAGTTAAAGAAAATGTAGAAACTATTACAGATGCATTAAATAAAGTTTTAGCTTTAAGAGGTGTTTCTTATAATAGAACAGATTCTGACGATAAAGCTAAGAAAATCGGTGTAATCGCACAGGAAATGCAAGAAGTTATGCCAGAAGTTGTTCACGAACAAGCTGACGGAATGTTAGGTGTTTCTTATGGAAACTTAGTAGGTTTATTAATCGAAGCTATCAAAGACTTAAATGCTAAGGTAGATTCATTACAGAAATAAACAAATAGAATAGATTAAGTATAAAGCTTAATCCTTTCAAAAGCTCGGTCGAAAGGCCGAGCTTTTTTATTTTTAGATAAATAAGTTATTAAATAACACAATTATGATTAATCAAATTACACAAAATCCAGATACTAGATGGTATTTTGATTCAATTTATAAAATTGGAAATGAATACAAATTAAACGGTTGGATCTATAATTCAGGTATGGATATTACCAATTATTATTTAGATGGTGAAAAATTATCTGTACTTAAATCAAATAGACCAGACGTGAATAATTATTTTAGTATACCAGATACTGATTTTAAATTGGGTATTTCATTTAGAATATCAACAGATCTAAAAGAATCGATTTTATCTATAGAAGTTGATGGAGAAATTATAAGTTTAGGATCTATTTTAAAGTGGATTGTTTACTATTCTCAATTTAATAGAGATCACAAAGATCTTATAGTTGTAGATAACTTCTATGAAAATCCAGACTTAGTTAGATTATTTGCTATGAATTCGTTAGGTTTTGAACCTTCTGATTATCACAAAGGACAAAGATCCAAAGAAAGATTTTATATTAATGGTACTAAAGAAAAGTTTGAAAAAATAATAGGTCGTAAAATTACCAATTGGGATCATCCTAATTATGCAAATGGTGTATTTCAATTTACAACAGCACAAGATCCTATAGTTTATCACGTAGATACTCAAACTTATGCTGCTATGGTTTTTTTAACACCAAATGCTCCATTAGAAACAGGTACAGCATTTTATAAATCAAAATTTACAGGTGCTACCATATTCGACGGTACGCATGATCAAGAAGAATTTAATAAAACATTTAAAGGTCTTAATACTAATTTAAATTTTTATGATAGCACTCAATATGAATTAATGGATGAAGTCGCTAACGTTTACAATAGATTAGTTCTTTTTAATGCAAAAAGAATTCACGCAGCTACTAAATATTTCGGCGATGAAATAGAGAATGCCAGATTTTTTCAACTATTTTTCTTTGATGTAGAATAACATATTATGATATTACATATAATTACAAGATGCAGTAAACCTGCAAACCTCTTAAGAATTAAACAATCTATTACCGAAGTTATAGAAAAAAATAATGCTAATATAAAATGGCATATTGCGTTTGATACAGATATTTTAAAAGATATTGATGCAGAACTTTTAGAGCATCTTGATATTGATTGGATTAATATGTCCTTCAGAAATGACGTTTCGTCATATATGTCTCTAAATTCTATTATAAAAAATATAGAAGATGAAGGATTTGTATATCTTTTAAATGATAATAATGTTTTACAAGAAGATTTGTACAACAGATTATTAAATTTACAAACAGATAAAGATATTTTTGTATTCTCACAACAAGTAGGTTCATTAGAAGGTACTTCTTTTTTTAATAGAATTGCTTTACCTGAAAATATAGCTCCTACTAAAATAGATGGACAACAGTATGTTGTTAAATTACAATACTTCAAAGATAACAAATTCGTTGATAGTTACTTAGCGGATGGCTTATTTATTGAAACACTTTACCAGAATCACACAGATTTAACAGAAATTACACAAGACATCTTAGCTTATGGTAATGCTCTAGAAAAAGTAAACAAAGCCAGACATCCCAGAATACTCTACATAGGAGAAGGTACGCCTATTTTAAAAACTAATAATCCAGTTTCTTGGGAAGCTGATGAACTAGAAGTTAGATATTTAGAAAATGATTCTGAATTTATTCAAGAATTCATGAATTTTAAACCAGATGCCATTTTAACTATCGGCGATGAAATTTCATTCGAGAATTTGTATAATGCACCCTTAGAAATTAGAAAATCCTGGATTAACTTAGAAACATTAGAAGATAATGCCGGAGAAAAAGTATATGAAGCTGCTATGTTTAACATATTGCAAAATACAAAAAAATATTTGGTTTCATTTTTTACACCAGTCTATAATACCAAACAAAAACTTTATAAAACGTATGAATCTTTAAGAAATCAAACTTATAGTAATTGGGAATGGACAATCGTAAATGATTCAACCGATAATGGTTTAACATTAAAAATAGCTGAGTCAATTGCTAAAGTAGATCCTAGAGTTAAAGTTTATGATTTTAGAGAAAAGTCTAGTGGTTTAATCGGTGAAGTTAAATGGCGAGCAGCTTGTATGACAACTGGAGAAATCTTAGCTGAATTGGATCATGATGATTATTTAACACCAGATTGTGCAGAGTATTTGATGAAAGCTGCTGAAAGGCATTTAGACTGTGGATTCTTTTATTCAGATTGTGTCGAGTCTAGAGAAGATCACAGTGCTATTATATATGGAGAAGGTTTTGGTTGTGGTTATGGAGCTTACAAAAAAGAAGAAGCTTTAGGAAGAATATATGACGTAAGTATTGCGCCTAATATCAATCCTAAAACTATTAGACATATCGTTGGAATTCCTAATCATATTAGAGCATGGAGAAGAGATGCTTATTTTTTAGCAGGTGGTCACTGTAGAAGTTTAACCATTGCTGATGATTATGAACTAATTATCAGAACATTCTTAACAACCAAAATGTTAAGAATTCCAAAATTATTGTATGTTCAATATTTTTATAATGATGGCGTTGAAATGAATACTCAAGATTTAACTAGAGCAGATATACAACGACGAGTTAAAACTATTGCTAGAATTTATAATCATACGATTAAACAAAGATTTGAACAATTAGGTAAAGAAGATTGGGCATTTGATCCGGATTTTGCAGAAAAAGCTTTAGATGTGCCTTCTAGATTTGGTGATGCTGAGCAACATGTTAACGAAACGTTTGTTATAGAATAATGATATATAGCACATGAGAGGTAAAAATAAAATCATGTTATTCGAGCAATTTTTAAACGAAGCTTATAAAAGAGACGAGTTTCAAAAAGTTATAATTACGCGTAGAGCCGAATTAGACGATTCGTTTATTACTGGACCAAAATATACGCCTAAAGATTATTGGGTTGTAGTTACTAGAGGCACTGAATTAGAAAGTGTACCTAAGAATTTGCCAGTTTTGTGTTATGATAAAAAGACTTTAGAAAAATTATTAGATGAAGGTATTATTCAAAACGACCAAGTTTATAATAAATTAGAAGCTCGTAAAAAAGTAAGTTCAAAAGCAGAATTCTATAAGTTACACGCAGACAGCGGTTATATTATGCCAACTGTTTTGGATAAAAATGGAATCAAAGATCTTAAGTTTCCTATAGTTGCAAAGCCAGATAACGAGCATAGCGGCTTGGGTATTCAAGTTTTTAAATCTAAAGAAGAATTAGATGACGCAGATCTAAGTAAGTTTTCATCATTCTCAGAAAAAATAGACATCAAAGAAGAACATAGATTTTTTGTTTGGCGTGGAGAAATGATTCAGTGGACTCAAAGAAAACCAATGGATGATGAAACTGCAGATATTGCTAAGAAAAATCCAGATCAAGAAACAAACTTCTCATATATTTTAAGAAATGAGCAGCCAAGTGATGACGTTAAAAAAGTAATAGCTTATTTTTCAGAAGCACATAGTGACTTAGATTTTTATGCTATTGATCTAGCAGAAACAAAAGACGGTAAAATTTACGTCTTCGAAATGAATTCAGAACCCGGAGCATTATTCGGAGTTATGTCGCTCGTATATCAACGTATCTACCAAGACTGGTATGAAAAAACCATAAGCGATGATACTGTTCAATTACTAAAAGATTTTAGACAAAAGGATATTGAAGCTAATAAGAAACAAAATCCTAACTGGAAGGTAAAAGAATAAGAACAAAAGATTTTTTTATGGGTTATCCTAACAACACGTGTATGCATATCACGATATATGTACATCACATGCAAATTGACGAACTGTTTGATTTTTTAAATGATAGAATCGACACTCCGCCACCTTATTGGTATCATCACGAAGACGCACCATATTCAATCTCAGGTGGTTATGCCGCTGTCAATGTAGATTATCACAATTATCAAAAGATCAGAACCGAGAGAACATGGGACAGTCCCTTAAATATTTAAAAACTTTTTTGAAAATAAGTTAGCCCAAATTTTTTTATTTGGGCTTTTTTGTGTATATTAGCTGTATAATAACTAAACAAAGAAATAATGTATAAAGCGGAAGAACTTAAAAATATGCTTTTCGTAGATATCGAAACAGCATCTTCTCATGAAAATTATGAATCGTTTGTGGATTCATTAGGGCCTAACTCAAGTATGGAAGAATGGTGGGCTGATAAAGCGCAATACCTTAAAAAAGATCGAGTAGAATTAAGCCAATTGTCTAATGCTGAAATGTACAATACACAAGCTGCTATATTTCCAGAATGGGGTCGTATTGTTTGTATCACTATAGGCCAAGTTAAAATAGATTCAGATGGAATTCCTAATGATTTTAAAATGAGATCATTTGCAGGTGAAGATGAGAAGGCTATTTTAGAAGAATTCTTGCCAACACTCTCTGCTATTTTTTCAAAAGCACCTTCTATTCGAATCGTCGGTTTCAATATCAAAGGCTTTGATATTCCTTATATCTGTAAAAAAGCTATGATCCATGGTGTTAAATTACCATATCAGTTTCATTTACAAAATGTAAAGCCATGGGACAATTGCCTTTTAGATATTTCAGATATTTGGAAATTTGGTGGTTGGAACGGTGCAAAATTAGGTGTTGTATGTGAAGTAATGGGAATTCCAAGTCCAAAAGAACAATTAGCCGGTGGAGAAGTTAGCGCTACATTTTGGAGAGGTGATTTAAAGCTTATTACAGAATACTGCGAAAGAGATGTTAAAGCTACAGCAAATGTTCTATTAAAAATGAGTGGCTTTGACACTTTGACACTAGATTCTTAAAATAAATGACAATATGTCAAATTATTTAGCTTGGTATAAAAATTGAAGGATATTAATTAATGGCAATAAAGCCAGAAACTATAAACTATAAAATTATGTTTGGACACACAAGAGGTACAGCTTTTGACAAAGCAATTGAAAACATTTTTAACAACATCAGTGAACCTATCTGGAAGAATGAGATTTTATTTGGAAATGGAAATCCATTTAATGATACGTGTTTAGAAGATAATACACTAAGCATTGCATTACCAGGTTTTTCGAAAAAAGATATTAAGATTGATATCGATGGAGATTTACTTATTGTTTCTAGTAAAGTTGAAGAGGCTGATGAAACAAAATTTAAAAAATCTTTTAAAAGATCATTTAGATTAATTAAAGATGTTAACGTTGATACTATTAAAGCATCAATGGAAAACGGTATTCTATACATTACATTTGAAAGAAAAAATGTGGCAAAAGAAATAAAAATATCTTAAATTATTTTTTTATGTCAAATCTTTTTATTATATTTACAGTATAAAACTATAAGATATGTTTGCAGACTACGAAAACGACGAATTTGAAATGGATGACGAAATGTCACAAGAAGAAATTATTAACGCAAAGCAATTATACAATAGTTTAGTGGATAGATTAGTCCGCGAAAATTATGAATCAATTGCTAAAAACGGTATCGATATCGTAAATACTAAAATTCATAATCTCGAGCCAAAACAAATAGAGCAATTAAGAGGCACTTTGGATTTTATGATTGTGTATTTTACAGAATTAGAAGAGTATGAAAAATGCGCAGTTTTACACAAATACGTCGAAGAGCTCAATCAATAATTTTTTGGAGGTAAATATAAAATTTAGGGCACTTAAGTGCCCTTTGTTTTTTAATTGAAATATATAATACAATATTAAAATAATAACTATGGAACCAAAAGCATTAACAGACATTGCAACTCAACTTAAAAGAATTGCCGATATGATGGAACGTAATGAAAAGCGTAACCTTATTAAAAATGACGGTATAGAAAAAGTTAAAGAGGCAATTAAAAAACGCAAGAATGAATTATTACGAAACATTGAAAGTTCCCAAGACAGCAAGTCAGGAAGAGATTAAATCTGCGTATCGTAAACTTGCAAAAGAATATCATCCAGATAAAAACACAGGTGAAGATACTAAACAAAAATTTCAACAAATACAAGAAGCTTATTCTGTTTTAGGTGATAAAAATAAAAAACAGGAGTATGATTCTAGAAATAGTCAACCTAATCTGGAAGACTTATTAAGAAACTGGGGATTTGGTAATAATTTCGCAGATGATTTTAATATGCACTTTGGTGGATATAGAAATAATCCAAATGCCAAAGGTCAAGATATTAGAGTTACAATTCCTATAACTGTAAGTGAAATCTATAATGGATTTTCTAGATCGATCGACGTCGGTACTGGCAGAATTAATGCTAATATACCTAAAGGTGCCAGAGAAGGTTCTAAATATAAAATGGCAGGCAAAGGTCAACCTAATCCTTTTAATTCTAATGCGCCTACTGGAGATCTAATCATTAATATCAATGTACAATACGATGAAAATTATATTATACAAGGCGACGATGTAATGATTGAAAGCTTTGTCAAATTCTATGACATGATTTTAGGTACTAATTTAGAGATTAGAATACCAAGCGGTAAAATCTCTATAAAAATTCCAGAAAACACATCACCCGGTAAAATATTAAGAGTACCTGGAAAAGGCTTGCCAATCGCAGGCACAGAAATGTCAGGTGCACTATTAATAAAAATCAATACTAATTTTCAAAATTTAAATTCAGAGCAATTATCTTTAATAAATAAAGTTAAAGAATTAGATTAATTTAAAAACACAATAAACAATTATGATTATCATAGATGTAAACGGTAATATAGAAAAAGCTCTAAAAGAATATAAAAGAAAAGTTGCTAAAGTTAAGCAAAACCAGCAACTTAGAAATAACCAAGAATTTGAAAAACCATCTGTAACTAGAAGAATAGAAATAACCAAGGCCAGATACATTCAGGCTATTAAATCTCAAGCAGACCAAGATTAATTTTATTAACATAATAAAATTCTGCAATAATCCACTGGATAAACGTTATATCAATATATAACATGAGATAAAAATAGACTAATGACATGAGCTACATATCAAATGAGGAGAAAGATCAACTCATGAGATCTAGTTACTATATAATAACACGAAACTTTACTAAAACAGTAAATCGCTTTATTGCGTTTCAAGATGGAAGTAATTCTATCGAAATACCGCACGGTATAGGCCAAAGATCCAAATTTATAGATTTATTAATTAAATACTTCGAAGAAATCGAAGAGTATGAGAAGTGCGACAAACTCGTGAAGCTGAAAGAGTTAGTTGTGGATGCAGGTGATTAACCACAAATTAAACAAAAACTAAATTATGCAAAAAAGATCAGCAGAAAGTAAAACAAAATCAACTAGCAGCAGACCAACAGCTGCCAAACCAAAAAAGACAACAGTTAAAGAATTAGATTTAGTAGGAGTACAATTAAAACCAAGTCAACAAGATTATTTTCAGCAGATCCAAAAGAACGAAATTACATTTTGTTCTGGACCCGCAGGTACGTCAAAAACATTTACAGCATGTTTTACGTCATTACATTTATTAGCCACAAAACAAGTTTCCAAAATTATTTTATGTAAACCAATTCAAGAATCTGGAGAAAAGTTAGGATTTTTACCCGGAGATATTGCAGACAAAATTGATCCATACATGCAATCTTATATTTCAAACTTCAAGAAGATTGTAGGTGATGAATTAACAGAAGGCTTAATTTCTTCTGGAGCAATAGAATTCAAACCACTTGCATTTATGAGAGGTGATACATTTGACGATGCTTTCATGATTCTAGATGAAGCTCAAAATGCAACCTTTAAACAACTTATGTTATTCGTAACTCGTATGGGTAAAAACTCTAAAGTTTTAGTAACAGGTGACGTTAGTCAGTATGATATTCCTAAAGCAAGCGCAGGTCTTCCTGGATTTACAGCCTTAATGAAAGGTGTTAAAGGCGTAGGCGAACATATTTTTACCAACAAAGATATTGTAAGAGCTAAGATTTTACAAGATGTCGTAGACAGATACGATAAATGGAGAGTAGACAATCCAGAGAAATAAAACAAAGTAAAGGACATGTGTATAACTATTATAACTTTAATAATATACACATGTCTGATACTAGATACGTAACACTCAAATCACATTATAACGAAGACCAATCAATCATAGAAGTTGGCGTAGATGAAGCTGGTCGAGGATCTCTCGCTGGTCCAGTCACAGTAGCTGCATGCATAATGCCAGTTAATTTTTCACATCCATTAGTTAAAGATTCAAAACTTCTTTCTGAAAAACAAAAGGAAGAGGCATATAAGATCGTAATGGCAAATGCAATCGCTTGGTATTGTGTGCACGTAGATGCCAAATTAATAGAAGAACAGAATATTCTAAAAGCCACTTTACATGGTATGATGTTGGCATTGAGCGGTGTTGAAGAAACTACAGATTTTGATTTTATTTTAGTCGATGGAGATCAATTCCATGGCTATAATGGTAAAAATTACGTAACGATCGTTGGCGGAGATAATAAATATACATCAATTGCCGCAGCTTCTATTATTGCAAAAATCAAACACGACAATTGGATGAGAGAATGTGAAGAAGGTAAAATATATGGATGGGCTTCTAATAAAGGATATGGTACTAAACAGCATTTAGATGCTATTAAAGAACATGGTCCATCTGAACATCACCGAACAAGTTTTATTTCACATATTGTTACAAAAACAGCAGAATTATTTTAATGAGAAATTTATTTAATGGAATTATTTTATTAACGATCGGACAAGCTATTGTTTGGTTTCAAACTAATGGACAATTTGTATGGCCATTCTTTAAAAGAAATCCTTTAATAATAGCGTTAATCGGCGGTAGCATAGTTTCATATACATTTATTCTCGGTACCAAAGAATTAGCAACTTATTATGAAGGTGCTCTTTGGCCTGGTAGATTTATTGGATTTACAGTCGGTATGTTTACATTTTCAGCCCTAACATATTTAATGATGAATGAAGGTATTAATACAAAAACCGGTATTTCATTAATTTTAGCAGCAATTCTATTAGGTGTTCAGTTATTCTGGAAATAAATGTTAATAATTTTTAAAAATAAGTAAGCCCAAATTTTTTAGTTTGGGCTTTTTTTTGTATATTTACAGAGTAATTAAAAACAAACATAATATGAAATACGAATTAGTCCTATCATCAGATCAAGTTATTGAAATTAAAAAACAAAACATAGAGGTAGAATATCTAGATAATAAACCTACGCCATCTGGTGGTTTTTTTGTCTCTATTACAATCAAAGATCCAGTAGATCTTTTAAGTTTATTTTATGCTGGTAGTTATTATGCACTTAGTAGAAAATAACTGCTTAAATATTTTTTTATCTCAAATCTTTTTAGTATATTTACTGTATAAACAAAAACAAAAAACATGAACATTCAAGAATTCAAATGCAATGGTTTTAGTAATGCACAACAAGCCAATATTGTTAAACCAATTATTCAAACCGCAATTTCAGTATTTAGATTGCGTAAAACCAACGAAGAGATATTTGCTAGTTTTCCAAAAGGAGATGATTATCATTTAGGTACTAGATTTTATGATGATGATTCCGTAGCTAGTCGTATATGTTCAGGTTTAGTAGAATACGCAGAAAAACAATTGTACAAAGAATATGGCCAATACGCACCATCTTTAATCGTAGAACAATACATCGATGCATTAGTAAATTCTTTAAGTGGCTCAGAAATGGATCAAATTATTTTAGAAGGTATGCGAGATTGTGCTTCAGCTGATCATTGGTATGCATACGAAAAACAATGGAATTAATCAACATATAATAGATATGAAAATAAATTTAGGGTACTGTTGTATTAATATGACTTTGCAAAAAGAACGTAAAGTTACTATTGGTCGTGGCATGATTAAAAAAACATTTGCAGAAAAAGGTATTAATTATGCAAGCGAATTGGCTTTGGCAAATGTCAAAGATATGATAGAAATTATCAAATGGAATCATAAGAATGGAATTTCATTATATCGCATGAGTTCTGACATGTTTCCTTGGTGTAGTGAATACGAACTTAAAGATTTGCCAGATTATGACAAGATTTGTAATGTTCTTAAAGGTGCAGGTACTTTAGCTAAACAATATGGCCAAAGACTAACTTTTCATCCTGGTCCATTTTCAGTATTAGCTTCGGCAAATCCAGATGTGGTTACAAAAACTATTCGAGATTTAAATACGCACGGCGAAATCATGGATCTTATTGGTTTGCCTAGAACACCTTATGCAGCTATCAATATACATGTTAATACAACAGCACCGGATAAAGCGTCTGCTATGCAAAGATTCTGTGAAAACTTTCAACTGTTAAATGATTCTGTTAAATCTAGACTCGTAGTAGAAAACGATGACAAGGAGTCACAATACACAGTTCAGGACTTATATGATTCTGTATATAGTAACATACATATTCCCATAACATTTGACTACCATCATCATTGGTGTCATCCTGGTGAATTAGATCAAGAGGCTTCTTTAAAATTAGCAGCAAAATCTTGGCCTAAAGATGTCAAACAACTTACGCACTTTTCTTCATGTAAAACTATTCACGAAGATGCTTCTCAAACTAATAAGCGAGCACATGCAGATTACTTATATGACAAAATAGATTCTTATGGCTTAGATATTGATGTAGAAGTAGAAGCCAAAGCCAAAGAATTAGCTGTATTTCAATATTTGAAACAAAATAAATTACAATTGGTATAAAAAGATAAAAACAATATGTCAGAACTTAAATTAAAGGCGTTAAAAGCGCGCTACACTGCACAAAGATTAGAAGCTTTGGCTACTATCGAAGTTTATATGTCAAATTCTGTTGGAATTGGCGAACATCCTCAAATCATCGATGAGATTGATAAATTGGTTAGATCAGTTGATGAAGCCGATGGTTTATTAAAAACTTTGAATTCTATTTTTAAAGTAGAAGAAGTAGAAGAAACCAAGTATAGTGGTGAGAAAGAAGCACCTAAACAACCAGAAAACTAAAATCAAAAGAGGACAAAGTCCTCTTTTTTTATGTAGATATATAATCTAATATGAGCAAAGAACAAACATATAATGATTATCCGAAAGCTGCAACCGCAAATGCACAAAAAGCAATTGACTGGAAAGAAAAATACGGTCGTGATGTTGTAACTGCGGGTACTGAAGTTGGTTGGCAAAGAGCCCATCAATTAGCCAAAGGAGAATCTTTATCTGAAGATGTTGTTTCCAGAATGGCTCAATTTAACAGACACAGAAAAAATTCAAAGATTGCACCTGAATTTAAAGACGAACCTTGGAAAGATAGAGGCTATGTAGCTTGGCTTATTTGGGGCGGAGATGAAGGTGTTGATTGGGCTATGGAAACCATGGACAAAATAAATAAAGAAAAAGAAGTATCTGAATGGCTTGATACTTGCGAGTCTTACTTATATTCACTTGATTTTTTATATGAAGGCAAATTAAGAGACTTACAAATGCAATCGAGCGATTTATTACAAAAACTCGGAGAAGCCAGACAAAAAACCGGAGAGCTTAGACAAAAAGTAACTGAACTAAAGGGTAAAAAAGCTGATGTTTGGAAAATTCAAATAGCAGAATTGAACATTAAGAAAAATGATCTTAAAATTCAAATGTTGTCTATCGCAGATATTGTAAATAAATTAAAAATGAGATACGTAACAGAAGGCTTAACTTTTAACGAATTTCTAATTATTAACGAATCACTAAAAAAATTAGATATATAATCTTTAAAAACATAATAAAATAATATCATTATCATGGCAAAATTAAAAACATTCGAACAGTATGTTTCAGAAATGGACAGAGCTGAAGAAATTGAAAAAGAAATCGTAGACTTAGGTACTCCAGAAGAGGAATCACCAGAGGATGCAGACAAAGTACAATCACCAGAACAAGAAGCTAACGAAGCTAATGACGTAACAGGAATTGAAGCAGATGAGTTAAAAAATGACTTAAATGACAAAACTCCAGAAGTTATTGATGCTGATGGTAAAAAATACGCTAAGGCTGAAGATAGAGCAGAAGACGATTCAGCTGAAGTAAACAAAGATTTAAAAGATCAAGCTGAAGGTGAAGATATCGGTAAAGAAGTATCTGAGGCTGAAGAAAAAGAAGAAGCTGAAGAAACTCCGGCGGAGGAAGAAGCTGAAGACGCTGAAAAAAAAAGTAAAGACGAACCTAAAAGACCAGTAAGTGAAATTCTTAAAGAGTGTTATGGCATGATGAAAGAAGAAGCTGCTGCTTGGGCAAATGATGAGCATGACGAACACACTATTGAAACGTACATGACTGAAAATGCTGCATTAGTTGGTGGATTCGCAGCTAATACTTTAAAAGAAATGAGAGAAGACTATGCATTAGAAGCATACGAAGCTGCATGTAACCAAATCAAAGAGGCTTTTTGTAAAAAAGTTGATGAGGCTAAAGATTCTAATATGACTCCAGGAGAAAGAGAAGAAGAAGCAGCTAACCAATAATATATAAACGTATCATCTTATATTTGAAAGGAGACCAAATTGGTCTCCTTTCTTTTTGTAAACAAATCCCAGGAAATTAGTATAAATAACTAATAAGATTTAAAATATGCCTAGAATTCCAATAGACAAGATATACATGCAAATAGCCTATCAAGTGGCTAAACTATCTTATGCAGAAAGACGTAAGGTTGGATGTGTAATTGTCAAAGACGAACAGATCGTTTCATTTGGCTATAATGGAACACCTCATGGATTTGACAATGAATGTGAAACGTATTCACATGATGGTTGCGAATGCACTACCAAAAGAGAAGTCCTACACGCTGAATCAAATGCGCTAACTAAGTTGGCAAAATCTACCTTGACTTCTAAAGACACTATTCTTTACACTACTACACTACCTTGTTTTGATTGCGCTAAATTAATTATTCAAGCCGGGGTAAAGGAAGTTTATTATTGTGAAGACTATCGCGACATGTCAGGTATTATGTTATTACAGCGCGCGGGTATTGAGGTCAATCAAGTGATTGTCTGGAACAATGATTAATTAATTTATATAAATAACTAGAGTATGGGATTTAATGTAAGACATTATCCAGAGGACGTTACAATACTAAAAGACAAACTAGCCAAAGAAGGCTCTCAGTATTTTTACAATATGTACCTTAAGAGAGTAGACTGTTGGATGGGTTCAGATAAGACAAAGGAATCAGAACGATTTATAGATAAATTTATGGAGAAGTATAATGAAACAAATATTGAATTTCATAGCATCTCTGAGACACAAGAAGCGTAATCAGACAATTATGAGTAATAATACAGAACAGTTAGAAAAAACAAGGGTATTCCAATGGATCAAAGGCGATTCATTCGGAAAAGTAGTAACCTTAAAGGAAGAGGATAGCGAATTTTTATATTTCACAGACGGCTCTCAGATTTATAAGACCGTTGCTAAGGAATTCTTATTAGAATCATTAGACGGTGATATGCCTCTACCAGATGCTAAGCCTTTAGGAAATGGGTCTAAGGTTAATTCTAGAACCAGTATTATAGCGGAAAATGTGTATGAAGATAAATCTCCCACGCAAATTTCCCAGCAAATCCCCCAGCAAATTTCCCAACCAATCCCTACAGAAACGCCACTTCAATCTCTAATTGCCAAACTATCTCAGAAGAATGTGGAAACTGTAGATTTTAGTTTAGGAATTAATCTACCTAAAAAAGAAGTCTTTGCTATTTTATTAGAGAACTCAGATGAAGAGCGAGACGAATTAATAGACACTATCACGGAATCAGTAGCCTCCAAAATTGAAATAGATAGTCTAAAGGAATACTTAAAAGAACAATTAAATACTTACATAAACAATTATTACAATGGCTAAAAAAACAACATCTTTCAGTAGACGTCAAAGACGCGAAATGTATCGTAGAGCTGGATTCTTAAGAATCAAAAATGATTATAATCCATTAGGACCAGTGATGGCTAATTGGTATGCTAAAACTAGAGAAGAAGGTAAACAAATTCACGAAGCGCATACTAGAATGGTAGAAACTCAAATCGAAGAGAAATTACAAACGGTACTTAATAAGTCTAAAGAAACTTGGACAGAATTAGGTTATAACGACGCTGAAATCAAAATGTTAGAAGAAGCATTCTCATTGAGAAATGTTAAAAACAGAGAAACATTTACAGCTGACAGAAAGCAGGCTAAGAGATTAGAAAAAGAAGCTTACAAATTAAAACTATCTAGAGCATAATGCAAAACATAAGATTAGAACTAGCAGATAATGGTATTATCAAGATAGTCGAAGATGATAACATCAATGCAGCAGGAGAAGTGTATACTTCTGTTACTGTATATGATTTTGAAAGTTCTAATGCTACTGAATCTAAGATTAATTTCATCAATGATTTAATCTTAGATTCAGGTCTAGAGCTTGGTAACTCTAAAGATAAAAACCAAATAAAAATATCAGTGGACTGGGGTGATGAATATCAGCCTTCAAAAACTGAAATCGAAGAAAAGATTAAGGCACTTAAAAGTGATCTTAAACACTTCGAAGAGATGTTATAAATGAAATTAATCATAGATTGTGTTTGGTGTTCAAACAGAAGAGATTTTGTCAAATTTTTAAAAACAGCGGATGCTTACGAATCTGTAATAGATTACTATGCGATCAATGTTAAGTTGTCAAAATCTGATCCTGATGGAATTCAACCACCAGACACGATCATAGGATTACATTTAGTTAAAGGTATTCAAGATGCCAAAAATAATAACAAATCTAAATTACTTTACGTAATTAAAAATCTAAACGCAGAAACCATCGAAACAGTTTCTGATATGTTTTGTTCAATATATGAAATAGAAGAAAATGAAATGAGCATTTCTCTATTCATTATTAACAGAGACGATTATCCTGGAAAAACTGTTCTATCTAAATTCGATTCTGTTAAATTCATTGAAAAAGTATGATACGTCATCGTTTATTTTCAAAAGGCGAAACAGTATACGCCTTACTTTCTAATTTTAGATACCCTAATGTTTTATTCCCAGTACAAGCTGTCATATACGATGTGAAGTTTGATACAGATATGCCACAATATCAACTTAAAATAAGTAAGTTTTATGATGATGTTGCATTCTTAAAAAGATATTTCTTTGGTCTTACGTTCAAGCGTGACTTTGATGCTAAACAAACTAAGATCAATCTTAAGCGATCACTTTATCCTACAATACAAGATCTAGAACGAGTGTTCACTGAAAAATGGGAAAGCTATATGATTGCAGTAGATTCAGTATATTGCGTAAAGACGCAAGGTGAATTGAAAGAGCTCTTTAACTCACTTCAAGATCACTTCGTTGAGAAGAATATCAAAGATTTATGGGATCTAACCAGTCGCTCCTTTTATTCAAAGGGACAATACTACTACCACGCTCGTGGAGAATTCGAAGCCTCACTTAAAAAATTCTTAGCTGATAGAGTTAAACCAGAAAAAGATTATTTCGATAAATTATTGTATAGAGCTGATAATAAAGAACTAGACAACATAGAATAATATTAAATAAGATATATATGTAATAAGGCCGATTAGGCAATTAACATATATCTTAATATGGCGAAGAAACAATTATCACAAGCAGAAATTAAAAAAGCGGCAGATGCTCAAAAAGCAACAGCTGCAAAAAATGCTACTAAACAAAATCCGGCGGCAGCAGCTACAAACCCAGCCGCTAATGCAACTACGTCTAGTGATCAAACAAAAGCAGTACCTGTTTATGATTTAACACCTAGCGAAGATAAAAACGGTCTTAAATTATACAACAATAAAGCTTTATCTACTTCATATACTACAAAAGACACTAACGAAACAGTTCACGGTAAATCTACACAGCAATCTATTTTTAATAATTTTGCATTATTTAGATTTAATGGAACTCCATTCAAAGACACTACAGAAGATTCATATAATACGGTAGATTTCGGTGATAGCAGTATATATGAAAACCCAACAGTATCAAAGATAATTGAAAGATGTAATGCTGGACTAGGTAAAAGTTACAAATATGAATGGTCTGATTTTGCTCTTTGTAAATACTTAGGTAAAATTCCAAATAATCACATGATTACTTTACGTAGATTTTCATTTCCAGTAGGCGATGATATTATGAATTTGCAAATGTCAGGTAAAGATGGTAAACTTAAAGACGTACCTCAACCGGACGTTGCTAGAGCTATCACGTGGATGTCAGAAGTTACTGGTAATAAATTAGATGAAATATTAAAATTTGATTACAATTATAAATGGAAAACCGTAGAAGCTGATGTTCAAACTTTAGATTCTCAAAATCAAGCTAGAAGAGGTAAATTAGGTTCATTCATAGATAATAGTACAATATTAAGTGCATTAAATGCAACAGCTAATGGCGTCGATGCCGCTGGTAAAAGAAGAATAGAATCACAGGGTTCAGGCTATGATGCTTTTAAAGAAACATATCCAAACCACGTATTTGGTCCATATAATTCTATTAGATCTATGAATGTTAGAGATGGTGGTATGGAATTCAATCAATCATTTACGCTTAATTTTCAATATGAGATGAGAGCTATAGGTGATACAAATCCAAAGGCTTTATTTTTAGATCAATTTGCAAATATGTTAGCGTTAACATATTCTAATGCGCCATTTTGGGGTGGAGAAGTTAGATATTTAAATTCAGGTCAAGGATCTATAGGAAGACCTTTAGGTGATATAAGTAAATTACAAAATGGAGATTATGGTGGATTTTTTAAATCTGTTTTAGGTGATTTAAAGGGTTTATCCGGAGGAGGAACAATGGCGGGAATTACAAATTTATTAGGTAAAACTGCTAATAATTTATTAGGAGGTGCTTTGATGGATTTATTTAATACGCCACAAGGCGGTCAAATTGCGAATGCGCTCTTAACGGGTGAAGCCACAGGTTCTTGGCATGTTACTATTGGAAATCCTTTAAATCCTATTGCTGTTATTGGTAATTTAATTTGTGAAAAAACCGAAGTAAAATTTACAGGACCTTTAGGACCTTTAGATTTTCCAGAAAATTTAGAAATTTCAATTACTTTAAAACCAGGTAGACCTAGAGATAAATCTGAAATTGAATCGATGTTTAATTCAGGTAAAGGTAGATTCTATATAACACCAAAGGGTGGTCCAGATATCAATAAAGAAAAAATAGCGGGAACTGCTAAAGGTGATGGAACACATACTTCAGCCCCTAATTTATATGCATCTAAATCAAGTATACAAATGACTGAGGCAGAATTTGACGAATACAAAAAATTAGCTAACGGATAATGAATTTAAAAACCTTTGAAAATAAAAAAATAATCGATGGCGTTGTTGCAATGACAGAACCTACTTTATTATTTTCGTATTCTAGCACAGAAATCATAGATAAAATAATAGTTGGTAAAGAATATGCGTGTAGAATAGATCTTTTAGCTAAAAGATACTATGGAGATGCTAGTTATGCAGATTATTTATTGAAATATAACAACATCTCAAATCCATTTACAATCGGTGAAGGCGATATTTTATTAATACCATCTATAAAATCTGGTTTAATTAACTTTAAAAAGCCTGTTGATAAATTAACTGAAGAAGATGGAGACGTGATTAGAGATAAATTCTTAAAAACCAAACGTTTACCTATAGAAGATCAAAAACGAATAGAATATTTGAAAAGAAAGGCTGCTCAATATCCAAATGGTGCAAGCGAAATATTACCGCCGAACGTATTAAAAACAGGAGGAGCAAATGTTACCATTAAAGATGGTGTCATTAAGCTTAACGGTACAATAGATTTAACTAAATAATTTTATGGCAGACGCAAATCAAAATACGCCAACTGGATCTACGAGTCTTAACAGACATATTTTAGCTATCTTAGAACCGACTATTAAATTAGATGAGATTAAGATAGATTCGCTAAATGAAGAGGCCGGCGATAGAAGTGAAAACTCTAAGCAGATAGGTTCATGGATTCCATTTGTAAAAATCAATAACATTATCATTAGAGATATTAACATCGATTCATTTAGTTTAGACTTATCTGGTTTTATTCCAATGGTTAATATTTCTTTTTTAGATGCAGATCATACCTTTTCAGCCGATGCATTGCCAAGAGATGGTGATGTAATTAGTGTTAGAATAGCATCAAGACAAGATAAAACTTTTAAAGATA
>JACCDI012020389.1_pt1 | contig 19038 bp, 16 predicted proteins | sample 7442791 | NCBI WGS metagenome assembly JACCDI01 (sample SAMN15323434, study PRJNA562643) | freshwater metagenome | isolation source: river surface water | place: USA:Blue River Watershed | collected 2017-08-15
CACTCGTATCAATACCCTATACATTTTGATACCTTGATACTTGATACCATACTAAAAAGCAAGATTTTTTTTCTACATTTACGACTTTATAAAAAAGCCGTACTATATGTCAGAAGACCAAAAAAAACAACTCGAACAACAACTTTGGAATATTGCCAATACCCTTCGTGGTAAAATGAATGCCGACGAATTTCGAGATTATATATTAGGATTTATTTTCTATAAATACCTTGCCGAGAAAATGGAAATTTATGCTAACGGAATATTAAAAACCGACGGTATAAAGTACAAATCAATAACCGAAACAACCAAAAACGGAGCGGAGTATATCGATGCTATCCGTGAAGAAGCATTAGAAACGTTAGGGTATTTTCTTAAACCAAATGAACTTTTTAGCGAAGTAGCAAAAAGAGGAAATAGCGATATTGAAGGACAAAGTAATTTTATTATTGAAGACCTCCAAAAAATCCTTATCAACATCCAATTAAGTACAATGGGTACTGAGAGTGAAGATGATTTTGATAATCTCTTTGAGGATATGGATTTAAACAGTACCAAATTAGGAAAAACTCCTGATGCAAGAAACGAAATTATAGCCAAAGTTCTTTTACATTTAGATAAAATTGATTTCAAATTAGAAGATACCGAGTTAGATGTTTTAGGTGATGCCTACGAATATTTAATTGGACAGTTTGCAAGTGGAGCTGGTAAAAAGGCGGGTGAATTTTACACACCACAAGAAGTAAGTACAATTTTAGCAAAGATTGTAACTACGGGTAAAACCAAGTTAAAATCAGCTTATGACCCAACATCAGGAAGCGGATCGTTATTGTTAAGAATTGCGAGACAAGTCAAGGAAGTAAGTATGTTTTACGGTCAGGAAATGAACCGTACCACCTACAACCTTTGTCGTATGAATATGATTTTGCACGGAGTGCATTACCGTAAATTCGATATTAAGCAAGAAGACACTTTAGAACATCCGCAACACATTGGGTTGCAATTTGAAGCAATTGTTGCTAATCCTCCATTTTCTGCCAATTGGAGTGCCAATCCATTATTTACAAGCGATGACCGTTTTAGTCAATACGGCAAATTAGCACCAAGTAGCAAAGCCGATTTTGCTTTTGTACAACATATGATACACCATCTTGCTGAAAACGGAACGATGGCTTTGGTATTGCCGCACGGAGCATTATTTCGTGGTGGAGCAGAACAACATATTCGTAAATACTTGATAGAAGACCGAAATTATCTCGATGCCGTGATTGGCTTGCCAGCCAATATTTTTTATGGCACCAGCATTCCTACTTGCATAATGGTTTTCAAGAAATGTAAAGAAAACCCCGAAGATGTTTTGTTTATTGATGCCAGTCAACATTTTGAAAAGGTAAAAACCCAAAACGTGTTGCGTGAAGAACACATTGACAAAATTATTGAAACCTACCGCAACCGACTTGAAGAAGATAAATACAGCAAGCGAGCCAGTTTACAGGAAATTGCTACCAACGACTACAACCTAAACATTCCTCGTTATGTAGATACGTTTGAAGCCGAAGATAGTATTGATATAATTAGAGTTTCTAAAAATTTAAAAGAAATTGCATTAGATATTACCCAAGTAAATAATAGAATAACCAGTTTTTGTACCGAATTAGGAATACCAACTCCTTTTTAAATTTAAGCAAATATGTTAGAAAAAGATAGACTAAAAAAACAATTGCGTTTTAAAGATGATTACGGGAATGATTTTCCAGAATGGGAAGTAAAGACTTTGGGAGAGGTTGCAATAAAAAAATCTTCAAACATTTCCGCTAATAAAATTGAAGAGAACTTTGGCGAATATATTATTTATGGCGCATCAGGAGTTTTGAAAAAAGTTGATTTCTTTGAAGAAGAAAATGATTATATCAGTATTATTAAAGATGGTGCAGGTGTTGGTAGAATATTTTATTGCAAAGGGAAAAGTTCAGTTTTAGGGACAATGGAAATAATTAAACCACGAATAGAGTTAAATACTTACTTTCTTTATTGTTTATTAGACAACATTGATTTTACAAAATATATTACAGGCAGCACAATTCCTCATATTTATTTTAAAGATTATTCAAAAGAAAAATGTGGAATTCCAACCCTAGAAGAACAAACTAAAATCGCCAATTTTCTTTCTTCGATAGATGAAAAAATCACAAAAATGGAGCAAGAATTACAAGAGTTAAAATCCTATAAAAAAGGCGTGATGCAACTGATTTTTGACAACAAAAACGCTGAAAACGCCCAGTTTGTAGAGAGAGAGAGAGAGAGAGAGAGAGAGAGAATAACGTTTAAGGATAAAAATGGAAATGCTTATCCAAAATGGGAAGTTAAAACGTTGGGGGAAATAACTAAAATTTATGATGGTACTCATCAAACACCAGATTACAAAAAAGAAGGAATACCTTTTTATAGTGTTGAACATATAACATCTAATAATTTTTCAAATACAAAATATATTTCTAAGGAAGTTTTTGACAAGGAAAACCAAAAAGTTAAACTTGAAAAAGGAGATATACTAATGACTAAAATTGGAGATATAGGAACAGCAAAATATATTAATTGGGAAGTAAATGCTTCTTTTTATGTTAGTTTAGCTTTAATAAAACGCACCGATAAACACAACAATGAATATTTATATCATTTTATTAATTCAGAATTTTTTCAATCTGAATTGCACAAAAGAATAATACACGTTGCATTTCCAAAAAAAATAAATTTAGGAGAAATAGGTGATTGTATTATTAAATTACCTGTATTTGAAGAACAAACCAAAATCGCCAATTTTTTAACTGGTATTGATGATAAAATAAACAGTTCACTAGCACAAATAGAGAAAACGCAACAATACAAAAAAGGGTTATTGCAAAATATGTTTGTGTAAATAAAAAGAGTAATAAAACCTAAAGATGTCGAATTCGACACCTTTATAAATATAAAGCAAAACGCTGTATATCAGCATAATATGTGAATATTTTAAACTAAATGAGTATAAATTTCATTAATTCAAATAATTGTGTACTTTTGTACCCACTAACAACAACAAACTGTTTTTTCATTTGTAATAATGTTGTTTGTTTTACTCATTACAGTTCTTTAACTAACAATAATACACCTTCCATGCCTCTCTGCGATGCACACTTGGAAGGTTTTTTCTTTTTATGCTATGAGTAAAAAAGTCTATAATAAAACTCCTTATTCTTTTAACGACCAAATTGCACTTTTAAAAAAGCGTAATTTAAACATTGCCGACGAACCAAAAGCAATTGATTATTTAAAGGAAATAAGCTATTACCGTTTAAGTGCATATTTTTTACCATATCAAGGAACAAAAGATACTTTTAATCCCAATACCGATTTTAAGCAAATTATTGAAACCTATTCTTTTGATAGAGAATTACGGCTATTAGTGTTTGATTGTATCGAGAGAATTGAAATAGCAATTCGCACACAAATAGTTTATAATATGTCTATTCACTACAACGACTCGCATTGGCAAGACAATAAAAATCTTTTCATAACGCCTTATTACAATAAAATTGGCAACTTGGTAGACCCTTATTCCGATTTTCAATCCATAATTTCTAAAGCAAAAACAGCTCGCACTCCAGAAGTATTTATTAAACATTATATTGATAACTATAACAACCCATCAAATCCTCCATCTTGGATGTGTTTAGAATTATTAACTATGGGAGAGTTATCACATTTGTACAGAGGGCTAAAAGAAAATAGTGATAAAAAGAGAATTGCTGATTTTTTTGATGTGCATCCAACAGTTTTTGTTTCTTGGTTGCATACTTTAACTTATGTGAGAAATATTTGTGCTCACCATTCAAGATTATGGAACAGAGATTTAGCCATTGAACCAGAGAAATTATTAAAACCAGTAGGCAATTGGATAAGTTCACCTTTTGAAAACAACAAAAGAATGTTCTATTTATTATGTGTTATAAAATACTTAATAACTAGAGCAAATCCGGGCAATAGTCTAAAAATAAAACTACAAACCCTATTCAAGAAATACCCAACAGTTCCCATTCAATATTTAGGTATTCCTTCAGACGGTAAAGGAAATATGTTAGATTGGGAAAATGAAAATATTTGGAAATAATATGAGCAAACAACCCGAACAAATACTAGAAGAGCAATTAATTGAACAACTTCAAAAGTTGAACTACAGCTATGTTGTAATCAAAGAGGAGAAAGATTTACTTTCCAATCTTAAAAAGCAATTAGAAAAGCACAATAACATTACTTTTTCAGATAAAGAGTTTGAAAGAGTATTAAATATTCTAAGCAAAGGTTCGGTATTTGAAAAAGCCAAAACACTACGAGAAAAACAACATATTCTTAGAGATAACGGTGATAACCTTTATTTTGAATTTATCCAATCAGAACACTGGTGTCAAAATCAATTTCAAGTGACCAATCAGGTTACAATGGAAGGTAGTTATAAAAACAGATACGATGTAACAATATTAATCAACGGTTTACCATTAGTACAAATAGAGTTAAAACGTAGAGGTTTAGAGCTAAAAGAAGCATTCAATCAAACCAACCGTTATCAAAGACATTCCTTTGGAGCAGGTGCTGCTTTATTCCAATATATTCAAATATTTATTATCAGTAATGGAGTAAATACAAAGTATTACGCTAATAATAAATACCAATCTTTCAAACAAACGTATTATTGGACTGATAAAGAAAACAAGCGTTTAACCAATATCCTAAATGGGTTTACGAGTGATTTTCTTGAACCTTGTCATATCTCAAAAATGATATGTAAGTATGTGGTTATGAATGAAGCCAATAAAATATTGATGGTACTTAGACCATATCAGTATTATGCGGTTGAAGCCTTGATTGATAAGGTAAAAAACAGCAATCACAACGGATATATTTGGCATACAACAGGATCAGGCAAAACGCTAACTTCCTTCAAAGCAAGTCAAATTATTATGCAAATGCCACAAGTTAAGAAAGTGGTGTTTGTAGTAGATAGAAAAGATTTAGATTATCAAACTACCAAAGAGTTCAATAGTTTTAGCAAAGGTAGTATTGACGGAACAGATAATACAAAAGCATTAGTAAAACAGTTCTCAGACGATACAAAATTGATAGTAACAACCATTCAAAAATTAAATACAGCAATCAGTAAAAGCCAGTATTTAAGTAAAATGGAGAAACTAAAAGATGAACATATTGTTTTTATTTTTGATGAGTGCCACCGTTCACAGTTTGGAGAAACACACAATAGAATTAAAGATTTTTTCAATAAATATCAAATGTTTGGTTTTACAGGAACTCCAATTTTTGCAGATAATGCTGTTAAAAATGAATTAGGAAAACGAACAACAAAAGAATTATTTGGAGAATGTTTGCATAAATATGTAATTACAGATGCTATTAAAGATGAAAATGTATTAAAATTTTCTATTGAATACGTTGGTAGATATAAGCAAAAAGAAAGTGCAACCGCAATAGATATAGAAGTAGAAGACATTGACACAAAAGAGTTAATGGAAGCTCCTAAACGTTTAGAAAAAATAGCAGATTACATTATTGCAAATCACAACCGTAAAACCTATAACAAAGAGTTTACAGCTATGTTTTGTGTGAGTAGTGTTGATACGTTAATTAAGTATTATGACATTCTTCAACAAAAGAAAGTAGAAGGTCAACACAATTTAAAAATAGCTACAATATTCAGTTATACAGCTAATGAAGATGATGCAGATGCAAATGGATTTATCCCTGAAGAATTATCAGTAGTAGAAGAACCGAGAGCATTATATGGTTTAAATGTGCATACTCGTGAAAAGCTAGACGAATTCATTGGGCATTATAATACAATGTTTGAAACCAAGTTTTCTACTAAAGACAGCGAGAGTTTTTATAATTATTACAATGATATATCCAAAAAAGTAAAAGAACGTAAAGTTGATATTTTATTAGTTGTAAATATGTTTCTTACAGGATTTGACAGTAAGCCGTTAAATACACTATACGTTGATAAAAATCTAAAATACCACGGATTAATACAAGCCTATTCAAGAACTAATCGTATTCTAAACGAACAAAAATCACAAGGGAATATAATTGTATTCAGAAACCTAAAAAAAGCAACAGACGAAGCTATTACCCTGTTTAGTAATAAAGAAGCTATTGAAGAAATCATAATGAAACCTTACGAGGATTATGTACAAAAATTCAATGATGCTTTTATTGACTTATTAAAAGTAGTTCCAACGGTTAATAGTGTAAATAATCTTCAAAGTGAAGAAGATGAACTAGAGTTTATAAAAGCATTCCGAGAGTTAATGCGTATCAAAAATACAATGGTAACTTTTGCAGATTTTGTTTGGGAAGATTTAGCAATGAACGAACAATTATTTGAAGATTATAAAAGCAAATACCTTGACTTATACGATAAAGTAAAAGACGAGCACCAAGTAGAGAAAGTATCAATTCTTGAAGATGTTGACTTTGAATTGGAATTAATCCACCGCGATGAGGTTAATGTTACTTATATTCTGAAATTATTAGCAGCATTAAAAGACACTACAAAAGAAGATAAAGTCAGAAAACAAAAAGAGATTATTGATTTATTAACAGGAGAAGCCAATCTAAGAAGCAAACGTGAATTAATTGAAAAGTTTATTTTAGAAAACTTACCAGTTATAGAAGACACCGATACAATCCCAGAAGAATTTGATAAATACTGGAATGAAGAACAACAAAAAGCATTCAACCAATTAGTAGCAGAAGAAAATCTATCAGCAGACAAAACACATAAATTAATAGAAAGCTACCTATTTGCAGAAAGAGAACCTTTGAGAGATGAAGTACTTGATTTAATTGTAGGCGAAAAACCATCAGTATTAGTTCGTAAAAAAATAGGCGATAAAATTCTAAATAAAATAGTTGGTTTCGTAGAAACGTTTATAAATGGTGTAGCAGGGAATTAATGAATAAAATTTTAACGAGTATTTAAGATTAATATTAGAAGTAATTTAAATATTTGTTGTTTATATTTGTTTTTGTCAACTTTATTTATATTTTTACACAGGTAAACTATTTTTAATTACTTTTGCACACCTTTTTAAACTTGTATTGATAATTGTTTTAATAAAAAAGACATGGTAAAATTAACACTATCTCAAATATTGATTAAAGGAGCCAAGCTTCAAGTTGAAAAACTTAGCTATAATAATCCATCTATAGTTAAACTTATTGATGATACTAAAAAAAGACAAGAAGAGGTTCTTAAACTTAAGGAAATTAATCAAGAAAATCTTAGAATGGTTGTTCAATTGTAAAAAAGTAGATCAATTGATAATATCACAATATTCTGAAGAAAATCTATCGTTAGCGCTATCAAATAAATATACTTCACCTGAGGTGATTTCTAAAAAAAATCACTTTCTTTATTTAAAGGATTATCTTAGTAGTCCTGATATGAACGCAAAAACGATTGTTATTGAAGAAAATTACATTAGTAAAGATTTTCTTCATGATTATGCTACTTATTACGCACTCTGTTTTGAAGAGTATCCTAAATTTTGTAAACGAGTTCATTTTTTTAGTAACGAATTTACTGGGGAAGAGTTTAATTCAATTATTTTAAAAAAAGAATTAGATTGTAAAGATTTCTGGCAAAACTATCTTGGTTTTGTTGTTGTAAAACCTATTCCTGTTACTGTAATTGGTTACACTGTATTGAAAACTTATTCTAATAGCGTTAATTTTAATGATAGAAATTTCTGGGGAGTTAGGCAATATAAAGTTCACTTATTTGGTAACGAAATTGAATTAACATCTCTTGCTTTCCAAGAACAAGATAGTGTTTTATCGGCATGTGCTACAACCGCAATTTGGTCAATGCTTAATAAAGCATCAGTTGATTTTCATACTATAATGAAATCACCAAGTCAAATAACAAAAGACGCTGACAATACTTCCCCTGATGGTAGTAGACTATTTCCAAATAAAGGTTTAAATCTTTTACAAATTTGTCAAGCAATTTTAAACTCGGGCTTAGTTTCTGAAATAAAACAACCTGATTATGAATTGGTTAATTCAAGTGGAGAGGTCATTGCAAAATTTGTTTCAAATAGGTATTTAAAAAAAATTCTAAATGCCTATTCTCCAATAGGAATACCAATTATATTAATTATTAGCGTTCCTAATGATTTTAATTATGGATTGCATGCTATAACAATTTCAGGGTTTAAACAAAAATCGCCTGAAGTTATTCCATTAGGGTCTGAAGTTAGTTGGTTATCTGATAATATTGAAAAAATTTATGCTCATGATGACCAATGGGGTCCATTTGCAAGAATTAATTTTAATGATGTTGCATCGTTAGTTACTCCTTGGACTGAATTTCACGCTACAAAAAATTTAACTTACGCTACTAATATAGTAGTTCCTGTATATCCAAAAATACGCATATCATACGAAGATATTGAATATATTGTTTTGGGTCTTGACGCAATACTATCTTTGTTTTTTGACAGTAAAATAGTAGCTGATTTAGTTTGGGATATTAAGATAAATTACAGTGAAGATGTAAAGTCTATTGTGAAAAATTCTAGTCTTGATGACAATGATAAAATTACTTATTTAACCAAAAGTTTACCAAAATATATTTGGGTAGCATCTAGTTATATTGGTGATAATAAAGTCTTTGATTTTACTTTTGATGCTACAGATGTTAGTTCTGGGATGATAGGTAAAGGTTTTATTTGTTATTTTCCTGACGTTAAGTTACTATTATCTGAATTTTTAACATCAAATAGAGATATATTACAGCCTTTATTTAATCATAGTGCAAAATCTATATACTATGATTTTTTAATTGAGCAACTATCTTAAATGTAATATGTAAAAAATATCTGCTCTATTTGTTATGACATTTTCGGTATAAACAACACGGGCAATCAAGCGGTCTCTCTTCGGTCGTTCCCTTTGTTCCGTTCGGCTGTTCCAGTCGGTCGTCGGCTAAAAAAAAGCCTCCTTCCTCCGTTCCACAGACACTTCACAGCACAAAAAAAAACAGCAGCTTAAAAAAACAGCAGCTATTTTTTTTCCGCTGTTCGTTCCTCTCTTCACACGGTCTCTACCCTTCGTTCGGTCGGGCTTATGCATCCACAATACCGCTTCATTCCGTTTCGCTCCGTAAACTACGCTACACTTCATTCCAGCAGTATTATGTCTGCCGCCCTCAGTGTTTTCAGCGGTTGCTCCTTCGCCCAGCCATCGGGGTTGGCTCCGTTCCGTGAAAAACGTCACTTTGCCCTAAATCAAGGTACACCGCCAAAAAAAGGCGGTTGTTTTTAATTTTTTCCCCGCCGTTTCACGCTGCTATCCCTACATTCCACTTCACTATCGTTACGTTCCATTCTCGGTCTAGCGTGGCTGTTCGATTGCCGCAACACCGCCACTGCGCTCCTCAAAAAAAATAATTTCCGCTGAAAAAGCTACAATTATTTTTTTTTGCGGTGCTTGGGGGTGTTTGATTGCCTCTCGTATCTAACAACGTATTTCCTAAAAACAACAAAAGAAAAAAATCCAGTAAAGGAACATCCTCCTATAACAAAAAAAAAATAAAAAAAAAGGAAGCAAAGATAAGTTACAGGTATTCAGAAAAACAAGTTCAAGCCCTTCGGGTTTTTAAAAAAATCTCCACCCATAACGGCTCGCTACAACATTTATTTCCGATTTCACGCCCACATTTCCGTTGATGTATCGGGTAGTATTTTTTTAAAAAAACTTGTTTTTCTGAAACCTTTCACTTGGACGAATGGCTTTCTTTTTTTTCCTTTTTTTTCTTTTGAAAAAATTTTATGGGGTCGAGCGTAGCGAGGACAACCTTTATTTCAAGAGAAAATCTGAAAAAAATTGAAAATCTAATCAATTTTTAAAGCCGAATGTTATGCCGAATGTTATCATTAAAACACACCGAACTGGATTGACTTACTGCAAACCGCATTTATTCATACTAAACAAAGGTATGAATAGCGGAAAACCCCAAAAACTACCATTTACAAACAGCTTTGTTATCCTTTTTCAAAACGAAGAGGATTGCGAAAACGGCTTCTGGATTGCTTTTAGCTTATGGAAGTCTAAATTTTGGCATAAATTTTTAATTGGATCGGTTATCCCTTTTTTACGATTACCTAATTTTAAAAATGAATTTCTTTTAAAATCAAAAATCTTGATACAGGAACACGAAGAACACAAAAAAAATATAGCTGCACTAAAATTATTGGAACAAAAGGAAGCTCAATTTTTTCAAAATATCAAGTTAATAAATGACTTGAGAAACGTTATTATTTATCGTTATTGCAAATAGTGTGATTAATAGATGTTTCATACATAAGCCCTATATAAGTCATACATAAGCCTACATTATAGATAAATGTTTGCAAAACAAAAAAACCCTCTCTTTCGAAAGGGTTTATTTTGCAAACTGATATTTTTTTTAGAATACCTCTTGAATTTTCATTGCGTTACCAGCATTGAACAAATAGTAATTAACGCCTACTTGCTGATAAAATTCTATTCCTACACTTCCCAATACAGCAACATTAGTTGTTAATACAGGAGCATCGGGCAGAGTTGCAATAACATCTATTAAAGCAGTTACAGTGTCAACAGGAGTGTAATCAGAATAAGCAATATTTGAAGTTTCATTCAACACTGGATCAGCTGGTTCGTATGCTCCAGTTGCAGCATTAAAAACAAAATCCGAGATTACAGACAAAGCATTTATAATTCTGAAATGTGTTGCACCTGATGGAATATTCAAAAAGTTCAAAGGATTAAATGCCGGAACACTTAAAGTACTTTCGTTTCTGTCAACATTTGCAGTTAAAGTAAATGGAGCAGAAAAAATACCATTAAAGGATATATTTCTATTGAAATCTACACCTTTTAAATATTGTGGTTGTTGCGAAACCAAGACAGCCCGTTGACCCCTTGCCTCTGAGCCATCCTCAATATTTATTTTTTTCATAATAGCAGTAAGTCTTCCTGTAAATTGACTATCCGACATTTGTTTCATCACTGATGATAAACCAATTCTTACTGATTTACCAGCATTGGCACAAGCCGCAAATTCTGCCATATTTTCACGAGTACGAATAAACCCTGGAGCAGTTTTTACTTGTTCCCCAGTTGGTCCACCTTTTAGCCCTGCAAAATAACCTTCGTTACCTTTAATTTTAAAATGTCGAACCTCTCCGAGTGTTCCAACATACTTTACATGACCTTTCTGTCTTGCCATCTTTTTATTGTTTTTGAATTAATAATAAATTTTTATAATATTTGTAAAAATATATTTTAAATATTTGAAAATCAACAACATAAATAAAGCATTATGACGTTTTTTAACGCTAAAGAAACAACTATTAAAAAAAACCTTCTGAAAATCGTAAAGTTTGTTGATGGTGATGGAATTATTTTAGAAGATATTATTTCAAAAAAGGAATTTGAAGTTAGATTTTTGGGTATAGATGCACCCGAAATGAATTATTGTAATAAGATAAAACAAGATGAAAAGGAACTACAACTTCCAGCTGCACTATTAATCAAATTGGGTTATTTATCATTTAACTTTTTAAAAGATCAAGTTAATTTGGGTGATTATTGCACATTAGTACAGGAACAAAATAATTTAGTTGATAAATACGGAAGACATTTAGGATATTTAATTTTAAATGATGGTAGAGTTTTAAACGAAATAATGATAAAAGAGGGCTATGCAAAGCCATACAACGATGTTTTTTGTGAAATGCTTCCAATGTATCAAGAATGGAATTTACAAGCTAAAATCAACAGAAAAGGACTTTATTTTCAAGTAGATAAGTTTTAAAAACTTAATAAAAATAAAATGATTTTACCATACAGTAATCGTACATAATTAAAAACAAAAAATCCGTAATATCTTGATAATCAAGTGTATTACGGAATTTTTCTGTGGTACCTCCAGTACCATTTTTACCCAAAAATACAATTTTAAACAATCTGAACTTTTAACGGAAACCTTTTAAAAAGTCAATAAATACAATGCTTTACAAGGTTTTTATTGTTTGGATAGTATCGATTTAATTTGTATATATTTTGATTATGCCGTACAACTACCGTACAAATTTTGTATATTTGTATTGTTAAAACATCAAGATACTATGGCAACAATTAACTTTTTATACCGTTCAACTAAAGACGAAGCAAATTTAATTTTGCGTCTTTTATTCAGACATGATGGCAAAGATAATGTTTTGGCAGTTAATACAAAGTATTCTGTTTCAAAGCACTATTGGACAAAACAACACGACATTAAAAAGCCAAAAGAACTAGCCGTAGTCAACAAACAACACGAAGTTGTAGAAGAACTCAATAAAGTTGAGAAATACGTTCTAACGGCTTTTAATAGTATTAATATCGGCATTGTTAATAAACAATGGTTGCAAAATCAAATTGACTTATATTATAATCCGCCAATTCCACCAGAACAACTTCCAAATGATCTAATTGGATATTTCAGCAAGTATCTTGATTTCAAGAAAAATGAGATTACACCAAACACCAAAAAGAAAATCAATGTTATAAAGCAGCTTTTAATACGATACGTTGACCATACTAAAAAACCTTTGAACCTTACAGATGTAGATGGTAATTTTAAAATGAGTTTTGAGGCCTATTGTTTAGAAAATCTTTACGCTCCAAATACTATTGCAACTGCATTAAAATTTATCAAGACCATTTGCAATCATGCAAAATCTAATGGTTTAGATATTAGCATACAATTAAGCAATATCAAAATCAAGCAGACAAAAGTGGATAATGTTTATTTAACTTTTGATGATTTAAATAAAATCGAGAAAACCGATAAAAAGAAATTTACAGATAGTTTACTTAATGCTAGGGATTGGTTAATTATTAGCTGCTACACTGGTCAAAGAATTTCAGATTTTATGAGATTTACCGATAAGCAAATAAGGGTTGAGAACGGAAAAAGTTTACTAGAATTTAGCCAAGTGAAAACAGGTAAAAATATGACTGTACCACTACATCAAAAAGTATTAGAAATTCTTAAAAAACGAAAAGGAAAATTTCCTTATGCAATATCGGACCAAAAATACAATGCTTACATTAAAAAGGTTTGCGAAATCGCAGAAATAGACGAAGTAGTATCTGGAAGTAAAAAATCAGAAACAGAGGAAGACAGCGGAATTTATCGTAAAGAAGCAGGAACCTTTAAAAAATGGGAATTGGTAACATCGCATATTGGAAGACGTTCTTTTGCAACAAATTTTTATGGTAAAATACCAACAACCTATCTTATTTATGTTACAGGGCATAGCACTGAACAAATGTTTTTAACTTATATCGGAAAAAGCAATAAAGATTTAGCGATGGAATTGGTTAACTACTTTTAATGGGTTTTAGTTAGTTTGGATTTATTTTAATAATTTCACATTCTCAAATTTAATTACAGTTGATGGGTGAGTTTAGCGAAAGAGAGTTAGAAATAGTAGACTATATTGTTGATTTAGTAAATTTCGAAATATTTTCAATTGAGCAAGCAGTTTTAGACAAAGGCAAGCTTGATTATTCGTTATGTTCAGACAACTTTGAAAAGCTTGAAATTACAAAGAAAAAAGTTGCTAAGTTTAAATCGAAGATTGATAAATGTAATCCTGATATTGCAGTTTATTTAATTGAATTTGCAAAGCCTACACCCAAAGAATATGAATTTTACGACTGGAGAGATAAGATTACTAAAAATTTTGTTATTAGTGAATATCAAGAACTAATAGAAGAATTAGCAACAGAAGAAAGAGAGAAGCTAGATAAATATTCTTTTTCGAGTATTGTCAAATCAAAAGGCTATAAATACAAACCTTTGAAAGATTATATACAAGGTGTTTGCGATGTAAATCATTATTCAATTTATAAATCTTTTCTCGAAATTCCGTTAGACGAAAACCTCGATTATAACCATATAATTACAAAACTTAATAATGCTTTTTTTAGATTAGAAGCTTTTATGAAAGGTTCTGTAACAGACTATTTTCATTTTGATTTTAGCAGAGCTTTTACAGAGTTATTTTACTACACTAGGAAAACGGAAAACTTCACTTATGATAATTGCAAACGTATAGGTAAATATTGGGAACTCACAGAGCAAATTAGAATTGATTATGATCAGTCTGATTTTGAAAACACAAAAGCCTATGACAATAAAGCTTTTAATAAAGACTGTAATACACTAATGTCAATTAATTGGGATAGACTTGAGGAATTTACAAGTTTTGCAACTCCAGACGAAATAGAAGAGCAAACCAAGAAAAAATCCGTTTCAGATTTAATGAAACCCACAACTAAAAACCCGGAAGTGATTAACATTGAATTCACGGACAAGTTGAACGGTTTAACAGACGAAGAAAATCCATATCCGAGAATATTTAAAGACTACAAAGCGTATAATGTTTTCAAAAATCTATTAGACGAATTCGGAACGGCTAAAGATACTTTGGCTAATTATAGTTTTGTCTACCATCGAATGAAAAAGGATGAATTAATATATGATGATTTCCAAAAATTACAATTCACTTATTTTTTATTAAACTTCAATATTAAAATTGACAGAATAAAAAGGATGGAAGATATTGGCAAAATAGCATTGAGAGAAAGCATCTACATCAAAGCAAAATAAACAACACGAAAACCGTGTCATAAAACACACGATTTCAATCAATCTACAACACGACTTCAAATAGAATTTTGGCTTGTTAATCTTAAATATAACAAGTCATGCAAAACAACGCAATTTTATTAGAGAGCCTAACAGTTGAGCAACTTCAACAACTTATAGGCACATCCGTAAAAAACGGAATTCAAGAACTTCAAAAAGAACTTCAAACAAAAGACAATTCGGAAGAATTAATGACCAGAGAGGAAACCTGCCAATTTCTAAAAATTGATAGCAGCACTTTATGGGCATGGACAAACCAACAGAAAGTCAAGGCTTACGGTATAGGAGCACGACGTTATTACAAAAGAAGCGAGTTATTAGAATGTTTAACCTTATTAAAAAAATAAGCAATGGCAGACTGGTATAACAAAACGGAAAGAATGCTTGAAAAAATCTATGCTGATACTAGCGAGATAGCATCTAAATTAAAAGCAGGTATTGACCAAGATCCCGAAAACGTCATTTATGATAATCAAGAGTTTATGAAACTTATGAATATCAGTAAACGAACAGCCCAACAATGGAGAGATAAAAAAATTATTGGCTTTTTTCAAGTAGGTAATAAAATTTATTATTCCCAAGCAGATGTTCAAAAGTTATTAAAATCTAACTACAATCCTAAAATTGAAAAGGAGTTATGAGTTTTAGCAAGGAAGATTTATTGGCAAAAGTTACAAGTTATGATATTCTCAATCATTACTTGCAACCCTACCACAATAGTGGCAGATTGTTAGCAGCTAAAAACATTAGCAATCCTTTTCAAGCTGAAAAGCAAGAAACACCATCTTTCAATATTTTTCCAACAATGGGAACAGGAGAATGGAGATACAAAGATTTTGCAACGGGTGACGATGGGAGTTGTTTTGATTTAGTAATGAAGTTATTCAACATTTCATTTCCCGAAGCATTGCAAAAGATAAATTCAGATTTCACATTATTACTTGATGCTACTCAAGAACCAATTAAATCAAATAGACAACTTGCACAAGAAGTACCAAAGTTTGAAATTAAAAGAAAGCAATTTAATGAGGCTGAAAAAGGGTTTTGGTTAAAGTTCGGTATTGATGAACAAACGCTTAAAAGGTTCAATGTATCAAGTTTAGAAGAATTTAGTACAACCAGTAAAATGGGAAATCCTTATACGACAAGAAGTAGTTCTGATAAATTCATCTTTGCTTATGAAAATGAAAATTGGGTAAAATTATACAAACCTTTAGACGAGAAGAAGTATAAATTCCAATATCTAGGCACAAAAGAGCAAGGATTTATTTTTGGTTGGAAACAACTTCCAGATAACGGAGTACTACTTATTATTACAGGTGGCGAAAAAGATGTAATGACTTTAGCTGCAAAAGGTTTTAATGCTATAACGCTAAATAGTGAAACGGCAACTTTGCCTAAAAGTGTAGTTGATGAATTAAAGCTTCGCTTCAAAACTATTTTGGTTTTATATGATAATGACGAAACAGGATTAAAGCAATCAAATATTTTGGCAGTTGCACATGGTTTGCATAGGTTGGTTTTACCAACCTTGCAAAACAATGGCAAAGACATTTCTGATTATTTTGCGAATGGCGAAACACTAGAAAAATTTACTGCTTTGCTTTTAAATGCAATTCAAACTCCAGCTCCAGTAGAACTTGATGTTGAAAAATCAGTTTATAATGCGGTTGAACTATTAGCAAGAGGCGAAGTAGAACAACAATACTTAATGCAACCCATTTTTCCGCAAAAAGGTTCAGCAGTTTTAGCAGGTAAACCAGACACAGGAAAAAGCCAATTTGCTCGTCAACTTTGTATTCAAATAGCATTAGGAGAAAAAAATTTTATTGATTTTGAACTTAATCCTGTTCATAATAAATCCATTTATGTAGCAACCGAAGATAATGAGGATGCAACAAGATTTTTGATAAACAAGCAATTTGGTGGTTTAGGAAAACAAGCTGTTGAAAACCTACGTTTCATTTTTGCTGATACTATGAACCAAGAAGAAATTATAAAAAACCTAAACGAGCAATTGACATTAGAACCAGTCGATTTAGTGGTTATAGATAGTTTTGGCGACATATTTCAAGGGAATGATAGCAACAATAATATGGCAATGCGAAACACAGTAAAAACCTTTGATAAGATTGGCAAAGAACACAATTGTTTAGTCCTTTTTGTTCATCATATTAATAAAGCAGCTTACAGAGTAGCACCAGGACAAGAACACATTCAAGGTGGTGCAGGATTAGTTCAAAAAGTACGTTTAGCAATTGTATTGTCTGAAGGTGAAGGAAACATTAGGTATTTTACAGTAGTCAAAGGAAATTATTGTCCTAAAATGTATAAAGAGAATTCGTTAGAGCTTAATTTTTCAGAAGAAACATTCCTATTCTCTAACACGGGTAAATTAATACCAACAAATGAACTAGGTACTGCAACAGAAACAAATAACAAGGAAGAAAAATACAATGAATTAGAAACAATAGCAATGAGCATTTTTGGCAACAATTTAGTGTCAACAGGTAATTTTGTAAAGCAATTTTGTGAAATCACAGGAAAAAGTATTCCAACAGCAAAAAGAGCACATGCAAATCTTATAAAGTTTGATTTAATTGAAAAGTTCAACGGTGTTTACAGGTTAAAAGAGCCAATGTCAACCGACGACGAGGAAATTGAAGAAGAAGAGAAAGAGGTGGTGTTTTAGTATCAAGTATCATATTGTATTGTTTTCCCTTTGCTTTGATACTTGATACTAACTTATTTTGTTTCGTTTGCTTTAAAAATAAACTAATTACGTTAATTTGCTACTTTTAAGACAAACAAACAAATTGTACTTTAGCATGGGTAAAGAAATAGTGAAAAAGTTCAAAGAAGATTATTCTACTTACAAGATACTACTCAATGATAGAAAATCAATTTTTGAGAGTGTAATCGATATTAACAAGGTTGGCAATAACGCTAATACGTTAGAAAAAATAGAAGTTATTGAGCATATTACTCTAAAAAAAAATATTGACTTGATAGTAAATATTAAGGTTAATAACAATAAGTTTTTTCAATTTAAATTGAGATGCAAGGATTTTTGCGAAATTCCGTTTTTCAGATTTGATAGTGATGGTGATACACATAGAAACTATTTAGAAAACACGACAAAATTAGATGCGCAAAAAGTTGAAACGCCACATTTTCACTTATACAACGAGGATGGTTTAAATATAGCTTACAGAACTCCGCAACTTGAAAATATAGAACAAAGGAGAGCATTGGAAGATATAAATTTATGTGTTTATCATTTTTTTAGAGAAGCCAATATTGTTTTACCAAATGACGTTTTGCCAATAATAAAAATTAAAGGTGGTTCTTTAGACTTAGATTTTTCTAACGACGACCCAAACGCTAATATGACTTTTTTATGATTACAGTCGAAACCTTATATGAAGATATAGTTGCAACTTTTGGCAATCTTTGGAGCTTTAAAAAGAGAGAGAAATCAATTGAGATTATTACTCCTTTTGCGACAACAAATCATAGATTTATATCGGTATTTTTAACAATACAAGGTAATGAATACATAGTTTCCGATGGTGGCTGGATAAATCAAGGCATCTATGAAAACAACTTTAATTTAGATGAGGATTGTTACAAAAAAATAATTCTCTATTATGAGGATGTTTTTAAAATTAAAGAAACTATTAACGCATCTAAAACAACGTATTTTTATAAAAAGACGAGTAATCCAATTTCGGTTGCTTCTATTGTTTTTGACCTATCGCATTTCATTTCTCCTATTGTGAGTTTATCATTTGTAGAGTATACAGAAAAAGAAGAAAAGGAAACTAAAGAACGTTTTAACAAAAAAGCAAATTTATATTTAAGTCAAATTGTGGACAAAGAACATATAAATTTTAATGCTCCTATTGATGATAATAAAAAAATAAAGTTCAGCGCAATTATAAGCAAAAAGCAAAGCGAATTAATTTTGTTAAACTATATAACTGGAAGTTCAGATTACTATTTTAGTAATAGTATTTCTAAAACAAATATGATGTTTGAAATGGCATTAAAAACACAATATTCTAGGTTTATCAGAAAAAAAATATCAATTATTGATACAGAAGCAACAGGCTATATTCCTCAAAAGGTAAACCCTTTTTTAAATCACTTGTCGGAAAACACTAATTCTGTTGAGGTAAATTGGCACGAAAGAGAAAAATTACCAAGCCTTATAAACATTTAGTATCAAGTATCAC
>JACCDI011694646.1_pt1 | contig 19024 bp, 30 predicted proteins | sample 7442791 | NCBI WGS metagenome assembly JACCDI01 (sample SAMN15323434, study PRJNA562643) | freshwater metagenome | isolation source: river surface water | place: USA:Blue River Watershed | collected 2017-08-15
AAAGTGGGGCTGACGTTTTTTAATTTAACTTTTGTACTCATATTAAACATTTGTTTTTCAATTTAACTTTGGTGCTTTAATGCCCCACCTTCGGCAATACTTTTTCGTTATGCTCCATGCCTTAGTTCAGTTCTTCGATTTAACATTTGTTATGAAAAACAAAAAGAATTTTCCCAACGCACATTTAAAATTTTGAAACTACTTTACTCATATCATAATTAGCAGCATCTTCATCGTCAATATTAACAACATATTCATTACTATCAAACTGTTCTCTACTTGCATCAATAATATAATCTCCAACTACAACCCAAGTATGTCCATAATAATCTGGTTCAGAATCTTCATATTGATGATAATATTCACCATATACAATTTCTCCACTAATTGACATTTGTGAGAAAACTTTTTAAAAATTTTCAACACCATCTAATAATTTTATCATTTTTCTTAAAAAATTTATACACACTTTTGATTTATCATCTTCATATTTTCCAACAATTGAAAATTGAGTACCTTTACCATTAGCAGTAAAAACCTGAAATATTTCACCTTCAAACTCAACAATCCAAACATAATAAAAAAACTCACCTTTAAATCTTGCATTATGTTCTCCAAATATTTGTGTCAATTCTTCTTTTAAATATGTTGTGAGTTTAATACTTCGTTTAACATCATCGCATATAAATTGAAGAACACCATTATAATTTTCAACTGCAACAGAATTGTTATATATATCATTGCTATTAACTTTAACAATATTTTTATTTGTTAAATCTTCGTGATTTTTATTTCTTTTAAAGAAATTTGATAGTATATCTTTCATATTAGCATTAGTATCAACTGTGGTAAACAAATTTAAGTATAATACTTGATATATCAAAATATTTCTTTCAAAACATATTGATATGTTTCATTATCTATTTCTATTTCTTCAAATCGACCACTATTAAGTATTGGATTCGTTGTAGCATAGTTAGCTATAAGTGATATATCACCTTTAAATATCCAACCATCGTAAAAATTTTTAAAATCTTTTTTTCTATAATATCTACTACCATTACGATAATTTTCAATAACAGTATTTAAATATTCCTGGTCAGATTTCATTTGATATATCACCCATTCATCAAATTCTTTTTTAACAGTTAACATATAGTTGTCGAAACTATCTGTGTAGTGTAATTCACATTTGAATTTAGCTTTAACTTTCATCCACATATCATCAATACTATCTTTGTATGTATTACAAGTATTAATAGTTTGTTCTATAATATCAAAACTTTCTACGCATGATATATCAACTTTATTATATTTAGTAGATAAAACTAAGTTATTATCATCATCTAAGTATTCAAAATAACCGTCATAATAACCTGGTTTAAGTTGAGCACCAACTGGTACACCACCAGCTAATCTGATGTGTGCTTCACCAGTTGGGTCTGCTTCTTGTAACATTTTTATGAAATCCTTAATTTTCATAAAAAAAATTATTTTTTATATTTTTCAATACCACTATGTGCCATCCAATAACCTTGTGAACGAACTTGTGTGAATAACAATTCACCAGTTGTTGATTCATAACAAAAAGATGAGTATTCTTTCATCCAGTTATCAACAATACTTTTTGCATTATAATATCCAACAGTAGAAGATAAATCTTTAATGACTTCTTCTATATTAGTATCATGTGATTCTACGTAAACTAACATATTTATTTTTCTATTTTTATAATTGAATCTATGATACCATAATCAACTGCTTCAACAGAAGACATCCAGAAATCTCTTTCACAATCAGCCAAAACTTTATCTAATTCTTTACCAGAATTATCAGCTAAGGTACTAGCTAATTCTTTTTTGATATACTCTAATTCTCTTGCAGTAATAGTCACATCAGTAGATTGTGAATGTCCCATACCAGTAATAAGTGGTTGGTGTATCATCGTTCTGGCACGTTTTAAGGCACGTCTATGACCTTTTGTACCATTAGATAGTATAACAGCAGCCATTGATGCTGCTAACCCTATATTAACTGTATCTATGATAATACCTTGTTCTTTGATGAAGTCCATCACATCAAGAATAGCATTCCCAGAATATACACTACCTCCTCCACTATTAATATACATAGTAATTTTTCTACTATCTGGCGGTAAAGATTCTAAAACTTTTGGTGATGTTAAATATAATAATTGAGCAGTAATAACACTAGCTAAATCATCATCAATTTCTTGACCGATGAATAAAATTCTATCCATCATTAATTTTGAAAACACATCCATGGTGGTCAAATTCATTGAGGATGTTTCGGTGATATATGGTGTAAACATATTTAAATATTTAAAGTGATATATCTATTATATACACAAACTCAATAAAAGTTTTGTTTATGTTAAAGAAAATATATCACCGATACTATTTGTATTAGTTTTGGGTGGTGCGTACATTTCTTTAACAAGGTCTAAATGATATATAAACTTCCAATACTCATACTTATCTATCACAGATTCGTCATAATTTTTAGACATTAGATATATCTTATCTCTTAATAAAAAGGTTAAATCCACCTGAAATAAAGAAAATATCTTTGGTGTTATTTGGTAAAATTCTGGTAGTTGTAATAATACCGGTATCCCTATTTTTTTTTAACCCCCTGATGCCTATTTTCAGTTGGTTGTATATTAAGTCGTGTAAGAAAGTATATTCGTCTATACTTATTTTAGTCTGGAATCGTTCCTTGAAATCTCGGAGTTCTTGAACACTAATATGATTTTTATTTACCATCAAATATGGTGCTATTTTATAAAAAATATCATCTTTACCAGCATCAATGCTTTTTGATTTAGTTTCTTCTATCAAGAAATTATCAAATGCCTTTTTTACACCTATCGTTGGTGGTGCTACTTCAAATACTCCACCGAATGTTGTTTCAAACACAAAACATTTTTTCGTATCATCAAAAAATTCCATAATAGGTTCGTTACGATATATATCCATTGTTCCACGACATATCTCAATAGTATCTTCTATATCTTTATATTTAACACTTGTTGTTAATTTTTTACCATTAGGGAATGTCTTTTCTCTAATAGTTAAAATAATCCAGTATTTATCATTATCATAAATATTATCAACATCTATGATATTATCATTACTATCAAGTAATATAACACATGCACGGAAAATATCATCTAATTTTTTTCTAAATTCAAATGGGTTATTATTATCGTATGTAGAATAATCTTGAATCTCTTTAACAGTACATGGTCTTATCAAAATACGATAATTAGGTTTATACATGAAGTTTAATGGAAATTCTTCAATATATATCTCTTCATACATACTTTTATTTGCCACATAAAACTCTTTATGATAATCATAATCACTATTTTTGTGGGTGTAATTAAATGTAGGTATGGGGATATTAGCATTTTTTTCTTCGTTAATGTTTTGTAAATTAGGAATCAATTTTGGTGTTTCTATATATGTATGGTTATTCTGATTTACAATATCATTTACGAAATTTTTATAAAGATTATTTTCTGACATATCTATAAGGAAAGTCCTTTTTTATTATATATAATAAAAAGAATGTTTCCTATGGGATATAAATTAAAAAATATAAATAATAAAAGTATATACAATAAATACAAGTATTATAAACTAATAAAATCTGGTGATATATCATGTTGTGTAGATTGCCAAATAAAACCAACATATATAGCATATGATGAAGCAGATAAAAAAGGAAAAATAACTAATTATAAACTTTTTACTGTATGCCCAGATACAAAACAAGAAATAGTATTTTTCACTAAACATAAAAAGACATTTTGTGAAAATTGCATACAAATAAATAAAGCCAAAATTTTTAAAATAAAATACAATATACCAAACTTTTTTTCTTCTATCAAAAAATTAATAGGTTTAAAAAAACCAGAAAGAATATTCACTAATCCAAACACGGTTGTGATGAAAAATATACGAATAGATGACGCATTTGCTTTTTTGAAAAAGCACGAAGGTGTAAATAAAATAGCAGAATACGATAAATATAAAATCAAACTAACAAATAAAAGAAATAAAGTTTTCATGGAAAACTATACTATTAATAAGAAAAAACCTAAATGTTCTATTTGTGAAACACCAGTTGAGTTTATATCTATTGAGAAAATAATAGGTGACAATAATTATCATTTCAACTATTATTGTTTACGCAACGATAAATACACACCAATGAATGTTGACCATATACACCCAGTATCACACAAAGGTTCTAATAGAAATCATAATTTACAACTTACTTGTTTATACTGTAATTTAAAAAAAGGTGATGAAACATTTCTACAATTATAAAACTTTTAGAATAATTCCGATATAATATATATGACTAATTTAGATAATCACGATTTAAAAAATATTTTTATACTAGGTATAAAAAATAGAGAAAATTTACCATTTGTAGCAGATACAACAAAATCAATATTTGATTATGATGTTGATTCATATACTTTGCAAAACACCGTGAGGATAAATCAAGATTCATTGTTACTTGGTTTAGTATCAAAATGTAAAATGATGTCAAATCAAATAATGATTGATACTAACAATATGCCGGATTATATAGTAACCAATACTAATATTGCTAGTAAATTAACATTATTATCAAACACACACGTTCCATTAAATACTAGTCCAGGTAAACCATTCCATTGTGGTGATATATCTAACATACATGTGTTCTGCGACCCTTATATGAATTATAACGATAACCGTATATTAGTAGGTTATGGCGATGGAACAGATAATAATGAAAAGAATTTTATTGTTATGGAAATAATCGATACATATTTAATATTATGATTACTATCAATGAAATATGTATTGATAATATATCAAATGGATATTTAATAAAAATAACAGATATATATGAACAGTATATATAAACTTAAATCTTTTGGTGATTTATTAAGTATCAGTGAGAAATTATATGATGATGGTTACTGTTACGAATACGCACCACATTTATATCCTACACATCAAGATTTCATCAATAAAGTTAAAGCTGATTTGGAATATCAATTAAGTGATATGCAAATAGTATATCCTGGTACAAAAGTTGTTGATGTGATATATCTAAATGCAGACACTAAAACACACGCTATTACAAATATACAAATAAAAGGATTTGATGTTTGTAGCACAAGATATAAAATATGATAACTATATATAAACTATCATCTCTTGATGATTTCAAACATATTATTAAAAAATTATATGATAATAATTATAAACATAAATATGAAACCGAGTATAAAAATCACGAAGATTTTATAAAATTCTCATATTCAGTTAGTGATATATCAGATTTCTTTATGTACCTAATATATGATAATAATCAATATAAAGAACATGTAGATTATATGTATATACATGCTGATGATATAAGTAAATTATTTGTGGTTATGAGCAAAAGAATTAACTTATAATATTATATGAATAATTTATATAATATCTTTGTGACGTATTTTTTATTCAATATATTCAAACCATTATAAAAGCTTTTCTTTAAACTTTTAGTTTTACAAAAATCAATAATATTTTCAAAAGTTTTTAAATTTTCAATATTGTTGGATATATCTAAAATCAATTCATTTAAATGTGATTTGACTTCGTATGATAAATTATAATAATTTTCAAAAAATTCTTTCTTAACTTCATCATTATAATCCATTTCGGAAAGTTTTTTAATACGCTTTTTTATCTTAATATCTTTTGAATGTTTAAATGATAATTTTTTACTAACAAAATAATCATATACATGTGTTAATTCATGCACAACATTAGATAAAAGTTTATCAATAAAATATTTTTTGATATATTCAGCTTTTTTATTTATTAAAAAACTATAATCATCTTCTAAATATACAGTAATAGTATTTTTTGCATATTCATAGAAAGCATCATCAGAAACATCTCTATTATTAGTAAATAATACAACTAAATTCGTGAATCCTGTATAAGAAAAAAAATCCCACATTTTATTATTTTCATCTATATTATCATCAATCAAATCTAACATTCTATATTTATTCTGTTTAATAGATACTGATGAATTTATAGTCATATCATCAGAATAATTTATATTTTGTATATTTTCCAAAAATATCATTATTATTTCTTTTGATACTATTTGTAATATTCTTGTTTCTTTATAATTTTCAAATAATTGTATATGTTTCATACAGTATATATAATTTTACTAAAATCATTTGGATATATCAATTATTCTTTTTACCTTTGTATCATAATCAATTAGTAATTATCTGTTCAAGGAATGGAGTTGCGTTTAATTTAATCAAAAAAAGGATTCTTTGTTTAAAGAATCCTTTTTTATTATTTTTCGTTTTTAGTTATATGTTCAAACTCTTTTAATATATGCTGACTTACTTTAAGTTGCATTTCTTTCAATACAACTTTTGTTTTAAAACTATTACCAAAGAATGTTTTATCATTGAATGTACTTTTTGATAATTTCTCTCTCTCACATAGTTCTGCTTTATCAAATTCACCATCTATTGAATAATATTTGTTATCATAACAGATATAAAAATTGACTATATCCCTTGAATCCTCACTCATAGGCTTATCAACAATAAACAATATTTTATTCAAACCTAAATGTTGTGATATCAATGAAACAGCTAGTTTGTTATCAACTTTTCTTTTAGCAAAGAATTTAAATAGTTTTGATATATCATTTTTTTCTGATGAAACAGATTCGGATGTTGGTGTCATAAATTTCTGTAAAACAGTTGTATCAATAGTATAGTTAGGGAATACTATACCGGCTTTTTTACATTCATCAGCAAATATTGTTGAGCCACTAGAATACATATTAATTAATATAATAGCTATTTGTTTTTGTTGATTATTAACACCTTTATATATGTTATATCCAGCATAAGTAGCTATCAAAGCTGCTGCTACCCATCCACCTCTTGCTGGTATTTTACCCATTTTAATACCATTACCAAACATATTACCTATGAAACCATTAACACCTTTAACTAAACGATATGTTTTATATCCAGCCACTACTAAACCAGCACCAAGCAATCCTGTTGCAACAGTCACAGATTCTTTTTTTGTTACATAAGCATTAATATCATTTTGGAAAAATGTAGTGAATGATTTTAAAATTTCATTTATATCTCTATTTACTTGTGCAGTATCACTATTAAAAGCATTTAATAAATCTTTAACTAAACCTGATGATTTAGTTGATACAACACTTTGTGATGCTCGTTTAATACTATCAATACTATCATCAATGAAACTTTCACGCAAAGGTTTAGCCATTTCTGCTTTATATCCTTGTAAAATAGCATCAATGTTTGCTTTATTCATTGTTTTCAATTGGTTTTCTTTACTTAAAAACCATTGATATATCTTATCTTCATCACTATCTACAAATCCATCGACTAATTTTTCATTAACCATTAATGTGATAGTATCTTTAACAAATGTATCATCTTTGTTTATAACAATGTCTGCCTTTGCATCAGCTTTTTTGATATTTTCGTCACCTTTTGATTCTTGTTCAGTAGGTGGAGCAACAGGTTCTTCAATACCAGGTACTTGACCGAATGTAGGTGCAATATCACTATCAGCACTCATGTCCGAAACTGTTTGTGCTAAACTCACACCTTCCGGTGTAGATATATCAATCATATTTTGTAAATCTTTGATTATATCATCTTTAAACTCTGGTTTGAATGAATCAAGACCTATCTTAAATTTAATTTTATCAAAATTTGATTCTTTATATTTAAACATCCAATACCCATCACCCATAATAGGTCTGTGGCGAATAGCATCTATTTTAGTCCCAACATCGTCTGGTGAAATGTATTCGAAGTCTTTTTTAGTTGTTGATAATACATCAAATTTATTTTCTAATAATGAAATCAAACAATTGATATATCGTCTAAAATCATCATTATCAATATCATCACCTTTTATTTTACCAACATCAATAAATCGGCTTTCTAAACGTGTTTTATGTTTCCTACTTTCTTCCTTGGTAAAAAATCTACTACCTTCTGGTATTTTATTATTTAATTGATATATCAATTCAGCTAAACGTTCATTCTCATTTTCAGAAAAATTAGAATTTATCAATTCTTCTGTTAAATCTTTCATATCTTTTTTGAAAGCATCAGCTGTTTCAGCTGTTACTTCACGATTCTGTAACTCTGATATAGCCTTTTCTATTTCGGATAATTCTTTCTCAAATAATTGATATGTTTTTAAAAATCTCATTATTACTAATATGTTTTACAGTATATATTAAAATATATTACTCAAAATAAGAACTATTATAGTAACGATTTTTATCTATCTCAAATTGAACTTGACCGTTAGGATAACTAAATATTTTAGTAATTTTACCAAAATTTTCTATATTATCACCTACATTATAATTGTTATATGTTTTAAGTAATTTGTAATCAGCTTTTGATGAAATATCTCGTTCTTTTCTTGATTTCTCAACTGTGTTTTTGTATATATGTTCAATACCACTATGCACTATTACATAACAATCATATTTAGGGCAACGATAATATCGTACATGATAATCATTCAATAATTCTTTCTTTGACTTACCGAATATTTCACCATCTTCATAATCAACATGTTTAAACAATGTTGATGATGTGATTTCTTTCATGTTATCAATAATATCTTCTAATTCATATATACTTATAGGACTGACACAACTATACGAATATTTATATGTTTTAATACTCTCATTAATAGCAGAGTAATTTTCAAAGGTTTGTAAATGTTTCATTATAATTCAGCACCATATTTTTTAAGTAGTTCAACTACATCTATATAACCGTTTTTTGATGCATTGCGTATTGCATAATTATCTGTAATACTAACATCAGCACCATTATCTAACATCAATTTAACTATATCATAATGTCCATTTTTTGCAGCAACTTTGAGACATTCACTTGCAACAACACTATGTTTAACTGCACCATTATCAACTAATAATTTAGCAATTTCATAATATCCTTCCATCGAAGCTTTTTGTATTGGACCATCACTATATCCACTAACACCAGAGCCATTATCTAATAAATATTTCACAATATCAACATTACCACTTCTAACAGCATATTCTAATGCAATATTGCCATTTTTGTTGATATCAGCACCATTATCAACTAACAATTTAGCAATTTCAAAATGACCTGATAAAACAGCATCCAATAAAGACCTATCATATTTAATAGATACATCAACACCATTATCTATTAAATATTTAACTATTTCTATATACCCTTTTTCTGATGCACGTCTCAAACATTCATTTGTTGCATCAGATGTGATATCAGCACCATTTTCGACCAACAATTTAACTATATCTATATAACCATGTTCTGATGCTAAATTAACATAGTATGTTGTCCCCGAAACGTTCATTTTTTTATCAAATATCAACAGTTTAACAATATCCAAATAACCTTTTGAACATGCAATTCCCAAAACAATCTTACCAAATTCACTATCTATCACTCGATTTTCTATTACGATATATGCTAATTCAAAATATCCATTATTTAAAACTTTTGATATATCAAAACAATAACCGACTATTTTTTTATAATCAATTCTCAAATTTTCACAATCAGTTTTAAATGTTTCAAATTCTGATGGATTGCCATACAAATCAATATTGCTTTCTGGGCATCCAGTATATCCATTGTTAATCATAGATACAATACCTTTATAATCTTTTTTCTTAAAATAAGATACAAACATTTTATCAGTTAATTTCAAAATAGGTTTTTTCTTAAAAATAGTATTTCTTCTTTTCTTATCCAAATCTTGTAAATTGAAATCCAGGTCTGGTCTATAACCACCAATTTTCATATAGTTGACTTCATATTTATTATTAAGAATCATATCTATGATTTTATCATGGTATTCATCTAATGGCTTAGAATTATATTTACCTTTAATTTGATATAAAGCTTTCTGATTAGGCTCGTATGACGCTGTTATATGACTTTGTTTTTTATCATCTCTTAAAGAAAACAATATTTTACCACTATCCTGTCCACAGTGACCCATATTTTCTTTTTCATCTTCACTAAAATCTGTGTTCAAATTAATCCAATACCAACCGTTTGGATAAGTGATAAAAACATCTGTATCTGGACCTTCATCCATTCTCTCATCTTTATACTCTACACCAAGATTTTCGTGATATATCACTGACAAATCATACAACTCATCAAATGTTTTTAATCCACGAATAACATTTATATCAGTTGTTCTATCAGATAAATAATCACTAATAGATGCAATTTTTTCTGATATATTTCTATTAATCAAAGCTTTATAATTTATACATAAAAAACTAACTTTATCGAAACTATTCAAGCCATTATACTTTTTTCTATCTTCGGCTGATATATCATCTTTATTACTTGGGTAAATATCATTTAAAATATATTTCATGATTAACGATACTAATTTATCTTTAATCCTATCTTTATAATCATCAATAAATGTTTCAATACTATTCGTCCATTGTATTGTTTGTACACTTTCTTTCAGTAAATATTCGTTATATCTAAGTATATGCTTCATAAAGTATATATTTATTTTGATATATCAATAATAATGCTTAACTTTGTATCATGGAAAGTTTAAAACACGAAGATTTCATACAAGCTTTACTTAAAGAAGGCGAAGTATATTTAGTAGGTGGATGTGTTAGAGATTTTATAATGTCTAAAACACCCAAAGATATTGATATATTAGTAACTAATATATCTTTACCTAATCTGCATGAAATCTTATCAAAATTTGGCACACTTGATTTCGTTGGTGTGTCATTCGGAATAACCAAATTCAAACCATTCGGGTATGTCGGTGAACCATATGATATATCAATTCCACGCAAAGATACATTAATTGACCGTAGCCTTGGACACGTAGGTATAAAAGCCGAATTTGACCATACTTTAACAGTATATGATGATTTACACAGAAGAGATTTCACTATCAATAGTATTGCATATGATGTAAGAACTGGTGATTATATTGACCCACATAATGGTATTAATGATATACATAATCGTATTATACGTCCAACAAGTATTGATACATTCACAGATGACCCATTAAGAATATTAAGGGCGTTGCAGTTCTCAGCTAGATTTGGATTTGATATATCAGACGAGTGTGATGCTATGATTGAAAGGAATAAAAGTTATATCAGAACTACTATTAGTGGTGAAAGGATTCTTGGTGAAATTGACAAAGCATATAAAACAGATATATATTCTTTATTAGAAAAATATGATTTGTTTGAATTGAGAGAAAGAATTGAAAATATTGAAATCAATAATATTCATGATTTTAGGTTCAGTATTTTCACTAAAAGACAATATCAAGTATTTGGTGGTGAAGCTTTAACTCTAAAATATATGGATATTTTGGAAAAACTAGCACTTGTTAAACCAAACGATTATATGAAAGTATTCGATATGATTCGTAAAGTTCCACAAGTAGTTGAAACTGGATATAAAACGGATTTTGATATATCAGTATTCAAATCAAAATTCCCTAAAAATTACAACGAGTTACAAATATCTGGTGATATCTTAATGAAACAAGGTTATACTGGTCAACAAGTTGGTGCTAGGAAAAAAGAACTTCTTATAGATATATTTGAAGGTAGAAGAAGAAATTTATTGTGTGATTTAATTAAATAAATAGATGTTAGTAGAAGAATGTGTTATTAATGGTGTCTTATTTAAAAAAGGAGACAAAATCGAAGACATCGGAATTAATGGTAGAACTATCAAAGGTGTTGTTACATTAGGTAAAATTTTAATCAAAGATGATTATAAAATTGCTTATTTAACGACAAATCCAAAAGGCACAGTTATGAGAAAATCAGAACGTATTTACGATGATTCTGAGTTCAGACATGCTGTTTTATGTGATGATAATGTATATCGTTCTAGTGTTGAATATAACGGTATCACTTATGTACCAGATAATAAAAACCAAATAACAACTCAATCATATGTTATTTACCCACATTTAAACGAAATCAAAGTGGGTGTTGTAACAGGTATATCAGTTGATTGTTATATCATTGATGGTAAAACTCATATCAAAATGAATAGATGTCATAATTGTAAACCTATTGTAAAATGATAACTTGGCAAGAGTTGAAATTATAGTTATCCCTTAACAAAAACCACTGTAAAATACAGTGGTTTTTTTATTCTATAATTTTAAATTTTTTAAAGATTTTGTCATTAAGCAATAATCGCAATATCCAATATGCATCTGTGATATCATCTAATGGTTTAGGAATATTTACCATTGGATATATCTCTTTAAAATTCTCTCTGATATATCCAGCTAGTTTCGATTCACAATCTGAATCATTAAGTGCTTCAACCATCTGTGGCTTTTTGAAGCTACCCCCAGAAAGTCCGATACTGTTTCTTGTTTCCCACTTCGGACCACCTTTTTTTGTTTTTGATATATCTTTCCACCCATACACTAAACCACACACATTTTTCTTTATAGATGATGGTGAATAAACACACATAGTAGCAAATTTTCTCAATTTATTACGAAGTAAAGTTGATATAGTAACCAGGTCTATGATAGAACTAGTTGCAGAACTATAACTATATCCCTCAATAGCAAAATATGTTGGTAATGATATATCTATATGCTTATGTATATCAGCAATCATAATATCTGTTATTCTATCATAATCTTCAAGTTTAAATACTTCTTGTACAGAATAATCATCATCAGTTCTAAAACTAGTGCCGGTTATATCAACAAAATCTTCTATACTTTTTGTCCATTTAGTTTTTTTATAATTTTTTATATAAGATAAAAAAACATAATCATTTGTTCTCGATTTTATGACAATGGCTGCCGAAGCCAAGGACATATCTATACCTATAAAATTCATATATTATATATAAAAAATAATATATACTGTATGAAACATTTAAAATTATTTGAAGAGTTTGATAATACCAAAATAAATGATATTGACTTAGTTTTTTCTAATACACATAAATCATTATTTGATATCACAGCCAAGAAAGTTGCATATCGTTTAGGGTGTAAAAGACCTAAGTTTTTAGGTAATGGTACATTTGGTGTTTATTATAAATTAGATGATACAAAAGGTTTGAAAATAACTTATGATAAGAATGAAGCAATTTTTGCCGATAAAATTATGAACAGAGAATGTGATTTCATAGCTAAATGTTATGAAGTATATGAAGTCGATATAAAAGATTCACCATTCCGTGAAAAGATATATGCCATAGTGACCGAGATTCTCGACCCATTATTTGAATCTGAGGTAGATGTTTATGATGAGTTCATATATGATATAGTTTATAACGAACATAAATTTGATTATAATTTAGATGAATTTAAAGAAATATTCAGTCAATACTATGATAAAAAATTCTATTATAATTATTACGAATTATATAAATCCTTAGTTGGTATTATGAAAGAAACAAAATCTATTTTTGGTGCAATAAATCTTGATATAGATAATGCTTCAAATTTAGGTAAATGGCTCAGAGGTTTCAAATTAATAGATTATGGTCATTTCACTAAAAAGACAGAATTGAATATACCTATAATAAAAATAAATAAAATTATATGAAACATTTGAGATTATTTGAGGATTTCGAAGATTATGATTTAACAGAAAATGATGTTAAAAACATATTAGATAAAAATGATATATCATATTCATATATTAAAATAATTGGCGAAGGTGCTAATGGCATAGCAGTTGATATATCAGATGATAAAATATTGAAAATAACAAATGACCATAGTGAATATTATTTTGCTAAAAAATTAGTGGATGTCAATTCTCCTAATCTAGTCAAAATATTTAAGGTATGGAAAGAAGAATATTTTTATTGTATAGTTGAAGAAAAATTGATTACTGAACTAAACAACAATATATACAATTTTTTATATTATATGCATAAAAGAAACCCTATTAGTCATAATATTGAAAATGTAAGTGATGAGGATGTATTAGATTATTTCGAACCAAAATTGATATCATTATCAAAAGAAAACATATTGAAATTATTGGATATGTATCGTGAAGTATATTACGAATGCAAGAAATATGATATATCAATGGCAGATTTCCATGGAAAAAATGTTGGTGTGAGAAAATCTAATCCTACTAGTTTAGTATATTTTGATATATCAGACCCTTATAATATTTATTCCGATAAAATTTAATATATACTTTATGAAATATATAAAAACAATTAGAGAGTTCATTTCTGAAAATAAAGATAATTATGAAATTGTTTATAGAGGTCAACCGATAGAATCTAATGATATGTCACCAAGAAATTCTATATGGGTGACATATGATATAGAACACGCAGAAGAGTATGGAACAGTTAAAGAATACAAATTACCTAAATCATTAAATATTTTAGATACGGAATATTATGATGAATGGGAATCTTTAATAGATGAATTTGATGAAGATGGTGATTATGAAGAATATAAATACGAACCAACAGATGAATTTGTGACATTTTTGAGTTCAAAGGGATACGATGGATTCGTGAACGGTGATAATATTTTAATATTTGATAAATCTTTATTATTAAAAATATAACATATTATATATCCTTTAATTTAGAAATAACAAGATGTTCATCTTTAAATATATCCAACCAATCTTGTAAAACACCATCCTTGTTTTTTATAAATCCCTTGGCTGTTAAATATATTTGTCTAGCCATTGGTTCTCTTTCTTTTTCATTATCAATTGATATATAATCTATGTAACTATCTTTGATAACTTGTATATTTTCGACGTTTTTATCTATCATACAACAAATATATGAAATTTATTTGCAATATAAAATATTTTCGTATATTTGTGTAAAATATATATTTATGGATATTGAAATTTTAGGAGAATCTAAAAAACAGCAAGGTTATACTGTATATCGTAATAACGATACAGAAATGGTAGAAAAAATAAAAAACATAAAACTACCAAATACACATTTCACTGGATATATCAAAGGCACTTTTTATAAAAATGCTAAATTTCATTCTAAACTGAATGATAAACAAAATTTATATGTAGATGAAACAGATACATATTTCATAGCTAGTGATGAAGATATATCATCAAATAATAAAAAAGATTTATTAAAAGAAATAAACAAACAGTTCAGCGTAGCAGATGCATTAAATTATACATTTGATAATTTGTTGAATCGTGATGGTTTCAAACATGTTTTTTACAAAAGACCAAATGCTGGTTTTGATGAACTGGGTGGTGTTTATTCCGAAACTAATGGCTATACTATTTTCGGAAAATGTGATGAAAATGTTAATAATTATATGAGAATTGATTATATCACTATTACAGAAAAAGATAGAGGTTATAGCATGTTTGCTTATCTAAATGAAGATGGTAATATTGAAAATCGTGATTATAATCTTGATATAACCAAACTATTAGAAAATAAAGTACCTAAAAATAAGCAACAATTTTTTGATGATTTGATTAGAAGAATACCTGTTGGTAAATATCTAAATTATGGTAATAAATATTTCTATGTAGAAACAGATACAGCTTATGTTCTTGACTTTGAACCATATAGATATTTATTCACAATAAATATATGCGAGAATAATAATGGTAAATATAAAAATAGTCATATTAAAAGTTTTGTTAAACCAAAGAAACTTGTTGAAACAACAGAAAAAGATATGATATATAAAATATTATCTTTCTTGAATCCGTTAAACATTGGTGGTGACACAAGCTTAATAGATATATCACAACACGATTCTAATATATCATCTAAGCCAATTCATGAAAACAAATCTGTTATTGATGAATCAAAATATACTAAAAAGTATATTATACCAAAAGATGATATATCAGATGAAATTGCAGATTTATTAAATAATATAAATATACCAGAGAATGATGAAATAATTCAAGATTATATCAAAGATATTCTTCCTGGTTATGAATTACCAAATTTTGATTATGATGCTTCCACCAGCCAGGAAGACCATACAGATTTCATTGGTTTAGTTATATTTGAAGATTATAATATCTATTATTCATTTAATGTTGAACAAGGTGCTTGTATAGAAGCTAGTCATGATGGTGCAATTTTCCAAACAGATATTATCAATTTAACCTTATTATAATTTATGGTTGTTATAAATAACAAAGAAGAATATGAGAATTTTTTTCCATATTCTAATGATAGAATACAAGAATATCCTATTGAATATCCATGTGTATGTAAAATAACATATGAAGAAGGTGGATTGATTGGCGATTACAAATTGGTTTGGGTAGCATATTTCCCGAAAAATGTTACTGTTGAAGATGCATTTGTATTAGGTTTAAAAAATAATTGGAAACAACTGAAATATGATTTGTAAATATGGTTTTTAATTACTAACTTTGTAAAAAATAATACTATGGTATATCTTAAAGCTATTCGCGTAAACGATGTATATATTGTTGAAAATCCTGGTGAATTGAATCAGATTAAAAAAGGAGAATATGTGTATTTTGGTAATCGTTTACAGAAAGTGATAGTAGCAGAACCAAAAGCAACATCAGTTGTTTTAGAATATAGTGGTTTAATATTTGAAAAACACAAATTACAAAGAGTTGTTGGTGTGCGATATATCCACCACGAACTACCTTTAATTGAACTTGCAGATGATATAGTATTGCTGGAAAAAAGTATTTCTAGTATGTGCCAATGTAGAGATATATCACAAGAATATTCATGTGGTTTCAGTGATGGTGACGAATGTAGAAGAAAAGATATATATGGTGATTATTGGATAGTGGGAATTGAAACTACTAGTGATAATAGAGCAGTGATATATCAAGAACCAAAACCAAAAGAACCGACTGTTAAAACATCTGGATTCAGTATAGAAGATTTGAAAAATAAATATAATAATTAGTTATATCTATACTCATCATTGTCAAAATTTATATAATCTTTTAAAGTACCTTTTGAAAAGTCGTATATGATACCATCTATTGTCATATACGACTGTTCTTCACCTTCTTCATCATAATACGGATTATCAATTTCTATTTCACCAAATACTTTTTTACATACAGGAAAGTTGGCTGATATATCAGCCACTATGCTTTGACATTCACCTAATTCTTGATTATCAACAAATACTTGCCATGCTACATCTAAAATCATTATACATATATTCTATTTCATCATCCATTAAAGTCGGTTCTATTAAATGCTTTTTAATTTGATTAATAATAATATTATTATCTTTTTCAAAAGTTTCAAATATTTTTATATGTTTCATAAAGTATATAAATTGACAATTTAAATAATATAATCTTATATATCATAATCTTGTAGCTTTTTTGTGTTTTAAATTTTGATATATCAATTCTTTTATTTACTTTTATTGCAATAAAAATTATTATGCATTTTATAATCCAAACAGTAAATAACCAAGTAGTACATGATTTTTCTTTTACTCTTATAAGAAGTATTGAATATCATAACTGGTTACATCCGAATACACATACATATGAATTATCAGAAACACCTATATTTAAAGAAAATACGGTATTGTGTGGTGATACTAAATTCGTAACTGAATTTATTGAAGGTATTAAACCATTGAATGTGCCAGAATCTCTTTTTAAGTATGCTGGTAGAAAGATAATGAATGGTACTGAGAAAGATATTACCACGCGTAGTTTCGTTAAATCTAATGATGTTATAAAAGGATTTACTGATATAACTGACCATATAGATACACCAGGTAATTACCAGATATCAAGTATTATCGATGATATAACATCCGAATATAGATGTTTTGTATATAAAAAGAAATTAGTAGGCATTCACTATTACAGTGGAGATTTTACAATATTTCCAGATATCAATACTATTAATGATATGATAAAGGATTTTGATTATGAACATCCATATACACTAGATGTAGGTGTTTCTGATAATAAAACAATTATTATTGAAGCACATGATATGTTCAGTTGTGGTTTATATGGTTTTAGTGATATGAAGATATATCCTAAAATGTTAATTGATAGTTTTAAACATATTAGTAATAAATGTTGATATATCTATTCACACGTTCAATATCAGTATCATCATATATGTTATTTTATAATGACGAAGATGCTTTATATTATCGCGTAGAGAAACGTAAAATAGGTAGTATTACTGGTTATACTAAATGTATTATGGATGCGAATGGTGAAAAAACATGGATTCCAATTACAAAATTTGAATATGTTCAACCAACTATTGAAAGATTCATAGAAACAAATACATTTAAATCATATACTGATGCTTGTGATTATTATAAAGAACAAATAATATTTGAAAAAATATGACATATTTATTTACGAGATATCGTTTCCACTACTATTATAATTTAGAAGATGATAGTTATCGCCGCGTACATAGCGATAAAGATGTGTATGCTGTTTGGTATAAAGTTGAAAAAGAATGGACAATAACAAACAAATTCGAATATGAAAATCCTATAAAGGAAAGATATTACTCTGGTAATCTTACTACTTTTTCAGAAATGTGTGAATATTATACTGAGAAATTAATATTTGATAATATATGACAATGATATATCTATTTAGTGACATTGGTGGAGTTCATCATTATTTTTATAACTTCATTGAGGATAGAATATACATCCATTTATATGTAGATAGTGGCAACAATATTTATGTAGTGATTGATGAAAAAAATGAATATATTGGAATAAAACCATTTGACTATACATTACCGGATACTTTAAATTACAGTACCAACTCACTTAGTACTAATGATACTATTAAATATTATGTCAATTTAGTAGTAAATACAATATTT
>JACCDI010155792.1_pt1 | contig 19004 bp, 14 predicted proteins | sample 7442791 | NCBI WGS metagenome assembly JACCDI01 (sample SAMN15323434, study PRJNA562643) | freshwater metagenome | isolation source: river surface water | place: USA:Blue River Watershed | collected 2017-08-15
GGGTGACACGCAAATCTTGTGACTGAATGAGTCGCCGGAGTGACATGTCACGAGTTGTCGTGTGTCATCTACAACACTACTAGGTGACATAGTCTGTCGTCTGTTTTTGTCACGTGTTGTGAAGTGACAAAAAAGGATGTTGACGTGATGTCACATCCGTCATGATGGCGACATGTCACAAAATGTCACATGTTGTTGACGATGTCGCCGTCCATCTTGCTACGGCGACAGACGACAATTCCTACTAAGGTTGCAAGCTTGACATTTGTCATAGGGTACTTTGTTTTTGAAGTCTTCCTCACTGGTTGATACCATGTACATGGGCAAGAACATCCTTTGCATCTGAACCTGCGGGCCAACTGACACCTTTCTCCTTGAAAATGGTGGTGCCAAAAATAACCTCTTTTTGACCTTTGGGGGGGTTGCCATCTAGCCAAACCCAGAATCAAGTAAACAAACTTGATTGTAACCCTAAATAGTCTTTGTTAGATAACAGCAAAGAGCAGGAGTCATACACATCTCATTATCAACCTAGGGCTTGAAGAACTTGCATTCTTTTGGCCAGTCTTTTTGGTCTCTTCTAATTAAATTCAGAAGTTGACTTTTAAGAGACAGCAAACAATGGTGTGGTATTCATTACCAAATGGTTGTGGTTTGCACTTGATACACACCCAATTGGAAGATTGCTCATTTGAAAATGCAACCATTGACTCATCAAGACGTTTGAGAGGGATAAAAGATGCCTTCAATGTGATCTGTAGATGAACATGAAATATCAAAGAAATTATTTTGAGGATATTTCACATATCAATGTGGTTGCTCTGTGGCACTATTGAACAGCAACCACTTGTGAAAAATTTGTTACATCTGGAGGACACTCAGATCAATTGTATTAGATCCCCTGTTTTCAATACTTGATTCTATAATTTAGCAATGAAGTTTGCTGACTTCACAAATAAACACTGCTAATTAGATGTTTCACTGCTAATTACAGCATTTGACAGATTAGCGATAATTTTTTGGATACTGGATTGTGGGACTATAAATTTTTAGATTTTTAGAGTGTGACTGCTTAATACAGTGATCATGGTCATTTCTAACAAAAATGATGAGAATAGTGCCACTAACAAATTCAAAGTATTTTTCATTGATGCAGCCTTAATCTTAGACCAGGTTGGGTTGAGGTAGCAAATTTGATGAGGTTTGCTAGTACCTCAAATCAAATTCCACATTAAAGTAAAAGTAATGGTCTTCCAAGAATCTCCAACATCACTAAAATATCATTGAAACAAGCAAATGTGGATTCTTGCTACTTTACACCACATTCAATATCTGTTGTATTCTTTTGTATTCTTTTGTATTCATGCCAGCAATCTTGCTGGATCAACTTTAATCTAGCAAATTGAATTGATTCTACATAATTGCTGTTCTAACAATGCATGCATAGCATTGATCAAATATTGTTTTTAGATAAAATAAAAAGCAATCATTTGTATTACAAACTTGTATTACACACTTGTATTACACACTTTTATTTCCAATTATTATCACAAGAAATACATGTATGTCCTGTTATTAGTGATTTCCATTTTATTTCAGAGTACAACACTGTTTTTCTTTATGATGGGATAATCAAACCATTTTGGAAACAGAACACTTGCTGCTAAGCACTTGGTCACACATTGATTTGTGTACAATTCCTATTGCTCACTGTAGAGCATTTTGGGACTAGTTGTCAACTGCAATTCTTACTCTAACCAAAACAGCTTAATTTTGCATGATGCTGTGTTTACACTTGGAAAAATCATAAAACTAATATGCAACCTAGGGTCATTGAAATACAAGCAACTCTTGAAAAGTGTTTTTGTCAAAATAACCATTGCCAGATTCCACATTGACCTTATTGTTTTTGGTGTTTGAGGTGACCATTATTCTAAAATATTATCAGTGCAAAATCAAGCTGACAAACTCAAATTATTTTTGATACACTTTAAATTGAAGTAAATTGGAGTAATATGGGTGCAAAAATTGAGAATCTTGCCTTCTTTTGTAAGACAGATGCATTGCCCTGATTGTACAAGGTTCCCTTATTGTCATCATTGTTAGCTGGATTGAGATCACAAGAGGCAAGCAGAGGATTTGGGAAATGCTTTGTTTTTTGTAGTTGTGAGTAATTGTGACAGTTCCTCTGAACATGCTTGAGGGAATCTTTCACATACTTGAAACAAGGTTGCCCATTCAGTGGGAAATTGTGTCCATTTCTTGCAACAATTATCAAGCTCCCCTTCTTTTGAAATGAAGAATTGGTGAGTGTCAGTTGCATATTTTTCAACAAATCAAATATCAAATGACTTTCCTTCTGTGAGGCCCTTGGAACTTTCAATGAAAATCTTCTGACCTTTGGCAGTTCCTGGATTGAAATTTCTATGAAATGGATTTGTCTTCCATTCAAACAAAACTCCTGCACCAGCTCCTGCTCCTGCTTTTAAATCTAATGCCATGAAAAAATTACATGCTTTGCAACAAAGTGATAAAAGTTAAAAGTTGGATCTGATGAACAATAAACTGAGACAATACCTTGATTGTCTTAATTCTTGTCTTGACTATTGCTTCCAATTCAAGTCTAGGCATTGCTCTTTGCTGAACTACTTAGAAGGAGACTTTTGAAAGAACAATAAGCTGAATATTTTATTTACTCTCTAGCAAAAGTGTGAATAAAAACATTTTGAAATCAAATAATTTAATTATTCTTGCACAGTTGAGCTATTAGCTATCATCTATGATGTCTGTCTATCATATATTTTCCTTCAACATTCATCTATAACAGATTATCTGGTTTGATCATTATATGATACACACTTTGGGGGGAGGTAAAAGATAGGTCATCATCATCTACAATTGATGGTGCCAAAGACTGTCTGTAATATATTTTCTACTAATATTTGTTTTTTAACACTGCCAGAAAAATCGTTTTTCTATCAGTGTGATAAATTCTTGCTATTTGTGTGTACTGAGAGCAAAGAGCAGCACAAAATATAATAATAAAAAGTAGTAGATATATGCACTCATACTATGTGCAAAATGTTGGATTATAAACTCAAAAATGAGACTTTAGCCCCTGACCCATGATGATTGGAACACATTGGACATAAATGTTACTGAAATGAATTCATGCTTGATGATTGATGATCAGCAAATTGCATTATCAATTTTCCCCTCATTGTTTCTTGAAAATTCCATGAAAAATTTAGTTTTTCTATATTAGAGATATCTTTGTGTCCAATAATAATATTGATTGACCAATACTCTTAGTATCTATACTGGAATTTCTTTCAAATACTATAATTCTTTTTGAAAATATTTGTCATGCATTTGTTTTGATTTAACTTTGGCAAAATTTTGATGTAATAAGCAATAGTCAAATACCCAACACACGCCAAATAAATATAAATTGTATTAAAACTAGAAACATACAAATTACTCTGTAAATGTTTCCAAGTAATAATCATGCACAACTAAAAGGGGAGTGACTATGGTCAGTAACACATGTTCAGATTCCTTTTTTGGCCAGAAATTTGGTAATGGAGGAAGTTTTCCTTGAAGAACAAACTGTGTTGCCTAATGATACAAGTAAACTTGAAATAACAAAAGAAGGGATGATGCATGTATTTTTGTCTTTGCTCTACCAGAGGACCAGTGTTGATTTACAGCATTGGGTGCTAATCAATGAATTTGATTTGATGTGAGTTGAACTTAACTTGCTGGGGATAAGATAATCTTCATAATTTCCTGCATCGATTGTTGAGAGCTCCCCGTCTCTGCTTGTCTTTGGGTATCATATTACTATTTGTTCTTGAGCACAAGTAATACAAATCAAGAATATTAAAGGAAGTTCAATACTGCAGCAGCTAGCAATGTGTCAATTTTTGAAGAGATATATTGTGAAAATTCTGTTAATTATTTTAGGAGTATGATTTTATTTTTCAATTGTGTATAATTCATCCTACATGTCAAATACTCTTCAGTAATGCTTGTTGAATCTGAAAGTGCTGAATGTTTTATACAAAATACAAATATTATGTAGTATGAATCTTTCAAACATTTTGCAATTTGTTTCTACCATTAAAGAATATTGATGAAAAATTGAACCTTAAACTTCTGAACAACATTATTGACTACTATTCTATTTAATCATTCATTTGTATCACAGCAAAGCTAGTAGTTATTACTTTCTTGGAGTTAGTTGAACAGAATGTAATCATAATGGCACCCACAACATTTACCCCCAAAACTTCATCTAGACATAGCACACTCCCAATATTCTCAATGAACATGATAAAAAGATAGAATGGGCAATGATTTGAACAAGAGATGCATGAGGGATGAGAGGCATGATAAACCAGTTTGATGATGAATGATAGTTATTTGCATTAGATATGCATGCAGGGATTGGAGAAATGGACAGACTAAAGGGGTGCAGGTTTAAGGCATGTGCCATATAATACAAATGGTTGTTTGGAGAGGTAGGTTGGCATCTACACCCACAATAAGTTTTTTAGTGGCTTGTTGTATGTTTGGAATCATTTTTTATCCCTTTTCTGTAGTAATTCAATTTACTCCTTTTCAATTATTTTTACTGCTTGTCAACTTCAAGGGAAAAATACTTGGTATTCGTTTTCTTGGAGCCATAATATATATTTTAGTTTATTGTGTCCACAATATTTTTCAATATTGTTTAAATTCATTTCTGTAACTAGTAAGAGTACTACTCTCAATTTTTTGCTGCTGGTAAGCTCTTAAAAACAGTCTACTTAAAAAATTTCCTTTGTTGAATGAGTGTGTTTATAATTTTTTGATAATCATGTGAGAATATTATTCATTCTCAATTTGAAAACAGAGTTTTAAGCCTTGTTTTTTTGAAACTTGCGCTGATTAAATTAGAAAGCTCATTGTTCTTTGAAATTTACTTGGCTAAATTGATTAGTTAGCTACCTCTTGTCAAACAACAATCAAACCTCTTTCATCACTTGGAGTGAACCAAATATTTACTTGGTTTATCAGATATCAGACCCACTCTAATCACTCAGTTGCCAATGACATCAATTTTGTTCTCATCAACATTCATTTGATTTTATCTGTTCAATTTGATTGATTCATTTGATTTTGCATGACTGAAAATTTTTTATCAAATTCAACTGCTCCAAATATTTGGCCAATCAATCAAACCACAAGTATTACTTCCTCCTCCAATCATGACAGCTGCTCCACCTACCAAAAGGAAAGTAAATTCTTTGTTATGGGAATTGCAACTTGGTGTCAAGGACATGTCAGCGTATCTTTCTCAAGAAAATGGGAGGTCTTGCAGATGACAAACGTCTTGATCTTACCAAATCTGATGGTTCCAAGTCCCATCAATTCATGTGATCTTGTGAGGCATTGCTTGGGAATGTTGTTTAAAAGGTACCTGTGACATACATTGCAGATGGGACACCAACCAAGCATCATAATCCCACTGGAGACTATCCGACCTTTTACAGTTGTGTTGATTCTTCTGCTGTTTCCAATTTGATTAAGAATTCTCTATCTGTCTCTGGCTGGGCTGATTTGATGGATTACAAGGACCAAATCTCCAACATTGACCAATCAACAGGCAAGATCTTCTTTGATGGGCTGACAATGTTCAAGCTCATCTACAACAAGATTGATTAAGATACACTACTTGGGATGGAATCTCTCTGTATTGAATTGGAGGAGGCTCCGTTGAGTGAAAATGGGAATGACATGGATGTGTTGTTGAAAATGATGGAGGAGAATGGTCATGCTCCTGACATGACTTCATTTTGTTGATATGTCATCAATGACATTCAATCTGGCAAGAACCATGAATTCAACTCCTACATTCAATGCATCAATGATGACATCCAGTCCAGAATTGGAGTCAACAAGTCCGTTGCTACAGACATTGTGATTCAGGCTACTTGCTCAAAATATAACAACATGGTTGAGGATAAAACTTGGGGAAAGGTTGATCCCAAGTACACAATTATAATGGTACATACCACAAAGATTTCCAGTCTTGAGCAGAAGATCTCTGGTCCTTCTGGTCCAACTAAGCCATCCTCTACTCCTGCTGGTCATGCAACTGCAATCATGATTGAAAAATGGAGAAAGAAGAAGATGGTGATTCCAAGGAAGTCAATAGACTCATGTGATATTGGTATATGAAGCATTAACTTACAGGAGAATATGGCATGCTTTATGTCACTCACCATCCTGACAAACATGACAAGAATGCTGAGCATTGGAGAAGATCAATGAAGAGAAGAAAAAATCCAAGAAGGATTCTTTTGCACCAGCTTCTCCTTTTGACTTCTTCCTTTGCGCTGAAGGACTGTTTGAAACAAGTACTTTTGACAAGGGCAAGTCTCAGTGAGTCTGCGGGGGAAAATATTTTCAAAGAGGCACAGCAGGAAAACTAATGGGCCCAAGGGAGGGGATGCATAAAATAGAGTTTGGAATCATCTTTCTACTCATTTCATCATTTCAAATGGCCCACTTCCTCTTCACTCCCCAACTTGCCTACAACTTCTTCATCTCAACAGTATCATCAACATTTGATGTTGATCTATCAATGTATTCCTTGGTGTTCGAATACTATCTTTGGTTTCTCATGCAAAGTCATGCAGAACAGCTTTGCTGATTGGATCTGCTTTGACTTTTTCATTATTATTCACTGTCTCTCATGGAGTTATGTGCTTTGGTTTTGATATTGATTCAAAATGTACATGCTTTCTTGGAAGTGGTGGTTGACTTACTTACATGGGTTCTATTCTGAGCCTGAACCTTGTTCTATCCTGGATATCTTTCTTGATCCAAATCCAATTAAATGTGGACAGGGTTGATACCATGGCACATATTGGTTGAATCTTCAGATTGACCTCGAACATATTCATATGCAGTTGTTGCATTTTGCTTGTCTATCGTTCTGTCAGAATCAAGTGCCCATCAGCTGCTGGTCTTTTTGTCTGTGAATTTCTGCTTTGCTCCACAATTGTTATCAATTCTCCAAAATTGGAACATACATCATCTACCACTTCACTGGAAATATTGCAGTTTTGGTTTGTATCATTCAGATGCCAGCATCTGTAGTTTGGGCAAAGTTTGTGGCAAATTCTGTTGAATGATCAACAGATGAATGTTATGACCTCTCCAAGACTGGGTTCAATGGAATTCCTGACAAATCTGCAAATGAACTCACCAATAATAATTCCCCCTCTTCCATCTCAGACAAGGGAGTACAATCTGGAAATAGACAAAGGAGGACCGTCTGGAAATGAGGGAGCATTGTCTCACAACAAGGAAGCGTTATCATCAATGGAGGGAGATTCTCCCATTTCTCACAACAATCCAGTTATATCCCAATCCCAATCCCAATCTCAAGATAGCAAGGGAGATGAGAACATTGACTTGCACATGCCCACATTGATCATTTTGAGACAGTGGGATTGCAGAGATCTCCTTGTCTTGCGGCCCAACTGAATAACAATGGAGCAAGTTTCGCATCCATTTTGACTAACCTTGTGGTGGTGGAGTTGTTTTGGCATGATATTATTGCCAGCAGGGGCCTTTTCTGATGCTAAAGTGGCTGTACATAGAATTATTCATAAATGCCATGTTGTTAATTCAAATTTTAATGGCACAATAAATGAAATTCACCACATGGAATTTGCTACTGGAAAAGAAAACAATGAAACTTACACCTTCAATGAAATGCTTAAGTTACCAGATGCAAAAGATTAAATTGCAATCATGCTCAAAGAATCATCTGAACATGAAATACAATGGCACTGGTAAGTTATTCCCCTATCTGAAATTCTGGAAGATATGAAGGGGATCCAAGCCATTTGGTACTTCAACTGCAAGCATTTCCCACATGGCTCATTGAACAAACACAATCCCTGACCATGTGCTCATGGTGGAATGCAACAGTGGGACATCAATTACTGGGAGACCTATGCTTCCATTGTGAATTGGATCAGTGTTAGATTTTTGGTGACACTGTCAGAGATTATCAGTTGGAAAGTTGTGCAATAGGTTTCGCTCTTGCATTCCCACAAGCAGATCTCAATACCCCAGTCTATGTACCTTCCAGCTAGGATGTTGATTGATAGTGCATCTGTTGGCACATCTTATGTGCTACATCTGCAGAAATCTTTATATGGATTGAATCAAGCCACTGCCAACTGGTATGACATACTCAGATAGTTGCTGAAAGATTGCAAGTTGAAGAAGTCAGTTGCTGATCCTTGTGTGTTCTTAAGAAGTGACCTCATTGTACTGGTTTGCATCAATGATTTCATTCTTCTGAGTCAGAGTTTGGATGTCATTCAGACATTTATCAAGTCACTTGAAAAAGGACAAGAGAATTTTGTCTTCATTGACAAAGGAGATCTGAGAAGATACTTAGGAGTTGAAATCAAGAGAACTGCTGATGGAAACGGTTTCTCAATGACTCAACTGTTTCTTATCCAATGCATCATAGCTGCACTTGACATTGACCTATGTATGATGAATCATCAACTGACACCAGTGGTTGGCCCTCTTCTTTCAATGGATCTAGATGACCCAGATAGGAAGCATGACTGGAAGTATCTTACTTTTACAGGTATGCAAAGGTACCTTCAAGGTACCTCAAGACCTGAAATCTCAACAGTAGTATATCAGTGCACTCTTAGATTCAACAATAACCCAAAACTTTGTCATTAAAGGGCAATAAAGCATCTTGGAAAGTAAATTTAAGACACAATGGGTAAGGGCTTGATATTTAAGCCCAATAGCTTGAAAGGGTTAGAATGTTATGTTGATGCAGATTTTGCTTATAGCTAGGCATCTGGCAAACTTTCCAACCCAGGGGCTGTTCTATCCAGAACAGGGTTTGCTAAAATCTCCTTGAGCACCACAGAAGCTGAATACATTGCTCTTTCTAAGGCAATGCATGCAGTTATTCCTTTCTTGAACCTCTTGAAAGAACCATGCAAAGTATTGCCTCTTCAGTGCTCAGAACCTGGATTCTATTACCATGTTTGGGAAGACAACTGCAGCTGTATCAAGGTTGCTGAGAATCCACAATTCACTCCAAGGACAAAGCATATTGCGCTGAAATATCATCATTTCAGGCATTTTGTAAATAAGGGTACTATCAAGAAAAGTCTTATGGACACTCTAAAGCAAATTACAATTTTTTACCAAGCCCTAAGAGGAAAAACAATTAAGTACCTTTGGATGAAGTTTTGGTAGCAACTGCAGCTACAGTTTCTGAGGGAGTGTGAGAATATTATTCAATCTGAATTTAACAAAAGAGTTTTAAACTCTTGTGTTTTGATAATTGTGCTGATTAAATTAGAATGCTCATTGTTCTGTGAAATTGGCTTGGCTAAATAGATTTGTCAAAGGACAATCATATCTCTTTCATAACTTGGAGTGAACCAAATATTGAGTGCAAAAATACTTAGCAAAATGACTTTCTGTCTACATGAGAAAATGGAGTGATGTTATTTCTCATATGTTTACATTTTGTATCATCCTGGTATTGGCAATGGATCCTAATGATATCACATACACATTTACATTTCAATGGGACTACAATATCATTTAGGGATTAAAATTTCTCCATTTGGACTGCATTGGGACCAACTATGGACTTTACTGACCACTTTCCTTCTCCTTTCTTGACATGTCTCAAACATTTCTTTTCATATGCACTACATTTTTTTACAATCAATCCTTTTTACCTCGACTCTCCTTTTTCAGAGCAACAACTTTTTTACTATCACAACCTTCATCATTGCATTCATAGCTCCATCTTGTATTATCTGTAAGCTCATTCTGTACAAATTCCCATCACAGCTGCCACACTGCCTTTGTTCAGTTGTGTATGTTGTTCTACACCACCTCTTTCAATTATACAGTATATGGCCAGCCCTTCTGCTTGACTTGTCTTTTCAGCCTTGGGTTGGGTAAATTTCATGGGGTAATGTCAAACTTGTATTATTTGTAGTCCTTGGGGTTGTAAATTTGAAAGAAGTGTCTACTATGGTCCTTATGATGCCAGATTTTATGCAGTCAGCAATGTTGTCTTAGTAATCTATATATTTGGCTTGTCTGTATTAGTAGTGGTTGTCATATGAACCTGAACAGCCTCATTGATCATAGTGTTAAGATCTCTTATACCATGAATGGCCCAGTCAACTGTTGTCTTGTACTAGGTTTGTCATTAAATGGGCATCATACTAAAATATATAGTTACTATCTTGGTTGAACAGCTTGGGGGTATTGAGGTGAATGCTTGAGAAACTGGTTGATTTTGCATAGACGCAAGACCATAATATGTCCATTCAATCATTGTGGCTTGCACAGATTGAAATGCATGTAGGTGTCAAATTCAGGGGCTGCTATCTTGTTTCAATGATGTAGACAGTGCTATTTGCAATATGTGATATGATCTTTGTATTGTATTATTCTAGTTCATCGCTGTTGCCTTTGATACAGCCCAGCCAGAAGTATGGTATTTGTTCACAATATGTTCCAATACATTAGGATTGAGTAGGTGGTTGAGTAGCTAAAACATACTCAAACCTAAATTCTCTAGGAAGGTGTGGGGTTTGTCACAAGGACAATGGTATATGCATCATTTAGTTTGTGTATTTCATCTCTCATTGCTGTCTCACATTCCCCTTCCACTGCCAAGATAAACTCAACAAATAAAGTGTTTTAATTTTCTTTTGGGTCTTGTAGGACATCATCCATTGGAAATTGGACCTGAGATTCTTTACTCTAAGGTAAGTTCAAAAAGATGAATCTCATTTGACCAATATTCAACTCTAGTTGCATCTTTCTTCTTGTCCTAATTAGATTCCAGGTATGAATCATATCAATGACTTGTAACATAGGGTTCCTAGTGCAGCTTGTTAAGTTTGATGCTTGAGGGAATATAGGAGGCTGTGATGAGGGACTTACAAGGAGAATGGACTTTTCTTGGAATAAACATCTCTCAGTCATGAGTTTATCAAGGTTTTATTTCCAAGTGACATAGGCCAATAGTAATACTACTATCTCAAATTAAAAATTAGGGAAAGAAATCCAGAAATGTTATAATAATATGAAAAACTATAAATGGATTTATTCAGCTAGTAATGATGTTCTCTATTATTTCTTTGAATTGGTAATATTATAGTTGATGTAGGCTTAGCACACACTTGCAGATATGCATACATTCAAATAGGTGCATATTTCATTGGTGACTGATTCTAGTACATCTTTTTCTCATTGGGATATGCAGGATTACCATAGTATATTTGGACATGATTAGAATGTTCCATTTTATGCTAGAAGGTGTCTTCTGTGTCCCCTTGGGTTGTGTACATTGCATCTTGATACGACCCAATCACTGCATCAGATCTGTATTTCATTATCTTTATTTTATACTGATACCTGACTTATTGTGAGATTGGGTTGGGATTCTCTTAATGTTCATAAATGTTTGGTGGTGATGAAATGAGGAAATTCTTGGAAATTCAATGATGCAATGCAGGATAGAGGGTTGAATGCCAGCATGTGGTCCATTATTTTCCCTATGACTTCACTATCTAATGTGGCAGAGCACATTTTCTAATGACACCAACTGATGACATTTAACTGAAGATGGAGTAGGAGAAGAAGACATGGAATCTTTTGGTATCCCACAATGGATGGTGTGCATGAGCAACAGCATACCTACTTGATGTTTGGTTCCAGAAGTAAACCATTCCTGGATAACTAATTGTTCAGTAGTACTAACCATCCATATTGAAATGAGTATCAATTTGCACTTCAGTGCCTATAAAATGCATTACACTATTTACCAGAAACTGTTACTTGGAATCCCAAGGTTTAAGATTTTCAAAATGGTGACCATTTATTTTTCACTTTTTGCATCATTGCAATAGTCATTGATATAAAAAATATCAGATGATGCTTTGCATCATTGCTTGCTTTACATTAGACATATATAGACTATTACATCATGGATTCTATTTTAATTTATTAGAATATATTTGTTCCCTTTTCACTTAGTATATCACAAGCAATTACTTACAGTTTCCAGTAAAAACCACTGCAAACTATTGTAACTTTAATTCTAACATTGTTCCAAAGGAATAACCTTTTGTAAAAGGTCCAACACTTGTGAAGGTCAATGCTGTTCCAAAGACCAATAACACCAATTCAAAAAACACAGCTAGCCTTGAAGTTACCAGCAAACACTCAATTGTTACAGAGGACATTTTATGCACCTACCCCATAGGGGCCTGGAAGGTGGTGTATTGGTGAAATTATTTTGGCAATATCTACAATTTCTATCTCCAGGTCCTGGACTAAAAATTACCATGATAGTTACTATCATGGTTTTAAATAGTAAAGTTGATTGTCACAGTTATTGATGGTAATAGTGAATTATCATCTTAATCATTGTGCATACATACCATGCCCAATGATTTTCACTACAATGACATTCTAAAAATTGTCTTCATTGTAATGAGATCCTTGGATATATTGTGCAATTCTATCATCACACAAAATGATGGTGATAGTTAACCATCACCATTCTTAACAGTGATAGTTAATTGTTACTGTGATAGTGATAATTAATGATTTTTAATTATCATAGTTATCAATGGTGATAGCTCCTCAGCTCTGCATTTCATAATAACAAAAAATAAATTGCTAAAAACTTTTGATTCCATTGTTTTCCTCAAGTCTGAAGAAACCTGATAATATTATCCCAAAGGAATTCAATATTTGCTGCTGTTCCCATGACGCATGAGAGTTGGTTTTGAGTTACTCATTGCATATAATGAGAGATTGATCAATTTCTTCATTTTCTTCTCTGCCAAACATTGCAATGTGTTGGTACAAAAAGAGTACCACAAGCTGTTGGTTGAAGATATTGTTAACTAGTTCCAAATTTGCCATGCATGGACAAGCCTGGTTTCAAACAATCCTTGTATAAGGCTGTGGAAAAACAAATATGTTGGGAAATCAAATAAAAGGATGCACCAACAAAAATGGGCTGTTACTATACAAAAGACCTCATTGGACAACAATGCCACTAAAAGAAACAAGTGCATCATAACAACTATTGTCACCATTGGTTGACCAATGGATATGATGATTTGTGGAAATCCTTCAACACTATAATTGGAACCATTCAGACTATTGGAAGCTGATGGGTATTGATACAGTGAATATGAATGTGACAATTGACATTGATATTGTTTAACAACCTCAATTGTTTGATAACTTTCAGTAATACTATCAAAGTCTCCACAATGTCTGTAAAATGTGGTACATGCAATGAGATGAACTAGTATATGAAGAAAAATTGTTTTATTTTTTCTGATCCATGGGCTATTGATTTCCCACTTCAGCCCATGGCTGGTGTCTCTGAGAATTGGTCCATGGCATCATTACAGAATCATGACTCCTAGGAATTACTTGTGATTTTACAACTTCTTGGTATTGAGTACAAAAATATTTGCCTCATCAATGTAATACCCCTTGGTCTATCAATAAAATTTGGAATATAAAATGATCTTAATGATATTTTTTACTTTTTACCTCCTATTGAGCTTTATCAAGCAGCTGCATCTCTACAACAAGATCAGCAATAGCCAACCAAAACAAATTGTCTTGCTTGATTGTCACATGTAAGACCATTGGCGCCAAGCCCTCATCAAAAATCCTCAAGTCTTGATTGACTCTGGGTCCACCAAGACTGTGATCCATAGGTTCACTCTACCAAATAACTATTTATGCATATTTACCAAAATGGCTGTATGCTCTATGAACAATGTCAAAATGATATACTCTTTGTTGCTGACTACCATGACAACTTTCATGTCACCCCAAATGATTATAATAATGTCCTTCAGTGGATGGACCACAACAGCCCACTCAAGGACATTAACAAGTTCTTTGAGACAAATATACTCACAGATCTCAATGACACAATTTGTTGAACAACGAGGATGACATTTTTTATCAAGAGATCAATCACAGTTTTGCCACATGTGGCCTTCTGCAAAAGATGAACAAGTCAACACAGCCCAGCTCACTGCCACAAAAACACCTAACACCAGGTCAATAATATGAGTCACACAATATTGTATTCAAATATAATATTTTTTGATTTTTTAATGTTTACCTACATTAAAAGGTCCATGCTGACCTACTATCTGGCTCAGAACTGGTATACCCTTGTGCAAATGTACTTCTACAAGTTAATGAAACTTTTTTATAACTACAATAAGTGGTTAATCTTGGTATCCTTTGATAATGTGGAGCTTCTAAATGGACATCATCATGCTTTATAGTAGCAAAGAATGAAGACCAAATAGACAAAGCCCTAACTTGCACTCATTGAAATACATAATCTGCTGCAATGCATTAATGGAATGAATTTTTAACCAAACTCAATACTCAATGTTGCTATGAAAAATATTCCTTAGAACTCTGTGAAGATTCCCAGGAGAACTGTGTCATTGTCACAGCATTTGGTAAATCTAAATATATAAATATAAAAGAGGTTGAATTTGCTCAAGGCTATGCTCAAAAGTCATTGAGCAGGTGCTCCAAGGTTGTGAAGATATTGGAGTATACCTTGATCATATTAGCATTTCTCCAATAACCAGGAACATATGCAAATACTAAATAGAATTCCAAGTCAGCTCAAAGCCAATTGTTTCATTATCAACCACCTCAACTGTAAGTGGGGTATCAACAAAACAGAGTGACTCAAATATTGAATATTGGTTTACACAGACTGGTTGAATCCTTGAAAGAAATATATCTCACTCATTCTCCAACAAGAACCTCCACATAACTTCTGGGAAGTGAATCATTTCCTTGGTACTGTAATCAAATACAGTATATACATGGCCCAAATGAGCACAACTACACTAATCTCTCTCTGTTGAATCAGTTAAAAATTCATTTGTTGGACACCATAATGATTGATGCATTTAAGAAACTGTACTGCTTACAGATGTCCTCATGGTAAACCCCAACCTCAATATTCCATTTCACACATATTCAGATGCATCTGACTACCAAACGGGAGCTGTCATCTTCCAACAAAAACGTCCTGGTGAGTATTAGTCTCAAAAATGACCATGACCCAACAAGACTACCATACAATTGAGCTTTGATGGCAATTTTCCTCAATCCTCAACAAATTCTGTGCAACACCCAAAAAAAGTATCACATGAGGTCCCAAATCTCCATTCCTGGGAATACCAAGATTCCAGATTCCACTAATAGATTACCTGCTACTATTTGCATCCTAATGGAAATAGGCTAGATGGTGTCAGAAAATCAGATGACACTCTGCAACAGTATTCTCTTTGTGTTAGACATGCATTAATATAACATTGCAAATTTGATGTCATACTATCAAGAATTGCTGTCACATTTTCCACAGACACATCACAAGTTACTTTCTGTTTTCAGTGAAAACCATGGCAAACCATTGTAACTTCAAATCCAACATTGCTCTCAAGGAAGAATCTTTCATGAGCAATCCAACTCTAGTCAAGGTCTCTGCCATCCCAAGGTCCAAGGGGCTCTAGCACCAATTAAAAAACATCTAGCCAAGAAGACTATGATGACAACAAAAATGGTAAGGATTACTCAGTGCTAACATGCCCAACCAACTGAATTCATCCAAATAGTGAACAAATGAATTTGGACTATGACATGGCTCATGTTTAAATATTTCATACTTCAAGGGATCCCTGTCTGTAGTGTCCACAAAAATCGTTGCACCCTGCACATCCATTTTGGGGAATCTCAAGATTCTGGATGTCACCAAATTTTTATCATTTCCTCCTTTTAGCTTGGTGGATTGTGAACACATCAGATAATGTGTTGGTACCAATGTTCTCTTTGCATTCAAATATGCATAGATTTGGCATCATGAATTCAATTTTATATTCTCTGTAATAACTTTACCCTTTTTATTCTGCTATTTTCCTCAAGTAATGCCTCATTGTAAAGGATTTTAAAACAATTAATGTCTCTGTCATTCCTAAGGGTAATGGCATGGATGTAAAAATCTGGTTAGCCTAGAAGTCTATCCTATGATGAAAAACATTGATCCTTTGCCAACATGTCCAGCTGTAGTTGTCCAAACCCTTAATAACATGTGTTGGATGCAGAAATGGTGTGTCTCTATCAACACTTTTTTCTTGGCAGAACTGGAGAGAGGTATGTGCAATGCACAATGACCAAAACAAAGCAGTCAAAGCCTGGAATGACAGGTCCTTTGAAGTAACATTGAGTCCTTTCCAGTGACCACTTGGTAGCTAATGGAGACATCTTTGTACCTACCTTTGTAGGGGCATTAAGAAGCTGGGCAATATAACCCCGTAAGCTGTAAAATGACCTCAAGGCTGATTATGAACTGACAATTTGGGAATGGAAATGATCCTCTGTTACTTCAATAAATTCTCTGCTGAACATTGTTATGTGTTTGCTCACCATCAAAAAGTTCCACAAGATGTCACCAAAGGCCTTTGTTGAGATCTTCTAGATCTATCACTCAATGAACCAGCCCCTTTTCAATTAAAGCACACATGACTACAAAAATATGAACTTAAGAAGGAATATCAAAGAAAAGGATGCTGCCAACAAAAATGTGCTTCTGCTTTTTGCAAATACCTTCTATATGATGATAACAAATACTCCTCCAACCGTACCCAACAAGAATACTTTTATTTCCCATGAAAGAGAAATGGATATGATGTGCTGTCATAGCTCTGACTATTATGATAGTTGTGGGATGAAGACATAAAACATAAATGCATGCAGCAACAAATCATAAACATTCAGTTTAAGTTGACAAGAGATAAATTATGATTTTTATATACCTCAAGGTTTGTCACTGTGGGCAATATCTGAGCTGACTTTCACATGGAACAAGCAATTTTGCAAGCAGAAACTGTGCATTTCCAAGAATCACCAGGTATGCCCCCAACTTCCAAATTACGCTATGATTCTCAGTGAAAAAAGACATGGGGACCTCATTGTACATGTTCTTGACCTTTGGAATCAACATAGCAATGCTGAATGAGCTGATTGGCATATTCCAATAACCATGGAATTTTTTTGTTTTCAAAATATCATTTGTTCAATGATCTCCAAGATGGTTATCACAATCTCACTAATGCATAACAAGTGGTATTCTGATAAACTTGAAATTGCTGGAGCAACAAAAAAATATTTTTTCCAATCCCTTCCTTGTCACTTTTGTTTTCAATCCTACGATGTTGTCCTTGAAAATTATCTTAATTGATTCCTTGCAAATACCTGAATCATTGACAGTACTTGTCACCTACCTGGGACTCATATGAAATTTCTTGTCCACCAAGGAACCCATGATAGGCACAACTGGGCTTTAACACTCAGCAGTTCTTGTGAAAGTGCACCTGTGTTTGATCACTAGACACATTCTTGTCTATCAAAAGTAATACTCATTGGCACAACAATTGAGTATATGAATGATATGATCTTGATACTATTTTTACCCTATATTGATTCATCTAATACAACTGTACAACAACTATCAGTCCCTGCCACCAGCAAATATTAGGATACTCAGCTATCACTTGTAAAACCATTGGTACTCAGCCCTCCACGAAGCTCCTCAAGGTCTTGTTTGACTCTGAGTTCAACAAGACTTTGATTCATAGGTCCACACTCCTTAAATTTTCCAGTGCATTCCCAATGTTACATTGCTCCTTTTTCAAACACTGGGGGGAGGATAACAACAAATAAGGCTATTGCCCTCAATAAATCAACCCTTCTTGAGTTTTACAGTAACATTACTGCTAATACACAGTTGGATTATGCATTCACCACAAATTGAACATACCATATAATTTTTGGGACCAACCCCAACCTCCTTGATAAGTTTGGTTTCACTATCAATTATCAATTAAAATGGCAATGTCCTACAATGGGTGGATCATGGTATTGCACTCAAGGACCCAAATAAGATCTTTGATACAAACATGCTCACTGATCTCAACAATGATTTTGTCTATCTAATGAAGATGCACTTTTTTGTCAATAAATTCTCATCACTATACCTCACACACCTTTGATGATGAACATGAACAAGTCAAATGGCAACCAAAAATACTTATCACCAGGTTGATTCCATAACTTGCACTATGTGTTACCTAAGTATAATAATTTTTTTGACGGTTCTCTTGGTATCTACTCACATCCAAAGATCCTCTCAATACCCCCTCTCATCATTGAGATGATTGTTGCTTGAAGGTGCTGGCTGTTTTTTTACATACATTGATTTAGTAAATTTTTACTGCTGACTGAAGCATCAGTGGCATGCCATTGTGAATACCAAGTTGTCATCCAAAATGTCCAATTCCAACACATTCTTAGTGCAACATATCACATGCAGCAAGGCAGAGGCAGAACTGGTGGTGATATACCCAGTTGTGAATAATGATATTTTAGAATTATGAAACGATGGGTTTAGAACTAGACAAGCGTTCAACACACACAGAGACAAAAGGAGAGAAGGACAAAGGGGCATGTGCATGGCACGTGCTCATGACGTCACAATGAACCAAGACAGGAGGCATGGGAATCTACTAAAGAGGATTCCCGGGAATCATGGGAGAGGCACAACTGGGCATAACAGGTGGCAGCCTGCCAAGGGAATTCCACTAATCAAGATCAGTGGGAAGCATCTCAGCAGGAATGAGGTGGGTGGAATGGAACTGCAGGTGCAGGAATGAATATGGGGAAATTCAAACTTGTTGCAGACAGAAATGTAAATAACCACAACAGCTACACTGTTGCTTCCAAGCACTCTAAGCAAAAATGGGAAGTGCTGTTCATAACCACCGGCACTGATGCCTCCTCCCTGGGCCTGCAGGGACATA
>JACCDI010224078.1_pt1 | contig 19002 bp, 17 predicted proteins | sample 7442791 | NCBI WGS metagenome assembly JACCDI01 (sample SAMN15323434, study PRJNA562643) | freshwater metagenome | isolation source: river surface water | place: USA:Blue River Watershed | collected 2017-08-15
ACGCGGTGACCAATACGGGTAACGTGACGCTGCTCAATGTGGCGGCCTCGGATGACAAGCTGGGTGGCATCACCCTGGTTGGCCTGACGGATCTGGATGAAGATGGGGATGAAGATGACCTGGCGGTTGGAGCGACGGTCAATGGCACGGCGACAGCGACGCTGACACAGGCAGACCTGGATGCGGGCTCGGTCACCAACATTGCGGAAGCGACGGGCGACGACCCGAATGGTGATCCGGTATCAGATGACGACACGAACACGGTGCCGCTGGACCAGATGCCGGAGATCACGATCGTCAAGGTCACCGTTTTCGGTCAACAGCAAGGTGATGGCCTGACAATCCCGTCAGGTTCCTCGATCAGTTGGAAATACACCATCACGAATACCGGCAATGTCACTTTAAGCAACATCGCGCTGACGGACGATAACGGCACGCCGGATTCTGGCGATGACCTCGTGTACTCTGCCCTAGATTCTCTGACTGGATTCATTAGCAGTGGAAATGATGATTCGCTGCTCGATGTGGGCGAGACTTGGACATTTAGTGTTTCCGGTACCGCAATCCTTGGACAGTACTCCAATGAGGCGATCGTCGAAGCTACAGCGCCCGATGCAACGCAAGTGTCAGCCTCTGACGAAAGCTCATATACAGGTCATGCTCGCGAAGCCCTCATTGCACCCACCGGCACCACGCCGTACCAATACATCAGCGGTACCGCGCAAACCTTCCAGGAGTACTACGACTATCAGGGCGGCGTGATCCAGTACAGCGTCAAGGGCGGCAAGATCAACCAGACCAACCCGGGCGTGTTCTTCTATTTCACCGGTGCGTCAGGCGATATCCATGGCGCCGATACCAACAACAACGGTATCGCCGATGATCCGTTGACTGTCAAGATCGATCAGACCATGACACCGGATGGCACCACCTCGGCATTCAGCCCGCTCAATTTTAGCAATGTGCAGGTGTACAAGGTCATCGATGACGGTGATGGTGTGGTCGATGGTGGTGACAGCCTGATGACGATGAGCGCGAAGAGCTATCAGGTCTCGGTGGTCAATGGCGATGTATTCGTTACCTTCACACCGACAGATACCACCTCGATGTACATCATCTCGGTCAAGTACCAGACCGCGACGGTGGTGGGTAACCCGGTCACCATGAGTGGCGGTGGCTATCCGACGGTGAACTACCAGTTCGATACCGTCATCGGCGGCAGCATTGTCGAGACCTATGAAGGTGGCGTGGATCTGGCACCCAAGCCGACCAGCAAGATGCTGCTGGCCGACGAAGGTGGCGAAGGCGCGCGCGCAATCAATGCGAACCAGATGAAGGTCCTGGTCGATGCGGCGATTGCCTGGTGGGCAGCGCAGGGCGAGGATGTCTCGGCTCTGGAGAGCGCCTCGGTCGAGCTGGCCGACCTTGGCCAGGATGGTGATGACCACTGGATCCTCGGCATGACCGATGGCGACACCATCACCATCGACGACGACGGCGCCGGCCACGGCTGGTCCACCGGTGTCGGCGGCGTGGCGCGCAACAAGGTCGATCTGCTGTCGGTGCTGGTCCATGAAATGGGCCATGTGCTCGGCATGACAGACGATGAGATGGGCGACATGCTGGCCGTAGGTGACCGGATGATGCCGGCCAACGGTGGTGGTGATGGCATGGGCGGTGATGGCGATGGTATCGATGTCGCCGCCACCCTGCCCGAACCAGCGCAGCTGCTGGGCGCGATCGGCATTCAACACGCCGAGCAGCACGTCAACTTCAGCTGAAACCTGCCCCTTGACCAGGCAGGTGGTGGCGGAACGGAGGCCTTCGGGCCTCCGTTTTTTATTCATCGCCAGAGACGTGCGGTGAGTTATGCATGTACTACGCGCAGCCCTGAAGTCGCTGATGCGATCCGTTCAAAACTGAGGAATATCTCGGGAGCGCACGCTTACTTTGCGCCACGGTGTGGCGACGATTGTGGCAATCGCTGCACATCGCTGGCTGATTTACTTCGAAGCATCCTTGCCGTGTTGTTTGCGTGGGAATTACGATCTTTGCAACTATCGGGGAATGTCCCCCCAACGTGCGAGGAGAGTGCAAATGTCCCAATCCATGACGAGCGAACGTGATGCCGTATCCACCAACAGCGCCGCCCCTGAAACGGCCGGCGCGGTTCAGATCGGGCTGAGGTTGCGCGCATCTGACAGCAGTGGTCGCGCCATTGTGTCCAACATCAGCTCGGTGCACTTGAGCTCGGGCATGGCCTTCATCGACTTTGGTTTCGTCGAGCAGTCTGTGCTGTCCGAAGCCGCGCGCGCAGCCCGCAGCGGCGGTGACCACAAGCGGGTGGCCGATGGCCGCCTCGAGTGCCGCATCGCGATGAGCCTCGGTGACCTGGCCCAGCTTACACGCCAGTTGCAGCAAGTACTGGCCAATGCCAACCGGCCAGCGAGCGCAGCGCCTTCGCCGGCCGAGCACATGATGCCGCCCGATACCAGCCTGCAGTAAGCGCCAAAGTCCGTACCCACACCGGCGGCCGAGCAAGGGCCGCCGGCTCCCTCAACTCAGCCCGGCCCATCCATGACGACCTCGCCCAACTCCCCGGCGTGCAACCACGCAGACAGTGCGCCCGAGCTGCGCACCGTCGTTGCGGCCAGCCGCACCGCTGTCGCTACTGCCGCCTTGTTCAGCCTGTTCATGAACCTGCTGCTGCTGGTGCCGTCGCTGTACATGTTGCAGGTGTACGACCGCGTGCTGTCCACCGGTAGCGTGCCGACGCTGCTGATGCTGACGCTGATCGCCACCTTCCTGTTTATTGTTTTCGGCGGGCTGGAATGGCTGCGCTCGCAGGTGATGATCGTGGCCAGCATGCGGTTTGACGCAATGCTGGGCCCGACCGTGCACGACGCGATCTTTGCGCGGACGCTGGCCAGCGCCGGTCGCCAGGCCAGCGCGCAGCCGCTGGAAGACCTCGACAAGGTGCGGCAGTTCATCACCGGCCCCGGCTTGTTCGCGCTGCTGGATTCGCCCTGGGTGCCGGTGTACGTGGTGATCATGTTCGTGTTCCACCCCTGGATGGGTTGGGCGGCGTTGTTCTCGATTGCGGTGCTGGTCGTATTCACGGTCTGGACTGAAATGGCGACCGGTGAGTTGCTGCAGGAAGCGAACCGCGCCAACATCGCAGCCAATCAGCAAACGATCTCCCACTTGCGCAATGCCGAAGCCATCGCGGCGATGGGCATGCTGCCGAGCCTGCGTGAGCGCTGGCTGGGCGAGCGTAACGCCGCGCTGGATGCGCAGCATCGTGCAAGTGCGCGCGCCGGCCTTATCTCGGCCATGTCCAAGACCTACCGGTTGACTTCGCAGTCGCTGATCCTCGGTCTCGGCGCCTATCTCGCGATACGGCACGAGATCTCGCCGGGCATGGTGATTGCGGGCTCCATCCTCCTCGGACGGGCCTTGTCCCCGATCGACCAGCTGATTGGCAGCTGGCGCACGCTGACCGCCGCGCGCATTGGCTATGGTCGATTGTCCGAGCTGCTGAAGGCACACCCGCCAGCGACCGAGCCCATGCCCCTGCCGGCGATACGTGGCGCGTTTCGCATCGAGAAGCTGGTGATCTCGCCGGCCGGGATGCTGCGCCCCGTCATCAAGGAAATCTCGTTGCAGATTCCAGCCGGCAGCCAGCTGGCCGTGATTGGCCCCAGCGCCGCCGGCAAATCGACCTTGTTGCGCGCGTTGCTCGGCCTGCATCGTCCGGTGGCAGGCAGCCTGCGGCTGGATGCGATTGAACTGGCCCAGTACGCGCGCGAAGACCTCGGCCGTTCGATCGGCTACCTGCCGCAGGATGTCGAGCTGCTCGATGGGACGATCGCGGAGAACATCGCACGCTTCGGCTTCATCGACCCGGAAGGGGTGGTCAAGGCGGCGAAGCGCGCCGGTGTGCATGAAATGATCGGTGCAATGCCGGATGGTTACGAGACCCGGCTGCATGGCAATTTCACGTTGTCGGCCGGCCAGCGCCAGCGCGTCGCGCTCGCGCGTGCGCTGTATGGCGATCCGGCGGTGGTGATCCTCGACGAGCCGAACTCCAACCTCGATGAAGCCGGCAACGCAGCGCTGCAGCAGGCACTGGCCGAATTGCGCACGGCGGGCACGACGGTGGTGGTCGTCACGCACCGTTCGCAGCTGCTGGAGCAAATGGATACGGTGATGGTACTGGTGGACGGCCGCATATCGTTGCTGGGCACGCCGGCGCAAGTGGCCGAGGCCTTGCAGCAGCGCCGCCAGGCCATGCAGGCCCATGCAGCGGATGTGGCAAATGCCGCCCATGGAAGCAACGGCATGGCCAATGGCAGCAAGACACCGGCAAACAACGGTGCCAAAGCATCCATGCCTTCACCCATTGCGCCCTCTGTGGAGACCCGGCAATGAACGCTCCCAACAAGATTCATGCGCTGCCAACGCGCAGGCCTGCGCCCGGCCTCGACCCGAAGATAGAGCGCAGCGAGCGGCGGCTGCGGGTGATGGGTGTCATCAGCGTGCTGGTTCTCTTCGGCGGCCTCGGTACCTGGGCAGCGCTCGCGCCGCTCGACAGCGCCGCCATTGGTCCGGGTGTGGTGGTGCTCGAGAATTACCGGATGGCGGTCGATCATCTCGAGGGCGGCATCGTCGCCGAAGTCCATGCGCGTGAAGGTCAGTGGGCGAAGAAAGGCGATGTGCTGGTCACATTGCAGGACGTGCAGCCGCGTGCCCAATTGGAACAAATCAAGGGCCAGTGGTTTGTATCGGTCGCGCGCGAGTCACGGCTGCTGGCGCAGCGCGACGGCAAGGCCCGCGTCAGCTTTCCCAAGGCATTGCTCGACAACGCACGCGACCCGCGCGCAGCCGAGGCGATGCGGGTACAAGAGCAGACCTTCAGCGTGCGTCGGCGTGCGCTGCAGGGCGAAATCACGCTGTATGAAAGGCAGATTGCGCAGCTGCGCGAAAAGTCTGCTGGCTTGCAGGAGCAGCGATCGATGCGCGCGCGACTGGTCGATTCGTTCGAGAAAGAGCGCGGCGACTTCGAGGCGCTGGCGCGCGAAGGCTACGCGGAGCGCCAGAAGGTACGCGAGATGGAGCGCAACCTCGCGCTGAACGACGGCCAGCGCAGCTCGCTGGGCAGTGACATTGCGGCCACCGACGTGGAAATCAGCGCCACGCAAGTGAAGATCCTGCAGCTGGAGCAGAACTTCCAGCGCGAGGTGAACAAGGAATTGGCCGAGGTACAGGCCGAGCTGTTCACGCTACGGGAAAAGATGCTGGGCCTGGAGGACACCGTCAAGCGCACCGTGATTGCCGCGCCGCAGGACGGCATCGTGCATGGACTGGCCGTGCATGCGCCGGGCGAGGTGATCAAGCCGGGCGCGCATCTGCTCGACATCGTGCCCGGCAATGAGAAGCTGATTGTCGAGGCCAAGCTGTCGCCGCAGGACGTCGACCAGATCCGCGTCGGGCAGATGGCCGAGGTGCGATTCACGGCGTTCCGCCAGCGCGATATGCCAAAGATCCAGGGCCAGCTGCAGACCCTGTCGGCCGACCGCATGATCGACGACGTCAACGGACAGAAGATGCCGTATTACCTCGGTCGCGTGGTCATCACGCCCGAGGGCGTGCGGCAGCTGCAGAAGCTCAAGCTCGATCTCGTCGCCGGCATGCCGGCCGACGTGATCGTCAAGACTGGCGAGCGCACCTTCTGGCATTACCTGACCGCGCCCGTCACCGATATCGTCACCCGTTCATTGAAGGAGGACTGACATGCGCGCCGGTCGCAGCCTGCTTTGCGCCTGTCTGACGACCAGCCTCGTCATCTCGACGGCTGCAGCGCAGGCAGAAGATCTGCTTTCGCTGTATCGCAATGCAGTGGCCGATTATCCGGCGCTGCGCGCGCGGATCATGGCCATCGGGCGCGCGCAATCCGATGTCGAGCTGGCGCGCAGCAAGTTGTATCCGCAGCTGAGCGTGCAGACCTCGGCCTCCCGCAACGACTACCGCGATACGTTGAACGAGCAGCGTTTCAACGGTAACCGTACGATCTTCATCGCGCGACAGGCCTTGCTCGACCTGCCATCGCAGCACCGGCTGTCCGGCGCAAAAGCTGCAGTGACGCAGGCTGAACGCGAGGCCGAGCAGGCGCGCAATGAATTGTTCGGCCAGCTCGCCGAGCAGTACTTGCTGGCGCTGCAGGCCGAAGATGAATTGACACAGTTGCAGGTAGAGAAAGAAGCGGCCGACCAGCAAGTGGAGCGCCTGCGGGCGATGCGCGAGCGCGAGATGGCCAAGGTTACCGACCTGGCCGAAGCGATCTCGTGGCGCGAGCAGCTGGTGACGCGCGAGATCGACGCGATCAACAAGGCCGAGGCGGCGCGCACGCGGCTGCAGGAATTCACAGGCCGAGCCCCCGGGATCCTGTCGACGATGGCGATGCAGGACTTCCCGCCGGTGCCGGAATCCGTCAAGTACTGGGTGGAGGGCGCGATGGCGTCGAATGCGGCGATCGCAGCCCGGCAGGCGGCGGTGGAATCCGCGCGTGCGGCGGTGAATGCGGCACGTGCCGATCACTATCCGCAGATCGCGCTCAACCTGCAGCGCAACCAGTCGAACCAGGACATCGACAACTCGCCGCGGCGCGACTTCACTGTCGACAGCATCTCGCTCGAGATGCGGTTGTCGATCTACGAAGGCGGTCGCGTGAATGCGGCAACGGGCTCGGCCCTCGCACAGTTGGCGATTGCGAATGAACAAATGGATGCGATCCGGCGCGAGGTCGAGCGCGATGTGCGCATTCTGTATGCCAGCGCAACAGCCAACCGCGCGCGCATAAGCTCTACCAATGGTGAAGTCGAAGCACTGGCTTACACGGTGCGCGCGCAGGAAAGGGGCTTCGAACTGGGTGTGGTGACCGTGATCCAGGTGCTCGATGCACGCCGCCGGCTGCTGCGCTCGCGGGTCGAGCAAGCCAAGGCGCGCTATGACTATCTGCGTGACCTGATTGGCTTGCGGATGCGTGCCGGGACGCTCAGCGAGTCGGACGTGATCGAGTTCAATCGCTGGCTGGCCCCGCGCTCGGCATCGGTATCGATGTCGGACATGCTGGACTGGATGAACAGGTTGGAAGAGCAGCCGCGCCAATAACGATGTGGCCCGCCACTGGCACAGAGTAGGCTGGCGATCTGCCCGGGCTCGCAAGGCGTGCCGTGCGCCGATGTATGATGCGGCTTCATAGTCCGCGATTTTCGCGCGGCCTCACCCGGAATCGCCAGCAATGATCGTCTCCTCGCTCTCCCGCGCGTCGCTACCCCGTTTTCTGCTTTCAGCCCTGCTGTTTGCGCCGCTGGCCGGCACGGCGGCGACGCCGGCCTATGAGTGCGCGGGCAAGACCCACTTCATCCATCGCGGTGCACCGTCCACGGTGCCGGCCGATGCCACCCACAGCTATCGCTTCGATGGCAATCAGTTCGAGGGTATGCCCTGCGAGATTTCCGATGCCGAGATTGGTTGCCACGGACTGACGCCGCAACAGGCCTATCGTCGCTTGCTGATCAATCGAGCCACCGGCGCGGTCAAGGACACGATGGAATTGCCGACCTCGATGCTGGTCTTCGAAGGGCAGTGCAAGTAAGCCGCCGCCGGTAGCGCTTCATGTCCAGCCAGCAGTTACAGCCCGCGCAATGGGAAGGCAGCGATGACGGCCGCATCTTCGCGCCCGCTTTCGGCGATGTCTATGCGACCCGCAGCGGTGCCTGGGGGCAGGCGAAAGCCGTTTTCATCGAAGGCTGTGAACTGCGTCAACGCTGGCGACAGGGCGAGAGCCTTCGTTTGCTCGAGACCGGTTTCGGGCTGGGGGTGAATTTCCTCGCCACCTGGGTGGCACTGCAGAATACTGTCGAGGGCGACGAGGGCCATGTACCCACGGCGCGGCTCGATTATGTATCGATAGAAAAACATCCGTTCACCCACGATGACCTGCGTGCTGCACTGGCCCTGAGCATCGCGGCAGCGCCAGAAGAAATGCGGTCGCATTTGCAGGCACTTGCTGAGCGTTTGCTGGATGCATGGCCGCCGATGATTCCGGGTTTCCATGCACTAGAACTGGATGACAACCTCACGTTGACGCTGGTCTTCGACGATATCGTCACCGCATTGCCCCAGGTGGCAGGTCGCTTCGACGCGATCTATCTCGATGGCTTTGCACCGGACCGCAACCCGGCCATGTGGTCGCCACCGGTGCTGGCCGATGTCGCTGCACTGGCAGCCCCGGGCGCGCGCTTGTCCAGCTGGTGTGTTGCCGGCGCCGTGCGCCGCGCACTGGCCGACGCCGGGTTTCAGGTTGAAAAACGTCCGGGTTACGGTGGCAAGCGTGCCTGTTTGTCCGCACACTGGCCTGAGGCGTCAACGCCTGCAACGATGACTGCGGGCCACGGTTCAGCGCGGGCTGAAGCGGTGGTGATCGGTGCCGGCATTGCCGGTGCGAGCATTGCACGACAGCTGGCGCGTCGCGGCCTGCATGTCACCGTGCTGGAGCGGGATCATCCTGCGTCGGGTGGCTCAGGCAATCCGGTCGGCGTGGTGCGTCCGGAACCGGGTAGTGCCGGCAACCCGATCACGGAGCTGAGTGCTGCCGGTGTTACCTGGCTGATGCGCTGGGTCGCGCGTCATGGTGAGCATGTGCCGCATGACTGGTGTGGCGTGCTGCGCATCGCGCGCGACGAGCGCAAGCGAGAAAAAATGGTTCTGCACGCCGATTCGACCGACCCGGCATGGCTGCAATCGGTGGACATCAATGAAGCGAGCCGCCTGTGCGGAACAGCGCCCGCAGAAGCCGGCATTCATTTGCCGCAAGCTGGCTGGGTCGTGCCGCCTGCGCTGGTAGATGCGATGCTGGACCATCCATACATCCGGGTGCGCAGCGGCTGCGAGGTGAACGATCTGCGCAGGGAGGGTGATGGCTGGCAGCTGCAGCTGGCCGATGGCACCCGACTGCAGGCGCCACTGGTCGTGTTGGCCACGGCGTTCGATCCGGGGCTGGGACCGATACTGCTGGCGATGGGCCGGGCGCGAGGGCAGTTGTCGATGCTGCCCGAGCGTGACGGGCGGATGTTGCAGAAAATTGTTTGCCGCGATGGCTACATTACGCCGGCCGTGCAGGGCGTGCACACAGTCGGCGCCACCGTGCAGCATGATGATGACGATGCTTGCGCACGCCGCAGCGATGATGAGCAGAATTTCGAGCGTTTGCAGCGGCTGCTGCCGGGCTTCGCCGACCGCGCTGAACTCCAGAGCGGTCGCGTCGGCTGGCGCTCGACGACCCCGGACAGGCTGCCGCTGGTGGGCAAGCTGGACGAAGGCTTGTATGTCAGCCTCGGCCATGGTGCGCGTGGCATCACCTGTGCGCCGCTGTGCGGAGAATTGCTGGCAGCGATGATCTGCGGCGCGCCTTTGCCACTAGGTGCTGCATGGATTGTGCGGTTGGATCCCTTGCGCCGGGCAGTGCAGGGCTCCTGAAACGCTTCCGCAGCCTGATGGCAGAAATTCAGGCGAACAGGCGCGCGAGCTCGGCGCCCGGGTTCTCTGCGCGCATGAAGGCTTCGCCGACCAGGAAGGCATGCACATTCGCATCGCGCATGCGCTTCACATCATCGGTCTTCAGGATCGCGGATTCGGTCACGACCAGTTTGTCGGGCGTGATCCGCGGCAGCAGGTTCAGCGTCGTGTCCAGTGTGGTCTCGAAGGTGCGCAGATTACGGTTGTTAATGCCGAGCAGCGGGGTCTTCAGCTTCATCGCTGCCGTCAGTTCATCGCCATCGTGCACTTCCACCAGCACATCCATGCCCAGCTCCAGCGCACAGGCTTCGAGCTCGGCCATCAGCCCATGGTCGAGGGCGGCGACGATCAGCAGGATGCAATCCGCCCCCCATGAACGCGCCTGATAGACCTGATACGGATCGATGATGAAATCCTTGCGCAGCGCCGGGATGCTGCATGCTGCGCGTGCCTGCTTCAGGTAATCCGGCGCGCCCTGGAAAAAATTCACATCGGTCAGCACCGACAAACAGGCCGCGCCGTGCTGCGCGTAGCTTTGCGCGATCTCGGCCGGGCGGAAATCTTCACGCAAAACGCCCTTGGACGGCGACGCTTTCTTGATCTCGGCGATCACGCCGGCGCCGCCGGCGGCGATCTTGCTGCGCAGGCTTGCACCGAAACCGCGGATTTGCGCGCGCGATTCACGGTCGCTCTCGACGTCGCGGCGCAGGCTTGCATAGTCCTGGATTTTTTTGGCAGCCGCGACTTCGTCGGCCTTCACGTCCAGGATTTTGTTCAGGATGTCGGACATGCTTGTTTTTCCGGGTTCAGCTTATTTTGCGGCGAAGCCTTGCGTGAACTTCGCGAATTGTTCGAGTTTGCTTCGGGCGGCACCGGAGGCGATGGCTTCGCGTGCACGGACTACGCCATCGGCGATGCTGGCTGCGATGCCGCCGGCGTACAGCGCCACGCCCGAGTTAAGTACCACGATGTCGCGTGCCGGGCCGGTCGTGTTGTCGAGTGCCTCGCGGATTTTCTGCACAGACTCGGCTGACCCGGCCACCTTCAGGTTGCGGCTGGCGGTCATCTGCAGGCCGAAATCTTCCGGATGGATTTCGTATTCACGAATCTCGTCGTTCACCAGTTCACCGACCATGGTGGCCGCGCCGAGCGACGCTTCATCCATGTTGTCGCGCGCCCAGACCACCAGCGCATGTTTCGCGCCGAGGCGCTGCAGCACGCGCGCCTGTATGCCGACCAGGTCGGGGTGGAACACGCCCATCATGATGTTGGGCGCGCCGGCGGGATTGGTCAGCGGGCCCAGAATGTTGAAGATGGTGCGCACGCCCAGTTCCTTGCGCACCGGTGCTGCATGCTTCATCGCCGCATGATGATTGGGCGCGAACATGAATCCGATGCCGGTTTCCTCGATACATTGCGCGACCTGCGCTGGCTGCAGGTTGATGTTCACGCCCAGCGCTTCGAGCGCATCGGCGCTGCCGGATGACGAAGATACGCTGCGACCACCGTGCTTTGCCACGCGCGCACCGGCGGCGGCCACAACGAAGATGGACGCCGTCGAGATGTTGAAGGTGTTGGCGCCGTCGCCACCGGTGCCGACGATGTCGACCAGGTTATGCGCATCCTTCACCTCGACCTTGGCCGCGAACTCGCGCATCACTTGTGCGGCAGCAGCGATCTCGCCGATGGTTTCCTTTTTCACGCGCAGGCCCATGGTCAGCGCGGCGATCATCACCGGCGTCATCTCGCCACCCATGATCTGCCGGAACAGGCCGAGCATTTCATCGTGGAAGATCTCGCGATGCTCGATGCAGCGCAGCAGCGCTTCTTGCGGGGAGAGTGTCATCGCAGCCTCAGGTGTCCAGGAAGTTCTTCAGAAGTGCGTGGCCGTGCTCGGACAGGATGGACTCCGGATGGAATTGCACGCCCTCGATCTGGAAGTCCTTGTGGCGCACGCCCATGATCTCGCCGTCGGCGGTCCAGGCCGTGACTTCAAGGCAGTCGGGCAGCGATTCGCGCTCGATCGCCAGCGAGTGATAGCGGATCACCGTGTACGGGCTGGGCAGATGTTTGAATACGCCGACGCCGGTATGCTGGATAGGTGAGGTCTTGCCATGCATGACTTCTTTCGCGCGGATCACCTTGCCGCCAAACGCAGCGCCTATGCTCTGGTGGCCGAGGCAAACGCCAAGAATAGGTAGCTTGCCCGCGAAGTGCTGCAGCACCGGTACGGAGACGCCGGCTTCATGCGGCGTGCAGGGTCCGGGCGAGATGCAGATGCGCGTTGGGTTCAGCTGCTCTATCTGCTCGATGGTGATTTCGTCATTGCGGAAGGTGCGGACGTCCTCGCCCAGCTCGCCGAAGTACTGCACGAGGTTGTAGGTGAACGAGTCGTAGTTGTCGATCATCAGCAGCATGTCAGATCTCCCCATCCAGGCCGTCTTGCACCTGCTCTGCGGCTCTTAACACGGCGCGCGCCTTGTTTTCGGTTTCTAACCACTCCATCTCCGGCACCGAATCGGCGACCACACCCGCGGCCGCCTGCGCATACAGCATGCCGTCCTTGATCACGCCGGTACGAATGGCGATGGCCAGGTCCATCTCGCCGCCGAAGGACATGTAGCCGCAGGCGCCGCCATAGATGCCGCGCTTCACCGGCTCGAGCTCATCGATCAGTTCCATTGCGCGCACTTTCGGCGCGCCGGACAGCGTGCCCGCCGGGAAGGTTGCGCGCAGCACGTCGAGGTTGCTCATCCCGGATTTCAGCGTGCCTTCGACATTGGAGACGATGTGCTGCACATGCGAATATTTTTCGATCACGAACTTGTCGGTGACCTGTACGCTGCCGGTCTCGGCGATGCGGCCGATGTCGTTGCGCGCGAGGTCGATCAGCATCACATGCTCGGCGATCTCTTTCGGGTCGGCCAGCAGTTCTTTCGCGAGCTGCGCATCCTGCTCGGGCGTCGAGCCGCGCGGACGGGTGCCGGCCAGCGGCCGGATCGTGACCTTGCGGGTTCCGTCGCGCGTAGCCTCGTTGCGCACCAGGATCTCCGGCGAGCTGCCAACAATCTGCATGTCGCCGAAGTTGTAGAAGTACAGGTAGGGCGAAGGGTTCAGCGAGCGCAGCGCTCTGTACAGGGACAGCGGCGAATCGACATAGGGCTTGCGGATACGTTGGCCGACCTGCACCTGCATCAGGTCGCCGGCCATGATGTAGTCCTTGGCCTTCAGCACAGCCTTGAGGAAATCTTCCTTCTTGAAGTCGCGGATCGCTTCGGTGCGTACCGAGGCCGAGGTCACCGGCACATCGACCGGACGATGCAGCATCGCACGCAAGTCTTTCAGCCGCTGTTTCGCACGCGGATAGGCTTCGGCTTGGGTCGGGTCGGCATAGACGATCAGGTAGAGCTTGCCGGACAGGTTGTCGATGACGGCCAGTTCTTCCGTCAACAGCAACTGGATGTCGGGCACGTTCAGGTTGTCCGGCGGCGCAGTGTTTTCCAGTTTGTGTTCGATCTGGCGCACGGCGTCATAGCCAAAATAGCCGGCCAGGCCGCCACAGAAGCGCGGCATGCCGGGGCTGAGCGCGACCTTGTAGCGCGACTGGAATTCGGCAATGAAGTCGAGCGGATTGCCGGTGACGCTTTCGACGACCTCGCCATGGCGAAGGACTTCGATGCGTTTGCCATGGGAGCGCAGTAGCGTGGTGGCCGGCAGGCCAATGAAGGAATAGCGGCCGAAACGCTCGCCTCCCACCACCGATTCCAGCAGGAAGGTGTTCTTGCCCTGGTGCTGGGTTTGCGCCAGCTTCAGATACAGCGTGAGGGGTGTTTCGAGGTCGGCAAAGGCTTCTGCGATCAGCGGAATGCGGTTGTAGCCTTCCGCGGCCAGCGATTTGAATTCGAGTTCGGTCATGTTTCTCTCCGGGGCCGCCATTGTACGTGGGGCGGCTGGGGCATCTCAAAAACCTGCCGGTACGCATGTGCACCGGCAGCAGGCGATGATCAAGGGATCAGGCTTGCCAGCGTCGCCACAGCCAGGCCTCGAAGGCGCCGGGCGGAATCAGCTTAGGTTTTTTGACAAGAAACATGGTGGCGGTGATCAAGCAGCGAGGAGATTCGCCGCAACATACAACGAGGCGACTATACCATCAGAGTCGATGGAGGCGACCGGTTTGCCATGGTTGTACCCATAGGGCACCGTCAGCGAACGGCAGCCGGCAGCACGCGCTGCCTCGGCATCATTCGATGAATCGCCGATCGCGACCACTTGTGACGGATCGAGCGCGAAGTCCTTGCAGACCGTGAGCATGGGCAGAGGATCGGGCTTCTTCCTCGGCAGCGAATCGCCGCCATAGATCAGTTCGAAATAGTCGGCCAGGCCAGTCTTTTCCAGCAAGGGGCGTGCGAAAGCGATCGGCTTGTTGGTCACGCAGGCCAGCCGAAGGCCGCGCTGCTTCATCGCAGCGAGCCCTTCATGCACGCCGTCGTATACCGCGCTGTGGTCGCCGTTGATCGCGAGGTAGTGCCGCTGGTACGCAGACATCGCTTGTTCGAACAGGCGCTCTACATCGTCCGGGCCGAAATCGACACCGAGCACGCGGCGCATCAGGTTTTCCGAGCCCTTGCCGACGAATTCCATCACCGTTTCGATCGTCAGCGGATCCAGTCCCAGCTCCTCGCGCATGCGATTGATCGCAACCTGAAAGTCGGGCGCGGTGTGCACCATCGTGCCGTCCAGGTCGATGATGGCTGCGCGTATGCCAGCCAGCACTGGTTGCTGCGACATCTTATGCGCTCGCCAGTTGCGCGCGCATCGCGTCGATGATGGCTTTGTAATCCGGCTTGCCGAAGATGGCCGAGCCGGCGACGAAGGTGTCCGCACCGGCTTTTGCGACCTCGGCGATGTTGTCGATTTTTACGCCGCCATCGACCTCCAGCATGATGTCGCGGCCCGATGCATCGATCTTCTTGCGTACTGCAGCGATTTTCTTCAGCGCCTCCGGAATGAAAGACTGACCGCCGAAACCAGGGTTGACCGACATGATCAGGATCAGGTCCAGTTTGTCCATCACATGGTCGAGATGGTGCAACGGCGTCGCCGGGTTGAATACCAGGCCGGCCTTGCAACCCTGATCACGGATCAGTTGCAGTGTGCGGTCGATGTGCTCGCTGGCTTCCGGATGAAAGCTGATGATGTTCGCGCCTGCCTTGGCAAAGTCGGGGATGATGCGGTCGACCGGCTTGACCATCAGGTGGACGTCAATCGGCACTTGCACGTGCGGGCGTATGGCTTCGCAGACCAGCGGCCCGATTGTCAGATTGGGAACATAATGATTATCCATCACATCGAAATGGATGATGTCGGCGCCAGCCGCGACGACATTGCGGACCTCTTCACCAAGACGGGCGAAATCCGCAGACAGGATGCTGGGGGCGATGCGATAGGTGCTCATGCGGTGCTTTCGAAGGACTGTCAGAGAGTCGACCCAGCATTTTACCGTGCGGCTACTAAACGGCGAGCTGACCACAAGTGATGACGCTTGCAGGCAAGTGTGATTTCGTGTGCAATCGCGGCTGGCTTATTGCAAGGACATCAACAGCGCCATGGCAGTCTATGAGATGACGGTGTCGGTTCGCACCCAGTATCTGGAAGAGCAGTCGGAACCAGACCGTGCACACTATGTATTTGCGTATGCGATCACGATCAAGAATACGGGCAGCATCCCGGCCCAGCTGATCTCGCGCCATTGGGTCATTACCGATGCCAATGACAAGGTGCAGGAGGTGCGTGGCCTGGGCGTGGTGGGCAACCAGCCCTTGCTGCAGCCGGGCGAGCAATTCGAATATACCAGCGGCACCTCGCTGGCGACGCCGCATGGCACCATGCATGGCGAGTACTTCTGCGTTGCCGAGGATGGCACACGCTTCGAAACGCCCATCCCGGAATTCATGTTGTCATTGCCGCGCACGCTGCATTGACCAGCAGTCATTCGTCGCCATCATCGCGGCCTGCAAACATCGTCCACCATACAATCAGGACCAGCAGACCGAGCGCCAGACCTGCCTCAAGAAATATCAGCCACATACAAGATGCCTCGTTCAATCAAGCGCGCCAGTGTAACCCCGTTGCTGCTGGCTGTTTTCGCCAGTCTGTCTGCTTGTGTGGCGCCGCCCCGCGTGCCGGCGCCACCGGCACCGAGCCCGGCGCAGAAGGCCGTGCCGCGTCCTGTGGCCGTGGCACAGCCGGCGCCGGTACCTGTGCCTGCACCTGTACCCGCCACGTCACCGGCAACTGCGCCAGTGTCTCCACCTGCAAAGGCCGCGCAGCCAACAGACTACCTGCGCCCGGCCAGCTTTGCAGATCTGCAGGGTTGGCTGGATGACGATGTGCGCGAAGCCTGGCCGGCGTTGATGAACTCGTGCAGCGCAATCGCTACCAGACCCGGCTGGCAGGAGGCTTGCGCCGGGATCCAGGATATCGACGCCACGGATACGAGGGCGGTACGCAGCTACTTCGAAACGCGGTTCGTGCCGCACCAGGTGCGCAACCTCGATGGCTCAGCAACCGGCATGATCACGGGCTATTACGAGCCCTTGCTGCGCGGCGCCAGACAGCGTGGTGGCCCGTTCCAAACCCCTCTGCATGCCGTTCCCGCAGATTTGCTGACGGTAGATCTGGCATCGCTCTACCCGGAACTGAAAAACCTGCGTCTGCGAGGCCGCGTCTCGGGCAACAAGGTCGTTCCCTATTACACGCGCGCCGAGATGGACCAGCAAGGGCTGCTGGCAGGCAAAGAACTGCTGTGGGTCGACAATGCCATCGAGGCCTTCTTCCTTCAGGTGCAAGGCTCAGGCCGGGTCGCACTGGATGATGGTTCCGAAACGGTGCGCGTGGCTTATGCCGACCAGAACGGCCATCCGTATCGGTCAATCGGCCGCTGGTTGGTGGACAAGGGGGAACTCACCCTTGAGCAGGCATCGATGCAGGGTATCAAGGCCTGGGCGCTGGCCAACCCTGCGCGAGTGCAGGAGCTGCTCAATGTGAACCCGAGCTATGTCTTCTTCAGGGAAGAAAAGATTATCGACCCGTCCCGAGGGCCGAAGGGCGCCTTGGGGGTGCCACTGACGCCACGTCGCTCAATCGCGGTCGACCCCCAATACATACCGCTCGGCGCGCCGGTGTTCCTGTCCACCACGCAGCCCAACAGCGCCTTGCTGCTGCGGCGTTTGATGCTGGCGCAGGACACAGGCGGGGCGATACGTAACCCGGTACGCGCGGATTTCTTCTGGGGTTTCGGTGCAGACGCGGGCGAGCAGGCCGGCAGGATGAAGCAGCAGGGTCAATTGTGGGTCTTGTTGCCGAAGGCGCTTGCGTTGCCCGCGATGCCGGCACCAGCACCAGCACCAGCACCGTAGGGCGTCTCGGAATAACGGTAACGGCGCTGCAACTCGTCCATCAGGCTCTGCCCGCAGCAACTGGCCCAGACGAAGACAGCGGCATCCAGCGTTTCATTGTGCAGCCGGAACCAATCGATCAGCAGCTGCCCCCCGATGCGGCGTCCGGCAGCCGCGGCACCGTCAATGACTGCCGGATGCATGCAGTGCAGCGCACGCAATACGCGCGCATGCTGCTCAAGATGGGTCCGGCTCGCCGGGAAGGCCAGCTTGTCCATCAGCGCCTGCTCCAGCGCGAACGAGTATTCCGCCGATTTCATCACGTTGACGTAAGCGTTGCTGACATCGTAGTCCGGGCAGACACGCAGCCACGTGGCAGCATGCCTGAGCGACCGGTGCGCATCGCGGATGCGACTGAATTCCTCGCGCATGACGAAACCTCGGCATCGAAAATCAGGTGAAGGAAAGAAAAAGCTGTGGCGGCAAGATCAGGCCTCGCTCGCCCGATCTCTTTACCTTAGTTCGGTCATCTTCCATGTCAAGCACAATCGCCAGCCGTAAGCGCCGCGCACTGATGTGCGCACTGAGGCTCAGGCTACAATCGACAGCGAATACAACATGGCCGGAAGCGGTCGCCACAACAAGCCATCATTGGAGCGTGACATGAACTACGAAAATATCCTGGTCGAGACCCAAGGCAAAGTCGGCGTGGTCCGACTGAATCGTCCGAAAGCGCTGAACGCGCTCAATGACATGCTGATGGATGAGCTCGGCCATGCACTGACGGCCTTTGATGGCGACGACGATATAGGCTGCATTATCGTGACCGGCAGCGAGAAAGCCTTTGCTGCCGGTGCCGACATCGGTGCGATGGCCGCGTATACCTATATGGATGTCTACAAGGGTGACTACATCACTCGCAACTGGGAAACGATACGGCGCATCCGCAAGCCGATCATCGCGGCCGTCGCTGGTTATGCACTGGGTGGCGGTTGCGAGCTGGCGATGATGTGCGACTTCATCATCGCGGCCGATACCGCAAAGTTCGGTCAGCCCGAGATCAAGCTGGGGACGATGCCCGGCGCCGGCGGCACGCAGCGGTTGCCGCGCGCGGTCTCCAAGTCCAAGGCGATGGATATGTGCCTCACTGCGAGGATGATGGATGCGACCGAGGCCGAACGAGCCGGACTGGTGTCGCGCATCGTGGCGGCTGACAAGCTGATGGCGGAAGCACTTGAAGCGGCCACCGTCATCTCGGCAATGTCCTTGCCATCAGTAATGATGATCAAGGAAGCGGTCAACCGCGCCTATGAATCTTCACTGTCCGATGGTGTCCAATATGAACGTCGTTTGTTCCACAGCACCTTCGCGACAGAGGACCAGAAAGAGGGCATGAAGGCGTTTATCGAAAAGCGCTTGCCAAACTTCCGAGGCCTTTGATATAGTTCGCCTCCCGCTGCAACGGCGCGTTTTCAGATTGGCTACAAAGCCGCTGAAAACCCGCATGAATACAGGGGGAAAAGCCAGCGATGCGATCGGCGCGGCACGAAAGTCTTCGAAGAAATTTGCAGGCGAGTAGTTGACGAAAAGTTGAACGCGCAGCAGAATAGCCGGCTCCGCAGTTGACGAGCAAAACGCCTCGCCAACGCGCAGAAAGCAGGTGGTGTGGTTGAGCGATGATCAAAAATTGCTTGACGCGTTTCCTGAGACGGTACATAATTCCGCTTCTTTGCTGCTGACGAACAAGACGCTTCGCAGCGCGGTGGATCCCGAGGAAAGCTTGGGGTGTGCGAACAGGTTCTTTAACAATTAACAGCCGATAAGTGTGGGCGCTTGATGGCGTGCGGCGATGTCACTTAGGTGATATCGCAATACTTTAAAAATCAAGTGCTCACAGAGAAATATAGGTAAGTTCGCAAGAGCTTATCCTGTCAGTATTTTGAGTGAGCGACGGTTCTTCGGAACCTGCCAGCAATGGCACAAAACAGAGATTGAACTGAAGAGTTTGATCCTGGCTCAGATTGAA
>JACCDI010093159.1_pt1 | contig 19000 bp, 14 predicted proteins | sample 7442791 | NCBI WGS metagenome assembly JACCDI01 (sample SAMN15323434, study PRJNA562643) | freshwater metagenome | isolation source: river surface water | place: USA:Blue River Watershed | collected 2017-08-15
CCGGCAAACCAAATGAAGGGGCTTCGGCCAAGCGCACATTGCGAGGAATAATTGTTTTAAACACCTTGTCACCAAAGTGCGTATTGAGCTGTTCTGAAACCTGTTGTTGTAAGGTAACTCGGGTATCAAACATGACCCTCAGAAGCCCAATGATTTTTAAGTCTGGGTTTAAGTTGGCATGCACTTGCTTGATTGTATTGACCAAATCAGAAAGCCCCTCTAGGGCAAAGTATTCACACTGCATGGGTACCACTACGCCATTAGCTGCACATAAACCATTCAGGGTTAATAAAGACAGCGCAGGGGGGCAATCAATCAATATGAAATCGTATTGGTCCGCAACCTCTTTTAGCGCATCCTTTAGTCTTGCCTCGCGCCCCTCTAAATCAACCAATTCAACTTCAGCGCCTGCCAATTCCCGGTTTGCAGGTAAAACACTATAGCCAGACTCTTTCGCAAACTGGATTGCTTCACTTACAGATGCAATCCCGATCAACACCTGATAAACCCCGCTTTTGATCGTCGACTTATCAATTCCCGAGCCCATGGTTGCGTTTCCCTGGGGATCCAAATCTACCAAAAGCACTCGCTGTCTTTGAGCAACCAACCCAGCGGCCAAATTAACTGCGGTGGTTGTTTTTCCTACACCGCCCTTTTGGTTTGCAATACAGAATGTTTTGGCCATGATATTTACTGTTGGTATTGAAAATCTAAAATTCGGCGCTCAAGCGCTTGCCCGGGCAAAGAGAGCTCGCACTCCTCCAGAAGCCTCCAGTCTTTGCTCGATATCTCTGAAATTTCTTCTTTGCTTTGTTGGCTCTTCATCGCAAACACAAAGCCTGATGATTTTAATAAGGGGGCCGATAGGTCCAACAGTTTATTAAGGCGCGTAAATGCTCTCGCGGTAACAGCATCAAAGGATGCCCGATTGGTCTTGGCAACATTCTCGACTCGACTTGCCATTATCTGAAGATGGCTAAGGCCCAAACCGCCACGAACATGCTGCAAAAAAGCAGCCTTTTTCTTGCTCGCCTCAATCAGACTAAAAAACCATGTGGGTTCAAGGATGGCGAGCGGAATGCCTGGTAGACCGCCCCCGGACCCCAAATCAGCAATTTGAATCGGCATATCACTGGCCCGCAAATGGGTTTGCAAATAGCGCCGCAATATCGGTAAAACAATAATTGAATCAATAAGATGTAAATGGAATGCCGCCTCAGTTTCATCAATAGCAGTGAGGTTATGGACCCGATTCCAGCGCAGCAGCTCGCCTAAAAAATATTGCATTGCAGCAGCCTCATCCGCAGAAAGGCCAGCCGCCTTTAAGCCCTCATCAACCTCAAGACTCATGACAATAGTTGGGTTTTGCCAATACCCTTTTTTAAGTGAACCAAAAGTAATGAGATGGCGGCAGGCGTTACCCCTGAAATACGTGATGCCTGGCCTAAGGTTTCGGGTTGATGCAAATTTAGCTTTTGCCAAACCTCAACCGACAGGCCCTTGACCAAGGAATAGTCTAGGTCTCCAGGTAAACGAAGCGTTTCGTAATGCTCATGGCGCTCGATTTCAACTCGTTGCCGCTCGATATAACCCTCGTATTTAATCGAAACCTCTACCTGGTCAAATACCTGGCGCTCCAAATGAGGGTCTTCAAGGCTTGGCGAGCCCTCCGCAAAAGCCGGGTCAACCCGAATCAAAGAGCGGTAGTCAACCTCGGGGCGCCTTAAGACCTCCGCCAAACTACACTCGTGCGCCAGCGCTTGGCCCAGAAAAGTCTCCAGTTGTTGAGCGGCGCGATGTTTTGGGCCCACTCGAAGCGAACGTAAGCGCGATGTTTCACGTGAAACATGCTCCTGCTTTCGTTGAAAAAACTCCCACTGCTCATCACCCACCAAACGAAGGTTCCGTCCAGTTGGGGTAAGCCGTGCATCGGCGTTGTCCTCGCGCAAACTCAAACGATACTCGGCGCGGCTGGTGAACATTCGATAGGGCTCTTGAACACCCCTTGTAATTAAATCGTCAACCAAGACGCCAATGTACGACTCGCTTCTTTTTGGTAACCAAGGCTCCTGGTCTTTCGAAGAAAGGCTTGCATTAATGCCCGCGAGCAGCCCCTGGGCTGCAGCCTCTTCATAGCCAGTTGTTCCGTTAATCTGCCCAGCAAAATATAAGCCCCGAATCGCTTTCGTTTCTAGGCTGTGCTTCAACTGCCGAGGATCGAAATAGTCATACTCAATGGCATATCCTGGGCGCACGATGCCGGCGTTCTCAAGTCCGCGAATACTGTGGACTAAGGCCATTTGAATATCAAATGGCAGGCTGGTTGAAATTCCATTGGGATAAAACTCGTTGGTTGTTAAGCCCTCTGGCTCCAAGAAGATTTGGTGGCTCTCTTTGGCGGCAAAGCGGTGAATTTTGTCTTCAATGGAAGGGCAGTAGCGTGGGCCCACCCCCTCAATCACACCCGTATACATGGGGGAACGATCCAGCCCAGAGCGAATAATGTCATGGGTCTGGCTATTGGTGTGGGTTATCCAGCAGGGCACTTGAGGTGGGTGCTGTGCGGGCCTGCCCATAAACGAGAAACATGGAATCGGGTCTAAATCACCAGCCTGCTCTTGCATGACAGAAAAATCAATTGTCCTACCATCAATACGGGGTGGAGTGCCGGTTTTTAAGCGCCCTTGGGGTAATTTCAGCTCTTTTAAGCGAGCCGAAAGGCTAGTGGCGGCAGGGTCTCCCGCTCGCCCTCCACTATAGTTCATTAAGCCAATATGAATTTTTCCATCCAAAAAGGTTCCAGCGGTTAATACAACGCTTTTTCCTTCAAACTGAAGGCCGCTTTGGGTTCTAACCCCCAGAACCCGATCGCCCAGAACGATTAAATCATCAACGGCTGCCTGGAATAGGGTTAGATTTACTTGGTTCTCGAGACGCCGACGAATCGCGGCTTTGTATAGAATGCGATCGCCTTGCGCCCGAGTTGCACGAACCGCTGGGCCCTTGCTTGAGTTCAAAATTCGGAATTGGATACCGGCCTCATCGGTTGCGGCCGCCATGGCGCCGCCTAGCGCATCAATTTCCTTTACTAGATGGCCCTTACCAATACCACCAATTGAAGGATTACAGCTCATGGCCCCCAGCGTTTCAATACTGTGGGTTATCAAAAGAGTATTTGATCCCATGCGAGCAGACGCAAGGGCGGCTTCGGTACCTGCATGTCCGCCGCCGACCACAATCACGTCAAATTTCTTGAAATAAAACATGGATTTGCCCAATTAGGGCGTTGATCATAGCATTTTTACTGTTTCACGTGAAACAATCCAGAAAATACTTGGGGGATTAAATTTGTAAGCTTTTGATTTAATTGGATAAAAATGCTGAATATGCTGATCGAGCAATGAGGGCCAACACCACAATTAAAAATATTTTCCGAACAAATTGGCTGCCATGTACGATCGCCAACTTACTCCCCACTTGGCTACCCAGAATATTTGCCACCATTAGACCCAGGCCGAGAGGCCAATCAATAAAACCGAGGCTTGTCAGCATGATGATTGTGGCTAGGTTGGTGGCGACGTTCACCAACTTGGTCGCTGCGGACGCGTGCAGAAAGTCAAAATAAAAGATTCGAACAAAAGCAAACAGAAAAAAACTTCCGGTTGCCGGGCCAAAGAACCCGTCATAAAACCCAATAATCAACCCCATCACCACCGCCTTAGGAGTCTCATGACGGCCTATTTTGTGGGCAGGTCGATTCTCAAGGCCCATGTTCGGAGCAAACCAGGTATAGGCGAGCAAGATCGCCAACATGAATGGCAAAGCCTTCCGAAGTGGCTCGGGCGGAAAAACACTAACCGCCAAGGCGCCTAGAAGTGCGCCAATAAATCCAGCCGTAATGGCTGGGCCTAAAATGTTCCAAGGTAATTTTGCGTGGCGCAGATAGCGCCTTGCTGCATTAATTGTTCCGCCAATCGAGGACACCTTATTGGCACTTAACAGGGTTGCTGGGTGAGCGTCTGGATAGGCGGCGAATAAGGCCGGCACCTGTATTAGTCCCCCGCCACCCGCAATTGCATCCACCAAACCCGAAGCAAATGCAGCCAGTAGCAACAAAAGCCACAGATATGAACTGAAATCAACCATTGTCTCCACGGTACGGCCTAAAAATGGCTAATTATTTAACCCGGGAGTTCCGGGCAATAAACTTGGCAAGCGACTCTTTACAAACGTCGTCAAGCATATCCAATGGAATTCGTTGCGCCCCTTGGATAATCATAAGCGCATAGGGTTTTGCTAGCGCACTAGCCTCTTTAGACAAAATCAGCTCATCACCTCTCGACGGGGATTGAGCTCGCCAATAATTAATGGCTGCCTCTAACTCTTGAATGGAAACAAACAGCATGTCGACAGCCGATTAATCGATGTCGAGCATCGTGCCTCGGCACTTTTTATTGCCACAGTAACAGGCATATTCCTTCAGTAACTTTTTAGTTGGCTTTTCGTCCAAATTTAACGAATAGTCATAGAAAAGCTCCTCACCAGGAAGAAGTTTACGTTTTGCAAAAATAAAAACGCGGCCCTCACCGTCGATCGTGATTTCATCTGCCTTGCAATTTGGTTTACAGGAGTGGTTAATCCAGCGAGCTGCGTTGCCCCCAACATTTGCATCAATGACCCGACCATCTTCCAAAGAAAAATAAAAGGTGTGGTTTGGCTGCTCTGGATCGTGTGGGTGACGACGTAAGGCTTCTTTCCAACTAATTCGCTCCCCAATATATTCAATAATTGCTGAACCCTTCGCAATTTCTTTTTTTACAAAAACACCGCGGCCATGGATTTTTGAGTTTTTAACTGCAATGGATGATTTCGCCACGATTTTCGGGGCTTTGTTTTTTTTCATTGGATTAAATATCTAAATTGCGTGCGATTAAAGCGTTCTTTTCAATAAAAGCACGTCGAGGATCAACCTCATCACCCATTAGGGTTGTAAAGACTTGGTCGGCCATGATGGCGTCTTCGATTTGAACGCGCAATAGCCTTCTGGTGCTTGCATCCATCGTGGTTTCCCAAAGTTGCTGAGGGTTCATCTCACCCAAGCCTTTGTAACGCTGACGGCTGATGGAGCGCTCAGCCTCGGAGAGTAGCCACTCAAACGCCTCACGGAAATCCGCAACCACACTCTCTTTGTTTGACTTTTCGGGATCTCCGCGTCGCACACGGCTACCCGGGGGAACCTTTCCGGCGAGCGACAGGGCGGCATTCATTAGACTTTGATAATCATCACTTGCCACAAAATCAGAACTAATCACCGAAATTTTTAAATTTCCATGAACTCGTTTGGACAGCAGCAGTCGATAGCGCTCGGTTCTTTCTTCCTTTTGAACCACAATATCGGTAGGAGTTGAGAGGGGGCTTGCATTTTGTGAGAGCGCCTCTTGTAGACGGCGAGCGGACTCTCTAGCTAAAGGCTCGGTATCGAAGTTAAGGGTTACGCCCGCAGCCACCGCTCTAAGAGCGTCTTCATCCATTGTTCTTGATAATCGATCAACTACCGCCTGAATGTTTTGGTAGTGTTTTGCAAGGTCCTCTAATTCTTGGCCGACAATCTTTTTTCCGACTGGCGTTTCAATAAAGGCTTGCTCAAGCGCAACCTTGAACAATAATTGGTTTAGTTCGGCATCGTCCTTAATGTATTGCTCCGTCTTGCCAAACTTAACCTTATAAAGAGGCGGCTGTGCAATATAAACGTGCCCGCGCTCAATTAACTCTGGCATTTGACGATAAAAGAAGGTTAGTAGCAAGGTGCGGATGTGGCTACCATCTACGTCGGCATCAGTCATGATGATGATCCGGTGATAGCGCAACTTATCGGCTTTGTATTCCTCAGCACCAATGCCAGTACCCAAGACCGTAATTAAGGTAACCACCTCTTGGCTTCCCAGCATCTTGTCAAAGCGCGCCTTTTCAACATTTAGAATCTTGCCCTTAAGGGGTAAGATAGCCTGAAATTTTCGATCGCGCCCCTGTTTGGCTGAACCCCCCGCAGAGTCGCCCTCAACAATAAATAGTTCAGATTTGGCAGGATCTTTTTCTTGGCAGTCCGCGAGCTTGCCGGGCAGGCCGATACCATCAAGGGCGCCCTTACGACGCGTCATTTCACGAGCCTTACGTGCAGCTTCGCGTGCCTTAGCGGCATCAACAATCTTGCCACAAAGAATTTTTGCGTCTTGCGGCTTTTCAGCTAAATATTCTGCAAGCGCCTGAGCCACCACATCTTCAACAGGACCCCGAACCTCGCTTGACACTAACTTGTCTTTGGTTTGGCTGGAAAACTTGGGCTCCGGAACCTTAACCGAGAGCACGCACGTAAGGCCCTCACGCATGTCGTCACCAGAAATCTCGACTTTTGCTTTTTTTGCAACCTCGTTCTCATCAATGTATTTGTTGATGACACGAGTCATTGCAGCGCGCAAACCGGTTAAGTGGGTGCCGCCATCGCGCTGCGGTATGTTGTTTGTAAAACACAAAACCTGTTCGTTGTAACCATCATTCCATTGCATCGCAACCTCAACAGTGATTTGACCACCTAGGTCTGATGGGCGCTCAGCTAATGCATGAAAAATGTTTGGGTGTAAGACGGCTTTAGTTTGGTTGATGTATTCCACAAAACCACGCACGCCGCCAGAAAAAGCAAAATCCTCCTCTTGTCCGCTGCGTTGATCAACAAGACGAATATGAACCCCGTTGTTTAAGAACGAGAGTTCTCGTATTCGTTTTACAAGGATTTCGTAGTGATACTCAATGTTGCCAAAAATCTCTTCGTCTGCAAGAAAGTGGACCTCTGTTCCACGCAGATCTGTTTCGCCAGTGATGGAAATTGGAGAAATCTCAACCCCATTTTCTGTCCGAATATTTCGGTTTTGAACAACCCCGCGAGCAAACTCCATGTGATGAACTTTGCCGTCGCGTCGAATCGTCAAGCGAAGCCATTTTGATAGGGCGTTTACACAACTGACCCCAACACCGTGAAGGCCGCCCGAGACCTTATACGAGTTCTGATCAAACTTCCCGCCCGCATGAAGCTCTGTCATTACAATTTCTGCGGCACTACGTTTGGGTTCGTGTTTATCGTCAAACTTAATGCCGGTCGGAACGCCTCGGCCATTATCGATGATTGAAATCGAGTTGTCGGTATGAATCACGACCGATATCTCGGTACAGTAACCTGCCAGTGCTTCGTCAATCGAGTTATCAAGAACCTCAAATACCAAATGGTGTAAGCCGGTTCCGTCGGAAGTGTCGCCAATATACCTCCCGGGGCGCTTACGAACCGCCTCCAACCCCTCTAATATTTGAATGGATGAGGCGCCATATTGCTCATTGGTTTGATTTTCTAAAGACATGAATTTTCTACTTTGAACTTATAAAGACATCAAGACTTAGATGCGCATCGGCATCACAACGTACTTGAATGCCTCTGATTCGGGTAATGTAATAACAGCGCTACTATTGGCATCTCCAAGACTGATTTGAATTTCTTCATTTTTAATATTGGCCAAAACATCGAGAAGATAGCTAACATTAAACCCGATTTCAACAGCATCGCCACTATATTTTGTTTCTATTTCCTCTTGAGCTTCTTCTTGTTCGGCGTTTGTAGACTGTATGGTAATTTTGTTATTCGATAGTGAAAATCGAACGCCTTTGAATTTCTCGGTTGTCAAAATAGCGGCTCGCTGTAGTGCGGCCTGCAAAGTTTCACGCTTTACAGAAAGGGAATTTTTTTGCCCTTTAGGGATTACTCGCTGATAGTCTGGAAACTTGCCTTCAACCAACTTTGAAATTAATTCAATATCACCAAAGTTAAACTTAATCTGATTATTACTTATGCTAATGTCAACCGCCTCATCTGTGTCCTGCAATAGATGTTGGCACTCTAAAATTGTTTTACGAGGAATAATAATTTCTTGTTTTTGACCATTGCCGGTGGGGCTCACATCAAGTTCAATGTGACTATAAGCTAATCGATGACCATCGGTTGCAACTGCAATCACATCTTTTCCATCGACAACCAAGAGCATTCCATTCAAGTAATAGCGTATATCTTGTTGAGCCATTGCAAAATAAACCTGGCTAATCAGTTGGCGGAATTTTTTTTGGCTCATTACCCAACTTGATTGAATCTCGGAGTGGGTTTGCATAACCGGAAATTCGCTCGCAGCTAAAGTTTGCAGGGAAAACCGGCTCTTGCCGCTTTGCACCACCATCTTATTGTCTTTGAGACTAAGGTTTACAGGGCCCTCGGGTAAGGCTCGCAGGATATCTAAAATCTTTCGAGCGCCAACCGTTGTGGTGACGTCATCGCCCCCGACCCCAAAACTCGCTTTAGTTGTAATTTGTATCTCAATGTCCGTCGAAATAAATGAGATCGACGATCCTGTTTTTTTGAAGAGTAAGTTTGCTAGGATCGCTAAGGTGTGACGACGTTCAACAATGCCGCTAACCACCTGCAAGGGTTTTAATAATTCATCTCGGGTAGCGTTAATTAGCTGCATTGTTCTTTAATTCCTTTTTATATTTATATCGTAGTAATAATAAGGGAGTCTACTTCGGTTGATAAGTTAAATTTTATAGTGAAATCAAGCTCTTTTCGAAAAATATTGGTGTGAATAAGTGCGGTATAACTTATGAATAGATTGTGAATAAGGCCCGTATTCCAAAAAACAAACCACCCACCCGTAAATCTATCAAATACTTATTAACATGGTTATCCAGAAAGCCCTCCACAGGCTTATCCACAGGCTAATTTTTTAGGCTTTGCTCAAGAACATGCAGCTCATGGTTAAGGTGAGAATCATGCTGGCGTTCCTCAGTAATTTTTCGAACGGCGTGTAAAACCGTAGTGTGGTCTCTGCCACCAAAAAGCTCACCAATCTCGGGTAGGCTTTTTTGAGTTAACTCTTTTGCGATAAACATTGCAATTTGTCGTGGACGGGCAATGTTGGCGGGCCGTTTTTTGGAATACATGTCGGCGACTTTAATATTATAAAAGTTGGCAACTGTTTTTTGAATGCTTTCAACCGAAATTTGTCGATTTTGAATCGACAAAAGGTCTTTAAGGGCACTGCGGGCCACCTCAATATTGACTTCTTTTCCGTGAAAGTGAACATACGCCAAGATTTTCCGAAGCGCCCCCTCTAACTCGCGAATGTTGGAGCGTAAGTGTTTGGCAACAAAGAACGCAACATCCTCACCCATTGGAATGCCCTCAACCTTTGCCTTTTTCATCAAAATGGCCACCCGCATTTCCAGTTCTGGCGGCTCAATAGCCACGGTTAAACCAGAATCAAAGCGGGAAATCAGGCGCTCATCAATACCTTCCATTTCTTTTGGATAGGTGTCGCTAGTGATGATGACTTGCGCCCCATTGCTGATGAGAGCCTCAAAAGCATAAAAGAATTCTTCTTGGGTGCGCGATTTCCCACCAAAAAATTGAATGTCATCAATTAGCAATAGGTCTAAGGAGTGGTAGTAGCGCTTAAACCGATCAAACGCTTTTTGTTGATAGGCCCTAACAACATCGGACACATATTGTTCAGCATGAATATAGCGAATTTTGGCATCCGGCTTCTCATTAAGAAGATGGTTGCCAATCGCATGGATTAGGTGGGTTTTACCAAGACCGACGCCGCCATATAAGAACATTGGGTTATAGGATGCTCCGGGGTTGTGGGCAACCTGAATGGATGCCGCCCGCGCTAATTGATTTGCCTTGCCTGTTACGAAGCTCTCAAAGGTGAGCCCAGGATTTAGTTTTGAGTGCTCACGATCAGCAAGGGCGGCCTCGAGGTTGGTCCCCGCACCCTCCTCAAATTCAACCCCCAAATCCTCAACAGTAAATCCAGGGCTCGGGGAGGGGCCCGAACTAATAGCCTCTGCAGTTAATTCTTTCGGACGCAAACCCGGATTGGCAACCTTGGCGGTGCTTTTTGAAGAATCGGCCCCAAGCGTAAATTGAAGGTTAATGGAGCCCCCAAAATAAGAAGAGGCGATTTCATGAAGTCGTGCAGAGAAAGTGCGCTTAATCCAATCAAGCTTAAAGGGGTTGGGCGCCCCGATTAGTAGTAATCGCTCACTCTCGTCATAACCTTTTATTTTAAGAGGCTGAATCCAGGTTTTAAATTGTTGTGGGGAGAGCTCTTTGGCTAAGGTTTCGAGGGCCAAATCCCAAAAACCAAGAGGGTTTGGGTGCATAAGAAGAGAAGGTAGGTCTGGTTTGCTCATACGAGATTTAGGACTCGATTGTAGCGAGTGTCAAAAGTTATCCACAAGCAAAAATGCAGGGGATAAGCTGTGGATAAGTTGTGTGCAAACAGCATTTTTTCATTTGAATCATGCACTTAACAAAATTAATCAAAATAGTTAGGCAAAACCCGGATATAAAGTTGACGCTATCAGCACAAATAGAGAAAATAGAGGGTTTTCTTAGGATCAATCATGAAAAGAACATATCAACCATCTGTAACGCGTCGCAAAAGAACCCATGGGTTTCGAGTTCGTATGAAAACCAAGGGTGGTCGTGCCGTACTTAATGCGCGTCGCTCCAAGGGTCGCAAAAGACTCGCTGTGTAATGAATTGAAATCGGCACGGATCCAGGCGCTTTTGCGAACTAGGCCAACAAGCAGCGGAACCTGGGCTATTTATGCCGAATCAAAGAGCCAGGGTCGCCCTGATCTTGGTATTGCAATTGCGAAAAAGTTTGCTAAACGGGCTGTAGATCGCAATCGCCTGAAAAGAGTGGTGCGAGAGCTGACTCGCAACAAGGCCCCCGGTAATGTCGTAGATCTTGTTGTTCGGCTAAAACAGCCGATAGGCCGATCCACGCGCGGTAGACTTCGCTACCCCGAATACCAAGAGCTCCGGAGCCAACTACAAGGCTTGGTTTTATGAACCGATTTTTGGGCTTTTTAGTAAGGGCATATCAACTCACCCTTTCGCCGTTTGTGGGCGGACAGTGCCGTTTTGTGCCGAGCTGTTCAGACTACGCATGTGAGTGCCTAAAGAAACACTCTGCGTTAAAAAGCATCGGTAAAATCAGTTGGCGAATTTTGCGATGCAACCCTTGGTCGGCTGGTGGTTACGATCCGGTCGATGAAGAGCAAAACAAACAAAACTTAATTCAAACAAATCATTAATTATGGACATTAAGCGCACACTCCTCTGGGCGGTATTAACGATTTCGGGCTTGATGCTCTACAACAATTGGCTTATCTATGATGGTCGACAGTCGCTCTTTGGCCCCACACCACTAACGCCCTCAAGTCAAACCTCAGGCCCACCAAAGACCTCTGAATCCCCTTCTTCAGCCGCAAACTCAGCTCAGGCCCCAACCACCCAACCAGGTCAGCCACAGAAATCAGCTGACCTTCCCAAGCCAGAGAGCTTGCCAGCCCCTCAGCAAGCCCCAGTATTTAATGTGGCCAATTTAGCTTCTGGCGAAAAACATACTATTAAAAATGATGTCTTGGAACTAGAAATCAATACCACGGGCGCAAGCGTGATCAGTGCAAAGCTATTGAAGCAACTAATGCCCGACCAAAAACCAGTCGCTTTATTACAAATCACGCCACAAAACCAGTACTTTGTGCGATCAGGCCTCATCTCGGCGGGCAGTAACGAACTACCAAATCACACAGCATCTTTTGCAATTAGCAAAAGCGGTCGCGTTGAAAACAAATCCTTTGTAACGTTTGCGAATGAGCGCGGTGGGGTTCGTCTTGAAAAAACGTATTATTTGGTCGAGGGAAGCTATGTCGTTGAGGTCGAACATCGCATTACCCAGCTTAATCAAACCAATGTCGGCGGCTTAGTTCTTTACAACGAAATCGTACGGGATAGCTCGGCCGTTAGCGACAGCGAGTTTTATAGCACCTTTACTGGCCCGGCGTTGTATACCGACAAAGATAAATTTATTAAGATCAATTTTTCTGATATCGAAAAAAATAAAGCAGATATTCCTAAGCAAATCCCCGCTGGGGAGCCAGGTTGGATTGCCATGGTGCAACATTATTTTGCAAGCGCTTGGATACCAAGTGATAAATCGGTCAGAGACGTGTACGTTGGAAAGGTAGAGCAAAACCTGTTTCGTATTGGTTTGCAGGTTCCAATTGCCGCAATTGCAGTTGGATCAAGCCATGTTGAAAGCACGCGCTTATTTATCGGCCCCCAGGAAGAAACACTTTTGGAAAAAATCGCGCCCGGCTTTGACTTAATTAAAGATTATGGCTACCTCACAGTCATTGCTAAACCAATTTTTTGGCTTTTAGAACAAATTCACTCTTACGTTGCCAATTGGGGCTGGTCCATTGTGATTCTGACCCTCATTATTAAATTAGTTTTCTTCCCACTTTCGGCTGCTAGCTATAAATCAATGGCGCGTATGAAAGAAGTGCAGCCGCGCTTAATGAACCTCCGCGAGCAATTTAAAGGCGATCCGCAAAAGCTAAATCGCGCGATGATGGATCTTTATAAGCAAGAAAAAATTAATCCTTTGGGTGGATGTTTGCCGGTGGTGGATCAGATCCCGGTTTTCATTGCTCTGTATTGGGTTTTGCTTTCTTCGGTTGAAATGCGAAATGCGCCATGGATTCTTTGGATCAAGGATTTGTCAGTTCCCGACCCCTATTTCATTTTGCCAATCATTATGGCGGTATCGATGTTCGTGCAAACGCGGTTGAACCCCACACCACCCGACCCACTTCAAGCAAAAATTATGCTGTGGATGCCTATCATCTTTTCCGTCATGTTCTTTTTCTTTCCGGCAGGGTTGGTGTTGTATTGGGTGGTTAACAATATTTTGTCAATTGCTCAGCAGTGGCAAATTAATCAAATGTTTATTAAGCGACCGGCTAAATAAGTGGCCAGGGATCGGGGTTGAATGCATAAAAATCCCATTGCTGCGATAGCAACCCCTCGGGGCGCAGGCGGCGTTGGGATTATTCGTGCTTCCGGTCCAAATCTTATTGGGCTTGCGAAGACGCTTCTTGGTGCCGAGCCGAGGCCCCGTTATGCGCATTATTTGGTTTTAAAAGATGCACAACAAGAGCAAATCGATCAGGTTTTATTGTTGTATTTTAGAGCGCCCGCCTCGTTCACTGGGGAGGATGTGATTGAACTTCACTGCCACGGCGGACCGCGCGTCACTCAATTAGTCCTAAATCGTGTCATGGAGCTTGGAGCCCCCGATGGGATTGTGCTCGCTGGGCCCGGTGAGTTTTCATTGCGAGCGTTTTTAAATGGCAAGATTGATTTGGTGCAGGCCGAAGCGATTGCGGACCTTATTCATGCACAAAGTGATGCATCCTTGCGAGGCGCAAATCTTTCGCTGCAGGGCCGCTTCTCTGCGCAAATTAATCAATTGATTGATCAAATTACACAGTTACGTATTCTGATTGAGTCAACCCTTGATTTTCCTGAAGAAGAGATTGAGTTTATTGAGGCTGCCAACGCAAAGCAGCGCCTTGAAAAAATCATGAATAACCTAGAGCAAATTATTCAAACCTCACGTCAAGGAAAAATTTTGCGCGATGGCATTCGTTTGGCACTAGTCGGCCCCCCCAATGTTGGTAAGAGCTCCTTATTAAATGCATTGGTGGGAGAAGAGAGGGCAATCGTTACCCCAATTGCAGGAACCACGCGCGATCGGATCATTGAAAACATTTCGATCGATGGCATACCCATGCATGTGATTGATACGGCAGGGATTCGGGATTCCAATGATGTTGTAGAGCAAATCGGCGTAGCCCAAACCTGGGAAGAGATTGCTAAGGCCGATATCGTTTTGCTAATGCAGGATGCTTCACAAATGCCCGAATCAAATTTTGCAGGCATCGAAACAATGGTCAAGGAGCGCGTCCGCCCAGGCGCTCATATTCTGGGCGTAATGAATAAGCTAGATTTGTTAGAGAGTCCGCAGGCGATCCAGCCAAAAACTAGCGAAGAACTGAACCAAATTTTTATTTCAGCAAAAACGGGCGAGGGTATCAAACAACTTCAAGAAACCATTTTGCATTTTGCTGGCTGGGAAGGAAACGCAGAGGGCGGTATTTACACTGCGCGCTCGCGTCATCTGCAAGCTGTTTTGCTTGCGAAAGACCATTTGCAAAAAGCCATGGGGCATGGATTTGGTGGCAATCGCGCTTTGGAGTTGTTTGCGGAAGAGCTTCATTGGGCTCAAAATGACTTAGGTGAGATCACCGGAAAAATGCTGCCTGACGACCTCCTGGGCAAGATATTTAGTGAGTTTTGTATTGGCAAATAAGCCGTCAACTTAACGTTACACAAATGTTAAAATTGCTATAAATTTTTCTTACGCAATAAATAATCTTCTTAAAAATTAAACGGTTACGTTTGAGGGTCCCATGAATAAACCAGCCAATCCCGCTACAGTGAATCTAAATGTTCCGGCGTACGTAAAGAACGCAAAATTGATTCAATGGGTTGAAGAAGTTGCCTCCCTAACTCAGCCTGATCAGATCCATTGGTGTGACGGCTCCCAGTCCGAATACGATGCCCTGTGCGAGCTGCTGGTTAAGGCCGGCAGCCTGAAGAAATTGAACCCGCAAAAACGGAAGAATTCCTATTTGGCGATTTCAGACCCGATGGACGTAGCGCGTGTTGAGGACCGAACCTTTATTTGCTCAACCCATCAGGAGGATGCGGGGCCAACTAACAATTGGGTGGACCCCAATGAAATGCGCGCAACCCTAACACCGCTATTTGAGGGTTGCATGCGGGGTCGCACGATGTACGTCGTTCCTTTTTCAATGGGCCCGCTCGGATCCCCAATCGCACATATCGGTGTTGAGCTATCCGATAGCCCATATGTAGCAATTAATATGCGCATCATGACGCGCATGGGTAAATCGGTTCTCGAGCTTTTAGGGACGGATGGCGAATTTGTTCATTGCGTTCATTCGGTTGGCAAGCCGCTGGCCCCCGGAGAAAAAGATGTGGTTTGGCCCAATAATCCAACGAAATATATCGTTCACTATCCGCAAACGCGAGAAGTTTGGTCGTTTGGTTCGGGCTATGGTGGCAACGCTCTTTTAGGAAAAAAATGCTTTGCCTTGCGGATCGCTTCAACCATGGGGCGCGAACAAGGATGGTTGGCAGAGCACATGTTAATTTTAGGAGTCACCTCTCCGGAAGGAAAAAAATACCATGTGGCAGCCGCCTTTCCGTCAGCCTGTGGCAAAACCAATTTCTCAATGATGATCCCCCCCAAAGGTTTTGAGGGCTGGAAGGTAACTACGGTTGGTGATGATATTGCTTGGATTAAACCTCGCAAAGATCCGAAAACCGGCCAGATACGTCTTTACGCAATTAATCCTGAGTCGGGCTATTTTGGCGTCGCTCCTGGCACCAATCGAGAGACCAATGCAAATTGCGTGGACTCATTAAATGAAGATGTTATTTTTACCAACGTAGCACTCACTGATGACGGCGACGTTTGGTGGGAGGGCTTAACCGAAACCCCACCAAGCCACCTAATTGATTGGCAGGGCAAGGATTGGACGCCCGAAGACGGCAAAGCCGGTCGATTGGCCGCACATCCGAACGCGCGCTTCACTACGGCAGCTATTAACAACCCCGCGGTGGACCCAAATTGGGATAACCCAGAAGGAGTTCCATTAGACGCGTTTATTTTTGGGGGCCGCCGCTCAAATACGGTTCCCTTGGTAAGCGAGGCTCGAAACTGGACCGAGGGAGTCTATATGGCTGCAACCATGGGCTCAGAGACCACTGCCGCGATTACCGGTAAGGTTGGTGTTGTACGGCGTGACCCGTTTGCCATGATTGCGTTTGCAGGCTACAACATGAGTGATTATTTTCAGCACTGGCTCAACATGGGCAAAAAGCTTGAGAAAGAAGGCGCTACTTTGCCAAAAATTTATTTAGTGAATTGGTTTCGCAAAGATGAAAATGGCAAGTTTATTTGGCCAGGCTTTGGCGAGAACATGCGCGTTTTAGCGTGGATCTTGGGCCGTACTGAAAACAAGGCGGGCGCAACCGAAACTCCTCTGGGCTTGTCACCAAGTCATGTCGATTTCAACTGGAATGGTTTAGCCCTTTCGCCCGAGCAATTTTATCAATCGACCGCGGTGCGTGCCGATGATTGGCGGGTCGAGCTGGATTTACACCAAGAGCTTTTCGATAAATTAGCTAACCGTTTACCAAAAGAGCTGCTCGAAATCAAAACCAAGATCGCGAATCGTTTTCAAGCATAAGTAGTTTGCTTTCAAAACCGGTTGATGTTCTCGTAATCGGCGCCGGTATTGCCGGCGCTTCGATTGCTAATGAATATCACCGCCTTGGTGTCTCGGTGTGCATTGTCGATAGTGCGTCCGGACCAGGTCAGGCAACATCAGCCCATGATGGTGCAATTACCCACCCAGCACTTGGCCGTACAGCCAGCAGGCTACATCGTTTAGCGTTGGCCGCCTATCGGATGGTTGAGCTTGACTGTGCCAGTACATGGGACCATCGTGGCGTTTTTGCCCTTGCCAAGATCGGGACCCCTTTTGATGAAGAGGCATTGCAAAACAAATTAACTCAATTAGGTATTACGGCTGATATTGGAGAATGTATTTCGGCCGAGGATGCCCGAAAGCGTTTTGGGATTTTTCGTGCAGGTGTTTGGTTTTCTGGTGCTGGCTCTATAAATCTTGCGGCGCTGTGTAATGAACGAATTCTGTCTTGCAAGGAATTGCATACCATCTGGTCTAGCACAATTGAGCGCCTTGAATTTAAAGATGATCTCTGGCGCGCTTTGAATAAAAATGGCTGCTCTGTAGCGAAAGCACAAACAGTTGTTCTTGCAAATGCCTTTGGCGCTCAAGATCTCTTGGCACCCTTTGCTCAAACGCTTTATTTAAAGCCCGTGCGCGGCCAGCTTAGTATTTTTAGAATCGATCAACAGGCTGATCTGTTAGAGCAGATCCCCAGAATAAATTTATCGGGTGATGGCTATTGCACTCCCCCGGTTTGGAATCCGGAGACCCAATCGTATCGATGGTTAGTGGGCTCAACCTATGATGAGAATCAGAGTTCTACAGAACCACGTGCTGCAAGTGATGAACATAATCGTCGGCTGGCTTTAGGGCTATTGAGGCCCCAGATCATTAATCCGTCCAAGCTAACAGTTGCTGATCAATTTGTTGGAGTGCGTTGCGTGAGTAAAGACCGGCTCCCCATCATAGGGGCTGTTTCGGGTCTGCCAAGGTTATATGTAGCAACCGCGCTTGGCTCGCGCGGATTGCTTTGGTCAACGCTTGCAGCGGCCGTTATTCCGGCCCTCTCTCATTCTTCGGGGTTTGCTTTAGAGCGACTTGCGCGTTTTGGTTTGGACCCTGAATCACTCGCACTCTTATCGCCCGCACGTTTTTTGGCGGGTGCTTTAGCCTCAAACTCAAAACCAATTTTCCCCTTAGGGTCTAAGGCTAGATAAGCCTTAAAGCCTCGCCCAGTGCGATTGGATTTAAAGTTGGTTAAAAGATCGGTTTTCCCCTCTTTTAAGAGCTTCTTAATTTGATCAGAAGACACTTCTTGCTGTAAGACGACTTTGCCGGTTTTAAAGTCACAAGTTTTAGCGGGACCTGTATTGTGTTCGCAAACATAGCGCATGCCGTCCTCATAGACTGCACCAGAACATTTTGGACACACTCCAAGCGCTTCTTTTCCAGTAAAGTTGACTGCTTCCTCATCCTCTCCCCCGGAGTTGCCAAAATCAAACTCGAGCTTGAAGCCTGCATTGGGATAATCCGCATCATCAGGCGGTATTTCGGTAAGACGAATAATCGCCGCAAAGGGCCTCCCCATTTTGCTGCGAAAGCCCTGTAGGGGGCCGATGGTTTTTTCTTTAAGTAAAGATTCAACTTCCTCGTACTCAAATGCTCGGCCACCCGGGGTTTTGCTAATCGTAAAACCGCAGGATTCGCAGGCAAAACGTCGATAGTTTTCTTTGACAGCTTTGCCACAATGGGGGCAAGGAGTTTTTAGGGTTACATAATCGCCTGGGATGGTGTCACTATTAAATTCTTTTGCACGCTTCACAATTTTTTGTGTCATTTGCGCAATTTCTTGCATGAAGGTGTTGCGATCAAGCTTACCCTCTTCAATGAGTGCTAGCTTGTGTTCCCAGGTTCCAGTCAGATCGGGCTGGGTGAGCTCAGCAACGTCTAGGCCGCGCAAAAGGGTCATCAACTGAAATGCTTTTGCGGTTGGTATTAATTCGCGGGCTTCGCGAACGATATATTTTTCTGCCAACAGGCCTTCGATGATTGCAGCGCGCGTTGCGGGAGTCCCAAGACCCTTTTCGGCCATTGCTTCACGCATTTCGTCATCATCGACCCATTTGCCCGCGCTCTCCATGGCAGACAACAAAGTTGCTTCGCTGTAGCGCGCTGGCGGTTTTGTTTTTAAAGGCACTAGTTCAAGGGTTTCGTTTTGAACCGACTCATTTTTCTGGACGGGCACTAGTTCATCGTCTGCTTGAGACGATTTTCCATAAACAGCCAGCCAGCCCGGTTCAACCAATACTCGGCCCTCGGTTTTAAATTGATGACCCGAGACCTCTGTGATGCGGGTGGTGACTCGGTACTCGGCGGCAGGATAAAACACCGCTAAGAATCGCCTAACAACTAGGTCATAGAGCTTTTGTTCAGGCTCACTTAAATTTTTAGGTGCTTCAAGCGTAGGGATGATGGCAAAGTGATCCGATATTTTGCTGTTGTCAAAAATCCGCTTATTGGGTTTGACCCATGATTTTTTACCATCGCCTTTAAGGATTGCGGCTGCGAACGGCTGGTACTCTTTGGTGCTTTCACCAAGCAGTTCAATGGTTTTTTGAACCGTGTCGAAATAGTCTTCAGGCAGTGCGCGCGCATCCGTTCTTGGATAGGTTAGGACCTTATGGCGCTCATATAAGGCTTGTGC
>JACCDI011621332.1_pt1 | contig 18971 bp, 18 predicted proteins | sample 7442791 | NCBI WGS metagenome assembly JACCDI01 (sample SAMN15323434, study PRJNA562643) | freshwater metagenome | isolation source: river surface water | place: USA:Blue River Watershed | collected 2017-08-15
CCGCTCAATCAGGGCGTGATCTGCGCCAAGGGCTCGTCGGGCATCATGAAGCAGTACTCGCCGGCGCGCCTCACGCAGCCGCTGCTGCGCAAGCCCGGGTCCGAGCGCGGCGCTGCCGAATTCGAGCCGATCTCCTGGGAGCGCGCCTACGGGCTGCTGACCGAGCGACTCGGCAAGATCCGCGCGACCGATCCCAAGAAGTTCGCCTTGTTCACCGGACGCGACCAGATGCAGGCGCTGACCGGCCTGTTCGCGCGCCAGTTCGGCACGCCCAATTACGCGGCGCACGGCGGCTTCTGCTCGGTCAACATGGCCGCCGGCATGATCTACACCGTCGGCGGCAGCTTCTGGGAATTCGGCGGCCCGGACCTGGAGCGCGCCAAGCTCTTCGTCATGCTGGGGACGGCCGAAGACCATCACAGCAACCCGATGAAGATCGCCATCTCGAAGTTCAAGCGATCGGGCGGGCGCTTCATCTCCATCAATCCGATTCGCACCGGGTATTCGGCCATCGCCGACGAGTGGATCCCCATCAAGCCCGGCACCGACGGGGCGCTGCTCATGGCGCTCTTGCATGTGCTGCTGCGCGATGACCTGATCGACCATGCCTTCCTCAAGCGCTTCACCAATGCGCCGCAGCTGGTGGTGCTTGACGCCGGCCTGCGCGAAGGCCTGTTCGCCTTCGACCCCGATCCCGCCAAGGGCCCGCCGGGCGACGGCCGCAACCCGCACAACAAGCTGGTGTTCGACAAGGCCAGTGGCCGGATCCTGAACGCCTATCCCGAGGGCATCGCCGACGGCTGCGACCCCGCGCTCGAAGCGCCGCCCGAGGGCCACTACACGCTGGACGACGGCACCCGCGTGACCCCGGCCTTTCAGCTGCTGCGCGATCGCGCCGCCACCTGCACGCCCGCATGGGCCAGCGCCCTGACGGGCATCCCGGCTGCGCGCATCGAGCAGCTGGCCCACGAGATGGGTCATGCCGCCTTGCAACAGGCGTTCGAATTGCCCATTGCCTGGACCGACGCCTGGGGCAAGGAGCACCCCACCACCCAGGCGCGCCCCCTGGCGTTTCACGCGATGCGCGGACTGGCCGCCCACTCCAACGGCTTTCAGACCGTGCGCGCCCTGGCCGTCCTCATGAGTGTGCTGGGCACCATCGATGCGCCCGGTGGTTTCCGCCACAAGGCGCCGTACCCGCGCCACATCGTTCCCAATTACCGGGCCTTCAACGACCCGGCCATGATCCAACCCAACACCCCGCTCAATGCGGCGCCCCTGGGTTTCCCGGCGCACCCGGACGAACTGGCCATCCACCCCGATGGCTCGCCGCTGCGCATCGACCATGCCTACTCCTGGGAGCATCCGCTGTCCGCGCACGGGATGATGCACAACGTCATCACCAACGCGGTACGCGGCGACCCCTACCGCATCGACACGCTCCTGATGTTCATGGCCAATATGGCCTGGAACAGCACCATGAACACCCAGGGCGTGCGCGAGATGCTCAATCGCAAGGACGAAGCGGGCGAGTACATGATTCCGTTCCTGGTGGTGTGCGACGCCTTCCAGAGCGAGACCGTGGCCTTTGCCGACCTGGTCCTGCCCGACACCACTTACCTGGAGCGTCATGACGTGATGGGCATGCTGGACCGCCCCATCTCCGAATTCGACGGCCCGGTGGACTCGGTGCGCATTCCGGTGGTGGAGCCGATGGGGGAGTGCCGGCCTTTCCAGGAGGTGCTGATCGAGCTGGCCTCGCGCTTGAAATTCCCGGCCTTCACCACGCCCGAGGGCGAGCGCAAGTTCAAGGGCTACACCGACTTCGTGGTGAACTTCCAGCCCCAGCCCGGCATCGGCTTTCTCATGGGGTGGCGCGGCGCCCACGGCGACCAGCACCTGCGCGGCGAGCCCAATCCGAAGCAGTGGGAGGCCTACGAGCAAAACAACTGCGTGTTCCATTACCCGCTGCCCGAGAACATGCAGTTCATGCGCAATTGGAACCGGCCTTATCTGGACTTCGCCAAGGACAAGGGCTGGCGCCAGAAGAACGACCCGGTGCAGTTGGCAATTTATTCCGACACGTTGCAGTCTTTCCGACTGGCCGCCCGGGGCCAGACCGAGGGCCGCCAACCGCCTGACCACTTGCGTGCGCGCATCGACACCTACTTCGACCCGCTGCCTTTCTGGTATCCCCCGCTCGAAGAGGCCGCCACCGACCTGGCGACCTATCCGCTCAACGCGATCACGCAGCGCCCGATGGCGATGTACCACTCCTGGGATTCGCAAAACGCCTGGCTGCGTCAGATCCATAGTCACAACTACCTGCACGTCAACCCGCAGACTGCGCGCGCTGCCGGGATCGCCGATGGTGGCTGGGCGTGGGTGGAAAGCCAGTGGGGCCAGGTGCGCTGCATGATCCGGCACAGCGAAGCGGTGGAGCCCGGCACCGTCTGGACCTGGAACGCGATCGGCAAGGCCGACGGCGCCTGGCAGCTGGCCCCGGGTGCCGACGAAGCGCGCAAGGGTTTCCTGCTCAATCACTTGATCAGTGAAGAACTGCCGTTCAACACCGCCAGCGGCACCATCAGCAACTCCGATCCCATCACCGGCCAGGCCGGCTGGTACGACGTGCGGGTGCGCATCCGCCCGGCCGATCCGGACGAGGCCCAGGAAACCTACCCCCAGATGGCCACCATGCCCGCCGTGCCGGGGGTGCTGGGCAAGGCGGTGCAGGTGCTGACCTATTTCGCAGGACGCAAGACACCATGATCCAGTGGCTCCAAGACCTGTTGCAGCCGCAGCTGCAGGCCCGCACCCCCGCGGGTGCCTCTTCGTCGGGTACACCTGCGGCCAGCGCCGGCCGCAGCGCCCGCGCCCAGCCGGGCGAGACCCTGGCCAAGCAGTTGGCCCTGGTGATCGACCTGAACGTGTGCGTGGGCTGCCATGCCTGCGTCACCTCCTGTAAGCAGTGGAACGCTTCGGGCAGCGCCGGGCCGCTGTCCGACCTCAACCCCTACGACGCCAACCCGAGCGGCACCTTCTTCAACCGGGTGCAGACCTATGAGGCCGGCGAGTTTCCGGCCACCGACACGATTCATTTCCCCAAAAGCTGCCTGCACTGCGAAGACCCGCCCTGCGTGCCGGTCTGCCCGACCGGCGCCAGCTACAAGCGTGCCGAGGACGGCATCGTGCTGGTGGACTACGACAAGTGCATCGGTTGCAAGTACTGCGCGTGGGCCTGCCCCTATGGCGCGCGCGAGCTCGATGAATCGCGCCAGGTCATGACCAAGTGCACGCTGTGCGTGGACCGGATCTACGACACGCAATTGCCGGAAGATGATCGCAAGCCCGCGTGCGTGAAGGCCTGTCCGACCAACGCCCGCCTGTTTGGCGACGTCAAGGACCCCGACTCCGAGGTGAGCCGCGCCATCCGCGAGCGCGGGGGCTATCCGCTCATGCCCGAGTGGGACACCGTGCCGAGCAACCACTACCTGCCGCGCCGCAAGACGCCGCCCCAGGTGGGCGGCGAGCCTGCCGGCGACGCCCCTTGAGCGCAGGTCCGCCATGCATCCCGCGTTTTCCATCCTCTTCTTCACCACCTTGTCCGGCGTCGGCCAGGGGCTGGTCGTGGCGCTGGCGCTGGCACAGATCGCCGGCATCGCCATGGCGGGCGGCTTCGTGCTGGGGGTCCTGGCGCTGGCCGGCACCTTGCTCGTGGCCGGCCTGGCGGCCTCGTTCTTCCACCTCGGGCACAAGCGCCGGGCCTGGCGTGCGGTCCTGATGTGGCGCACCTCGTGGATGTCGCGCGAAGTCATCGTGTTGCCCGCCTTCATCGCGCTGGTCGGGGTGTGGGGGCTGGCGCTGGCGATGCAGGGGTCCTCGACCTGGCTGCGGGTCCTGCCCTGGGTGGCGATCGCGGGCGCGCTGACGCTCTGGTATTGCACCGCGATGATCTATGCCTGCCTGAAATTCATCCAGGAGTGGGCGCACGGCTTGACGGTGGCCAACTTCATCCTGATCGGGCTGTCCAGCGGCTACGTCCTGTGTTGCGCCCTCGCGGCCCTTGCGGGCCAGCAGGCCTTGCTGCGGTGGCTGGCGCCTTGGGCCTTGCTGTTCACGCTTGCGGCCTGGTGCTGCCGATTGCTCAGTCTGCGTCGCAACGCAGGACTCAAGCCGGTGTCCACCCTGCAAAGCGCTACCGGCATCCAATCGTCGATGCTGGTGCAGAAGTCCATGGGCATGTCGGCCGGCGCCTTCAACACCCGCGAGTTTTTCCACGGCGCCTCGCAGCGCGCGGTGCGCAGCGTCAAGGGCTTTTTTCTGCTGGCGCTCTTTGCCCTGCCGACCTTCCTGGCCAGTCTCGCCCTGGGCAGCGACGCGGCCTGGCCCTGGGTGCTCGCCTCACTCTTGCAGGCGCCCGGCCTGATCGCCGAGCGCTGGTTCTTCTTCGCCCAGGCGCAGCACCCGCAAAACCTGTATTACCAGGCCGTGTCCTGAGCCCTTGCGGGCAGGTCGGCAGCCTGTTCAATTTGAAAATAAACTAGCGGCTATTTCATTGTTTCCCGTCACGGGTCGGGCTCATGAATCCTCTCCAGCTGCTTCCTTCCAAGCTGCGCTCAAGCGCCACGCGATGGTGCATGACCTTCGCTACTGCCGCCCTGCTCACGGGTTGCGCGCAGACCGGCCCGCGAAACGCTGCCGGCGCCGAGGTGACGGATGTCATGGCGGTCTTTCGCAGCGGCGAGTTGCGATTGACCTGCGACACGTCCTGCGCGGGCGCGTGGGGCACGCACCGCCGCGAGGCCAAGGGTTACTACACCGCACGCCTGTGGCCCGACCTGGTGGGCGTGATCGCCAAGGTGGGCATGCGTGTGGACAGCGGCTATTTCTACCTGGCCCGCGCGGCCGAGGGCCTGCAGCACCCTGAGGCGGCGCGCACCTACTACCGCCTAGCGCTGGCTACCACGTTCAAGTGCGCGGGCGTGTTCAACAACTGCGACGGCATCGATGTGCCCCGCGAAGCGGCGTCAGCGCTGGCGCGTCTGGGGCCGGGGCCCGTCAATCCCGGTGCGGGTGGGGCCGGTCGGCGTCCGGACGACAGCCGCTTGCGGGTGAACCGGCCCAAGGAAGAACCTGTGGTGCGACCCTAAACCCAGCGGCCCACCACCGCGCCGACCCCGAAGACCAGTACGGCCACCAGCAGCACGATGGCCAGGCCAGCGCGGTTGTGGCGCACCGGGCTGGGCCCCGTGCCTGGCAAGCGTCCCGTGAGCATCGACAGCGCGAGCGGGGTCCTGCGCAGCAGGCTGAGCGTAGCGATCAGGCCCAGATGGGCGACCACCACCAGCAGGTAGGCCTCACCGAAGAACTCGTGCAGTTCTTCGAACACGTCACCCCCGAGGGCCAGGTCCCACGCGTTGTAGGTGGCATGGCCACTGAGCGTGAGGGGAATCGCCAAGACCAGCAAGGCCACAAGGGCCAGCGCCATCGCGAGGTTCTGGCCCGCGCGCCAGGGGATCGCGCCCAGCGAGGGCGCGTCGCGTGCGGATCGCAGCCAGTCGGGGGCGGCGCGCAGTCTGTTGAACAACGCACTCAGGCGACTCTGGCGCGGACCGAGCAGGCCATAGACCAGTCGAAACACCAGCAGGCCGGCGAAGCAGTAGCCGCAAGTCACGTGCAGCAGTCGCCAGTGCTCGCTTTCGGCGGTGAGGTAGGCGAGCACAAAGGACAGGGCAAACAGCCCGTGGAACATGCGTGTCGGGGCGTCGGTGACCCGGCGCCATGCTGTTGAGGCCGAGGGCCGGTCAGGGACGCTGGTGTGCACAGTGGAGAGGGTCATGGCAGGTGCTGGATTCGGGGGATCAGTCGTTCCAGGCGCGGCGTTGGCGCGCGCTCAGGCCGGCGGGTTCACGCAGGGTGTGGTCGTCGAATTGCCCGCGATCGGCGCCGGTGTGGCAGGCCGCACAGTTGGCCGCGCTCTTGACGCTGGGCAGTTTCCAGACCGCTGCTTCGATCTGTCGGTGCTTGCGCTCGAACCAGGCCGAGCGCGTGATGCGGTCCTGCGCCGGTTCTTCGCTGACCCGCTTGTAGGTGCCGGCGTTGGCCTGCAGCCAGGTGCCGATGACTTTTACCGTGGCGGCATCGAGCGACGCTTCGGTGCCGTAGTGCCGCTCGAGTCCGCCCATGATGCGTTGCCATGAGCGCGCCGGCAGCAGACCCGGTGGGTAGGCGATGTGGCAGGCGGCGCATTCGCTCCGGTAAGCCGCGGGCACATTGGCGGGCAGGGTGCGGCCGCTGTCGGCCCGAGCGACGGGCAGCGCCAGCAAGACCGCGGCCGATACGGCCAGCAGGTGGCGGGCCCAGGCAGCAGGGTCGGTATTCATTTCAGGCTCCCCAGGTAGGCCAGAACGTCGGCTTTCTCGGCGGCGGTGCATTCACGCGACAGAACATCCTTGCAGTTGCGGCGGAACCACTTGTCCACTTTTGCGATGTCTGTGAAGGCCCTTGGGTTGAAGGCGGGTGCGAGCGGGTCGATGGCCTTGCCGGTGCTGGCGTGCTTGCCTGCGGCCGTCGGGGGCATGCCATGGCAGGAGGCGCAGGACCATTCACCGCCATGCCTGGCGTTGAAGAACGCCTGACCGCGAGCGGCCTGGCCGGGCGCACCCGCCTGCGCGCTCCAGTAGGCCAGCTGCTGCTGCGGCGTGGTGTCACCGGCGTGGGCCGTGGCCACCAGAGTGATGCCCAGAGCCAGGGCCCTCACGAGAGGAAAAAGGCGTGGGAGGGTGCGAGGGGTCATGTGTGAGGGGGTACGGGTTGTCGGTGCAGGCAGTGTGGGCGCGGGCCCTTGAACCCAGGCTGAAGCGGCTGTTCACCCGCCGTTCATGTTCGTGCCGCGACAATGTCGATATGAACGCCTCCCGCCGTACCACCCTGCTGGCCTGGCTGCTCGCCGCCGCAGGGGCGGGGGTGGGGGCTGTGGCGTGGGCTGACAACGACCAGGACAGCGCCCGTGCCGCCGTCCAGGCGGGTCAGGTACTTCCCCTCAAGACCCTCCTGGAGCGCCTGGAGCGCGAGTACCCCGGCCAGGTGGTCGAGCTAGAGCTCGAGCAGCACCATGGGCGCTGGATCTATGAGGTCAAGGTGCTGCAGGCGGGCGGACGGCTGGTGAAGGTCAAGCTCGACGCCGCCAGCGGCCAGGTCCTGTCCCGGCGTGACCGCGAGGGCGCGCGGCGCTGATCACCCCCACCCATGCGAATCCTGCTGGTTGAAGACGAGGCCACCCTGCGCGCGCAATTGCGCGACGCCCTACGCGAAGCGGGCTATGTCGTCGACGAGGCCGACAACGGGCGCGATGCCCTCGCTCAGGGCGAGACCGGCATCTTCGACGCCGTGGTGCTGGACCTGGGCCTGCCGATGATGGACGGCCTGACGGTGCTTCAGCGCTGGCGTCAGGCCGGGCATGCGATGCCCGTGTTGATCCTCACCGCTCGCGACAACTGGAGCGAGAAGGTGGCGGGCATCGATGCCGGTGCCGACGATTACCTGACCAAGCCGTTCCACATGGAAGAACTTCTGGCCCGCCTGCGTGCGCTCATACGCCGCGCGAACGGACAAGCCAGCGCCGTCCTGCGTTGCGGTGACGTGGCCCTGGACACGCGCAGCGGGCGCGTGACCTCGAACGGCCAGCCCGTGACACTGACCAGCCACGAGTACAAGGTGCTCGCCTATCTGATGCACCGGCCTGCAACCGTGGTGTCGCGGACCGAGCTCACTGAACACATTTACGCGCAGGACTTCGACCGCGACTCCAACACCATCGAGGTCTTCATCGGCCGGCTTCGCAAGAAGCTGCCGCCCGATCTGATCGAGACAGTGCGCGGCCTGGGTTACCGGGTGGCCGCGCCATGACGCAGGCGCGCGGGTCGGGTTCGTTGCGCCTGCGTCTGCTGGCAGCGACGCTGGTGACACTGGCCCTGGCGCTGGCCGGCGCCTACCTGTGGCTTAACGTCCTCTTTCGCGATCACGTTCTGCGCCAGTTCGACACCGGCCTCACGCAGCACCTGGACCAGCTCACCGCCCGTCTGGCCTTCGATGACCAGGGCCGGCCCCGAATCGATCCGCGCGGGCTGTCGGACCCGCGCTGGGACAAACCGTATTCGGGCTTGTACTGGCAGATAGACCGCCTGCGCGATGACGGCCAGGCACGAAGCGGCGTGACGCGTTCACGCTCCTTGTGGGACACGCAGCTGGACCTGCAGGCCGACCCCTTGGCCGATGGCCTGCTGCATCTGCATGAGGCGGTGGGTCCACAGGGTCATGCGGTGCGCATAGCGGAACGATCGATCAAGGTGGCCGAACAGCCCCAGGCGCGCTGGCGTCTGATGGTGGCCGCCGACACGCGTGAGGTGTTGGCCGCAGTGCGTCACTTCGAGAGCATGCTGGCGGCGTCGCTGGCAGGTCTGGGCGCGCTGCTCACGCTGGCGGCACTCGCCCAGGTGGCCGTAGGCCTGGCGCCGCTGCGGGCCATGCAGCGTGCCTTGCTCCAGGTGCGCGAGGGACGCGAGCCGCGGCTGCAGGGACGCTTCCCACACGAGGTGCAGCCCTTGATCGATGACTTCAACGGCGTGCTCGATCGCAATGCGCAGGTGCTCGCGCGCGCACGCACCCAAGCGGGCAATCTCGCGCACGCCCTCAAGACTCCGCTGGCGGTCCTGGGCAATGCCGCCCAGCAGACACCGGGTCCTGAGCTGGGCGCCCTGGTGACGGAGCAGGTTCAGGTGGCACAGCGTCATATTCACTGGCACCTGGCCCGCGCCCGCGTGGCCGCCACCCAGCACCTGCCTGGCCAGCGCACGCCGCTGTCGCCATGGGTGGACAGCCTGCTGCGGGTGATGGCCAAGGTGCATGCCGATCGCCATCTGGCGATCTCTGCTGAGGCCCTGGGCGAGGACCTGGCCTTCGCCGGCGAGGCGCAGGATCTCCAGGAGATGCTGGGCAACCTCCTGGACAACGCCTGCCGGCATGCGCGCCAGCAGGTCCGGGTCCATGCCTGGCGCGAGGCGCGCTGGCTGCGTATCGCGATCGATGACGATGGTCCGGGCATCGCGGCGCACCAGCGGGACGCGGTGCTTCAACGGGGCGTGCGTCTGGACGAGGCCACCCCTGGCAGCGGCCTGGGCCTGGCCATCGTGGTCGAACTGGCCTCGCTGTATGAGGGTGCACTTGATCTTCAGGCCAGTGAGGCGGGCGGCCTGCGCGCCCGACTGTCACTACCCGCCGCCGCCTGAGGCTGCGCCAGGCCTGGCCGTTAGAGCCGGGCCGGGATGTTGCTCAATTCCGCGTTCGCGTCGACCACCACCTGCATCAGGCGCATGAACTCCTTGCGCTCGGCGGCGCTGAGGGGTTCGACCAGCCGCTCTTGCGCGCGCAGCATGCAAGGCACCACGGCAGCCAGGGTGCGCAGGCCGGCCGGGGTGGGCGAGAGCTGCCGGGCGCGGCGGTCGGTAGGTGACACCTGGCGTTCGAGCAGGCCACGCGCTTCCAGGCGGTCGATCACGCCGGCGATGGTGGAGGTGTCGTAGCCGATGGTGGCGGCCAGGGTCTTCTGGTCGATGCCCGGCTGGTTGCACACCGTCTGCAGCGCCGAGTACTGCACCGGCGTGAGACCGATGTCGCCCACTTCCTCCACGAACAGCGCCACGGCCAGCTGCTGCATGCGGCGGGCCAGGTGCCCGGGCAGGGTGCGCGGGTCCAGGGGTTTGGGCTTGTTTTTCATACGCGGGAGCGTCGCGATTCTAGCGCCTTGCCGGCAATTAGTCAGCATACGTATAATATTGATGCTGATTAAATCCCGGCTGGTCCGGTCCAGGAGACACCCCATGCAATTCCATCTCGACGGCTTCAAGGGCCGCGACCCCGAAATCCGTGAAGCCTCGCCGCTGGCCGTGCCGCATGGCGACGCCGTGCCGGCGCAGGTGGACGTGCTGGTGGTGGGTGCCGGCCCGGCCGGCCTGACCCTGGCCGCGCAGCTGGCCAACTTTCCCGACATCCGCACCTGTGTGATCGAGCAGAAGGAGCAGCCGATCCACCTCGGGCAAGCCGACGGCATCGCCTGCCGCACGATGGAGATGTTCCAGGCCTTCGGCTTCGCTCACAAGGTGGTGCAGGAGGCCTGCTGGATCAATGAGGTCACCTTCTGGAAGCCCGACGAGCGCGACGCCGACCGCATCGTTCGCCATGGACGCGTGCAGGACACCGAGGACGGCCTGTCCGAGTTTCCGCACGTGGTGTTGAACCAGGCGCGGGTGCATGACCACTACCTGGACCACATGCGCCATTCCCCCAGCCGCCTGGAGCCGCACTACGCGCGCCGCGTGCTGGACGTGACCCTTGACCCGAAGGCGAGTGATTACCCCGTCACCGTGCGTCTGGAGCGCATCGACGCCGCGCACCAGGGCCAGCAGGAGACGGTGCGCGCCCGCTACGTGGTGGGCTGCGACGGCGCCCGCAGCGCGGTGCGCAAGTCCATCGGCCGCGAGCTGGTGGGCGACTCGGCCAACCAGGCCTGGGGCGTGATGGACGTCCTGGCCGTGACCGACTTTCCGGACATCCGCTACAAGTCGGCGGTGCAGTCGCCCCACGGCAACCTGCTGGTGATCCCGCGTGAGGGCGGTTACCTGGTGCGCCTCTATGTGGAGATGGACAAGCTCGGCGAGGACGAGCGCGTCTCCGCGCGCGGCATCACCATTGAGAAGCTGATCGCCTCCGCGCAACGCATCCTGCATCCGTATCGGCTGGAGGTGAAGGAGGTGCCATGGTGGTCGGTCTATGAGATCGGCCAGCGCATCTGCGACAAGTACGACGATGTGCCCGCGGCCGACACCGACGCGCGCCTGCCGCGTGTCTTCATCGCGGGTGACGCCTGCCACACGCACAGTCCCAAGGCGGGCCAGGGCATGAACTTCTCCATGCAGGACACCTTCAACCTGGGTTGGAAGCTGGCCGCCGTGCTGCGTGGACAGGCCGAGCCCAAGCTGCTGCATACCTATTCCGAGGAGCGGCAGGTGGCGGGCAAGGCCCTGATCGACTTCGACCGCGAGTGGGCCAAGATGTTCAGCGACAAGCCCAAGCAGGGCAGCGACGCGGGCGGGAAGGGCGTGGATCCCAAGGAGTTCCAGAAATACTTCGAGCAGCACGGCCGTTTCACCGCGGGCGTGGGCACGCACTACCGGCCGTCCCTGATCACGGGCGCCGCGACGCACCAGTCACTGGCCCGTGGCTTCACTGTCGGCATGCGCTTTCATTCGGCGCAGGTGCTGCAGGTCACGGACGCCAAGCCGGTGCACCTGGGGCATGCGGCGCTGGCCGATGGCCGCTGGCGGCTGTATGCCTTCGCCGGCGCACAGGACTCCAGCCTGCGCGCGCTGTGTCGCTTCCTCGAGGAGTCGCCGGATTCGCCGGTGCGTCGATTCACCCCGAAAGGGCAGGATGCCGACGCGGTATTCGATCTGCGCGCGGTGTTCCAGCAGCCCCACACCGAGGTGGCGATCGAGGCCATGCCCGCGCTGCTGCGTCCCGCCAAGGGGCGCTTGGGCCTGTACGACTACGAGAAGGTGTACAGCGCGGTGATGAAGAACATCCCGGACATCTACGACCTGCGCGGCATCGACCGCCAGCAGGGTGCGCTGGTGGTGGTGCGCCCCGATCAGTACATCGCGCATGTGCTGCCGCTGGACGCGCATGCGGCGCTGGCCGCGTTCTTCGCGGGGTTCATGCGGGCGGCCTGAGCCCGCTCTCCAACAGGCGTTATCCCGCGTCGCGCAGTGCCTGTGCCTGCGTGGCGATCGCTTCGCGCTTGTCCTGCGCCAGGCGCGCGAGGTTGCGTACTTGCATCCCCATGCGCGGGTTGCCCGCCAGCATGGCCTCGTGCCGCATCAGGAAATCCCAGTACAGCGTGGTGTAGGGGCAGGCTGTCGGCCCGGTGGATTCGCCTGGGTCGTAGCGGCAGCCCTTGCAGAAATTTCCCATGCGCTGGATGTACTTGCCGCTGGCGATGTAGGGCTTGCTGGCCATGATGCCGCCGTCGCCGTACTGGCTCATGCCCAGGGTGTTGGGCAGTTCCACCCACTCCACCGCGTCGACATACACGCTCAGGTACCACTGGTGCGCTTCCTGCGGCCGTACCCCGAGCAGCAGCAGGTACAGACCCGTCACCATCAGGCGCTGAATGTGGTGGGCGTAGCCGTGCGTGAGGGTTTGCGTGAGCGCGTCGCGCAGGCAGGCCATGTCGGTGGTGCCAGTCCAGAAAAATGCGGGCAGCGGCTCGCGCGCGTCCAGCGCGTTGCGTTCCAGGTACTCGGGCATCTGCGTCCAGTAGATGCCGCGCACGTACTCGCGCCAGCCCAGGATCTGGCGGATGAAGCCTTCCACGGCCTCGATCGGTGCCTGGCCTGCGCGCCAGGCGGCTTCGGCGGCCTGCACCGTCTCGCGCGGATGCAGCAGCTTCAGGTTCAGGGCGGCCGACAGTTGCGAGTGGTACAGCCAGGGCTCGCCGGCCCACAGCGCGTCTTCGTAGCGGCCGAACAGCGGCAGGCGATGGGTGATGAAGTCGTGCAGCGCCTGCAGTGCCTGCTCGCGGGTGACGGGCCAGCCGAAGCTGTCCAGGCGTCCGGGGTGGTCTGCGAAGCGCGTCTTCACCAGGTCCAGCACTTCCTGCGTGTGCGCGTCGGGCACGAAGCGCAGCGGGGCGCGCAGGTCGGAAGGTCCTTGCTTGCCGAAGGATTCGCGGTTGTCGGCGTCGAAGTTCCACTGGCCGCCCGCCGGCGCATCGCCGTCCATCAGGACGCCGTGCTTCTGGCGCAGGGCGCGGTACCAGTACTCCAGCCGCAGCTGCTTGCGGCCTTTGGCGTGCTCGGCGAACTCGCGCACGGTGCTGAAGAAATGGCGGTCGTCACGAATCTCCAGGGGCAGGCTGGCAGCCGCGGCGGCGCCACGGATCGACTGCAGCACGCGCCAGTCGCCTGGTGCGGTCATGACCAGACCCTGCGGCTTCACCCGTGCGAGGGCGCGGTGCAGTTCCCCGGCCAGCGTGCCTGCGTTGTCGGCATCGTCCAGGCGGGTGTAGTCCAGTGGCCAGCGCCGATCCCGCAGGGCCTGCGCGAAATGGCGCATGGCGCTGAGAAATAGCGCGATACGGGGCTGCGAGGAAGGCACGTGCGTGGATTCCTCGGCGACTTCCGCCATCCAGACGCGGTCCTGCGCCGGATCCAAGCCGTCGAAGGCACTGGCCTCCAGGTCCAGCTGGTCGCCCAGCACGATCACGAGGTGGCGAATCTTCATCGGGTGACCTTCGGGCCCAGCGGCAGGACCTTTTGCAGGGGGGAGTCGGGCGCGATCTCCAGGCAGTCCACCAGGGCCTGCGGCAGGTCGGGCACCTGGCGCCGCAGGTAATCGCGAATCCAGGGCGCTGCCAGCCAGGGCGCGGTGTTGCCGCTCCAGACGCCCCGGGGCACGAGGGCGGGCGTGTCACCCTGCACCGTGAGCGTGACGACCGCTGGCATCAGGGTGTCGGACACCACTTGCGCCAGCAGCCAGGGACCTTGGCGAGACAGCACCACCACCTGCGCCGTCTGCGAATCGGGCGGGCTGTACGCGCGCACCGCCGCTTGCGCCGCGTCCCAGGTCGGATCGCTGGCCTGCAGGACCTGGACCGAGCCGCAGCGGCGCGTGAGCCGGGTCCAGGCGTCGCGCGTGTGGCCCCAGGCGTCGATATCGTGCTCGCCCACGCGCAGCAGGACGCCGTTGTCGGCGCGGCGCCAGTCGACATGCAGGTCGACGACCAGGGCCGCCGTCAGCGCCAGGACCGCCAGGGCGACATGGCGCTTCAACGGGAGGGCCTCAAGATTGTGTGGGCGGGTGTCCGAGGGCGGTGCAGCCCGGGCCCCTTGAAGGTAGGGTTAGGATCCTGGACAGGAGGCGTGACCATGAACGAAGACCCCCGTTGTTGTGGGACAGGCACTTGCATCATCAATGCCGAAGGATTTTGCTGGTGCGGCCAGAGGTGGGATGGGGAGAAGATGTGCTTCCCGCAGCAGGCGCCCGGCGAGACCGCAGCGCGAGACGACGATTCTGCGCAAAACGGCAAGACCCCGGAGCTCGGTGGTGATCGACCCTGATCGCGGGTCCGCCGCCAACCCTGCCACCCTGGCGCCATGGGCGCCGCGGTGGCGCCGCCTGCATGAAAGCCTTCAGCGATGCGTCTGACCTCCTTGCGTGCCTGTTTGTGGGCCACCCTGCTGGCCCTGGTCCCGCTGCTGTCGACCGCCCAGTCCGCGCGCCCCGCCAAGCCCGACTTCACCTGGACGGAGGCGGGCCCCGGCCTCTACGCCGACAAGGTGCGCTTTGCCAACGGCGACGTGGCCCAGGTGGCGAAGGGACCCCTGCCGGGGCGCGATCTGCGGGGCCTGTGCGAGCTCTCCCGCCTGGAATTGCGAGGGGGCAAGACCGGCGAGTTGCTGTCGGTCACGTCCGCTTGCGACGACAACGTGAGTGTGGTCGCGGCGCATCCCTCCGTGCAGGAGGCTCGCGTCGCCATCATCACCACCAACTGTGGCGGCACGGCCTGCCACGCCCACAACGAGTACTTCGTCGTCTACCTGGCCAAGGGTTCGCTGCGTGTGGCGCGCGTCGGCACCGGCTTCTACGGTCCCAAGGGCAAGCCCATGGTGTTCTCGTTCTGGTTCGAGGGCGACGACCTCGCCCGCAGCACGCTGGCGCCGTTCTATGGCGGCGAGCGCAACAAGCTGGACGACCTGCTGCCGTCCACCCGCCAGTGGGTCGCCCCCGGCGAGTACATCGATGCGCGCTTTCGCAAGTCGCTCCTGCCCTTCCTGGGTGAACACCCCGAGGCCCTGCTGTCCGACACCCAGGCCCGTGCGCCCCTCGTGAGCCGGGTCCGGCCCGAGCAGTTTCGGGCCTTGCGCGCGGCCATGAGCGGCCCCGGCGATTCGACGCTGGTGAACGGGCGCTTCCTGGTCATGAACGCCTGCATGAAAAGCAACTGCCCCTATGCGTTCGGCACGGTGGTGGTGGACGGCTTGACGGGCGACCTGCAGGTGATGACCTTCCACCCCGAGGACAAGCGCCACCTGCATGTGGGCACCCGGGCGCTGGACCCCGCCACCGACTATGTCTGGCTGGAGGCCGTGGAAACGCAGGACGTGCTGCGTCTGTCGATCGATGCAGGCAAGCTGAAGGTGGAGCGGGCTGCTGGCAAGTAGACGCCCGGTGGCCGGTGCACTCAGGTGCTCTGGCGCTCCATGATCTCGAACCCCAGATCCAGCAGGGGTTGCGCGGGCGCCTCACCGCGTATCAACGACAGCAGCATCCGCGCAGCAGCCTCGCCGATCTGCGCACGCGGGGTGCGCACCGTGGTCAGGGGCGGGGTCATCTGGTCGCTGCCGGTGAGGTCGTTGAAGCCGGCGATCGCGATCTGTTCGGGCACGCGGATCCCCCGGCGCATCGCGGCCAGCAAGGCACCTTGCGCCAGGTCGTCGTTGCAAAAGAAGATGGCATCCACCGCAGGCGTTTGCTGCGCGATCTGCTCGAACAGCACCGCGCCCAGCGCCAGGGACGACGAAGAAGGGTGGAGCCACTCCAGGGTGGGCGCGTGCAGGCCCGCCTCCTGCAAGGCCAGGCGCCAGCCTTGCAGGCGCTGCATGACCCGCGGGTCCAGTTGCGCGGCGGCGAAGGCGATGCGCCGGTAGCCCTTGGCCAGCAGGCGGCGCGTGAGCGCGGCGCCTGCCTCTACCTGCCGAAAGCCCACGCAATGGGTCGCGTCCGTCGTGCCCGCGCCAGGCAGGTCCATCAGGTGCACGCAGGGCACGCCGCTGCGCGCGATCAGCTGGCGCGTCGCGGCGCTGTGGTCCAGCCCCGTGACCAGCAAGCCCGCCGGGCGGTGCAGCAGCTGCTCCTGCAGCAATTGCTCCTCTTCGCGGCTGTCGTAGTGGGTGATCCCGATCAGGGTCTGAAAGCCCGCCTGCCGCAGCGTGGCCTGCGCCGCTTCCAGCAGGTCGACGAACAGCGTGTTCGACAACAGCGGAATCAGGAGGGCGACGTGGTCGCTGCGCTGCGAGGCCAGGGCGCGTGCCGCCGGATCCGGCACGTACCCCAGCTTGTTGGAGGCGGACAGCACCTGGGCCACCAGGTCCGGGTCGACCGCGCGCTCGCCGCGCAGCGCGCGCGACGCGGTGCTCAGGCTCACGCCGGCGGTCTGCGCCACGTCGGCAAGGGTGACGCGGCCGGTGGAGCGGTGGCGGCGAGAGGGCGGCGGCATGGCGGCGTGCGGGTTTGTACGGAGCAGGAACGCTTCCGAGCCTTCTAGGATAGCGCTGTCCCAGCAGCGATCCTGAAAGAAAGCGGGTCCGAGGTCAAGAGCGGGGAAAAGCCCCTTGAAGCCGTAGCCCTTCGTTTTCAGACTGGATAGCGCTTTCCCAAACGGCTGCCCGCCGCCAGCGTGACGGGCCCCGGATGCACAAGGAACCCGTACGTGTCCAAGCCTGATGTTCTGGCGGCCGCCAAGCTGCATCCCTTCTTTCTGAAGGCCCTGGAAGCGGCCTACACGGTGCATGACCGCACCCATGTCACCGACCCCGCGGCCTTCGCGCAGCTCGCGCCGCGCATCGTGGCAGTAGCGGCCACTGGTGAATCGCTGGTGCCGGCCGACCTGCTGGCGCGCCTGCCCGGCGCCAAGGTGGTGTCGGTGTTTGGCGTGGGCTATGACGGCGTGGACGTGCCGGCGGCGATCCGCCACGGCATTCCCGTCACGCACACCCCCGACGTGCTGACCGACGACGTGGCCGACCTGGCCCTGGGGCTGGTCCTGTCCATCGGCCGCACCATCCCGCAGGCCGACCAGTTCGTGCGCCAGGGCCGCTGGCCGCAGGGCCCGATCGCGTTGGCCCGCAAGGTCTCCGGCGCGCGCCTGGGCATCGTGGGCCTGGGCCGTATCGGCAGCGCCATCGCGCGTCGCGCGCAGGGCTTTGGCATGTCCATTGCCTACACCGCGCGCAGCGAGAAACCCGGCACGGGCTACGCCTACCACCCCAGCGCCCAGGCGCTGGCCGCCCACGTCGACTTCCTGGTGGTGATCACACCCGGTGGCGCCGGCACCCGTCACCTGATCGATGCCCAGGTCCTGAAGGCTCTGGGCCCGCGCGGCTACCTGGTGAACGTCGCGCGCGGCAGCGTGGTCGATGAGGCCGCTCTGATCGCGGCGCTTCAGGCTGGCACCATTGCCGGCGCGGCGCTGGACGTGTACGCCGATGAACCCAACGTCCCGCAGGCCCTGTGGACGATGCCCAACGTGGTGCTCACGCCCCACATGGCCAGCGCCACCCACGAGACGCGCCAGGCGATGGCCGATCTGGCCTTTGCCAACCTGCATGCGGGCGTCACTGGCGCGCCCCTGCGCACGCCGGTGCCGGAGTGCGCGGCGCGCTGAGACGCCCATGACCTTGCGGCGCGCCCCCGGATCGGCCTTGCGCATCGTGGTGATGGGCGTGTCCGGTTGCGGCAAGTCCACGCTGGCCCAGGCCCTGGCCGAGCGCCTCGGTCTGGCGATGGTGGATGGCGACGACCTGCACCTGCCCGAAAGCATCCGCAAGATGTCCAGCGGCATCGCGCTGGACGATGCGGACCGCTGGCCCTGGCTGGACCGCATCGGTGAATACCTGGCTGCGTCGGACGACGGTGGCTCGCGTGGCCGTGTGGTGGCCTGTTCGGCCCTCAAACGCGCCTACCGCGACCGCATCCGTGCGCAGGTCGGCGATGGGGTGTTCGTGTTCCTGCATGGCGACGCGCACACCATCCACCAGCGCATGGCGGGCCGCGTGGGTCACTACATGCAGCCCGGCTTGCTGGAAAGCCAGCTTCGTACTCTGGAGGCGCCGGGCCCTGACGAAACCGATGTCCTGCACCTGGGGATCGACCCACCCGTGCGCGCGCTGGTCGAGCGCACCGTGCAAGCCCTGGGGCTGCAGGCGCCGGCCACTTCTTCACCGGCCTGAACCTGCCGCCCCCTCTTTTCAAGACTGACTCCAAGGATCCACATGTACATCCGCTGCGCGTTCTTCCAGGGCCATGTCAAGCCCGGCATGCACGAGGCCTTCAGCCGCTACATCCGCGAGAAGCTCGTGCCGCTGTGGACCCGCTTTCCTGGCGCCGAGGAAGTGCGCGTGCTGCGCCAGGTCGAGAGCGACGTCACGCAGCCGCACTTCGGCATGGTGCTGTCAGTGCGCTACCCGACGCGCGAATCGATCGAGATCGCCCTGGCCTCTGCGGTGCGCATGGAAAGCCGCGAGGTGTCCAAGGAGCTGATCGCGATGTTCGATGGCACCGTGTTCCATACGATCTTCAGCGCCGATGAATACGGCCTGCCGACCGACTGATTTCCCCACCCCCCCCACCAACCATTCTTTCAACAGGAGACACAGCATGAAAATTTCTCGCGTCCTCGCCGCCTGCCTGCTGGCGGCCCTGGGGTCCACCGCCTTCGCGGCCAAGTTCAACCTGAAGATGGGCCACGCGGTGAATCCCACCGACGGCCAGCATGCCGCCGCGATGAAGCTGGCCGAACTGGTCAAGCAGCGCACCAATGGCGATGTCGAAATCACCATCTTCCCGGCCAACCAATTGGGCAACGACGCCGCCATGATCAATGGCACCCGCGGCGGCACGATCGACATCGTCTCCAGCGGCGCCTCCAACTTCAACGGCATCGTCCCCAACACCGCCGCCATGGAGCTGCCCTTCGTGTTTCGCAGCGCGCAGCACGCCTATGCCGTGCTCGATGGTGCGGTCGGCACCGGCGTGCTCAATGAGCTGGCCCCGCACGGCCTCAAGGGCCTGGCCTACTGGGAAAACGGCTGGCGCGCCTTCACCAACAACAAGCGTCCGGTCACCAAGCCCGA